>Ga0213837_1001142_pt1 | contig 15968 bp, 18 predicted proteins | sample SWPATP12_FD_160572 | JGI IMG/M metagenome (GOLD analysis project Ga0213837, IMG submission 160572) | Coastal seawater microbial communities from Marineland, Florida, United States - SWPA TP1 #2 | ecosystem: Environmental > Aquatic > Marine > Coastal | place: USA: Florida | collected 2016-08-06
GCCGGTTTTCTGCTGCTCGCGGTGCCCGGGCTGGCGGCGATGCTGCTCCTCGCCTGGCTCAGGAAACGCGTTCCGGACCCTTCCGTCTACGAGGTTCCCGCGCTGGAGACACCCCCACCAGCCGAGCCGGCCGAGGCACCCCCACCAGCGGAGCCGGCCCAGGCTGCGCAGACATCGCCGACCGCGGCCCGGCTGCCCCGTCAATTCTGGACCTATGCCGCCTTCAGCAGCCTCACGATGTTCGGCTACGCCACCTTCGGCTTGCTCTCCTTCCACCTCGTCGCCAACGGGCTTCTGGCGCCCGCGTTGGTACCGGTCGTCTACGCCGTGGCCATGGCGGTGGATGCTGTCGCGGCACTGGCGTCGGGGTGGCTCTATGACCGGATCGGGCTGAAGGTACTGCTTGCCCTTCCGGTACTCGCAGCGGCCGTGCCGTGGCTGGGTTTCAGCAACAACACCCCAATGGCAGTCACCGGGGTACTGCTTTGGGGAGCAGCCATGGGCGTTCAGGAAAGCACCATGCGCGCCGCCGTCGCGGAACTGGCCCTGGCAGGGAGGCGGGGCAGCGCCTACGGGATCTTCACCGCCTGCTACGGCATCGCCTGGCTGGCCGGAAGCGTCCTCATCGGACTCCTCTACGAGCAGTCAATATTCGCCCTCGCCATCACCTTGACCGTCATCCAGGCCGCCGCCCTGGCCGTGTTCGTCACGGTCCGGCCTCACCGGGCGGACGCCTAGCTGGTCTTCCGAGAGGCGTGTGTGTGGCCCGCGCTGCCGCCCCGGGTCGAACGCGGGGCCATGGACCCGCGCCGATTGGGGGAACTCGCACCGGTTGGAGGAAACTGGTGATACGTTCGTGGCGGGTCTCGCCGCCGGGGTCAGGCCGCCGGGAGCTCAGGACCAGTTGGACTCACCACGACGGCCCGCCGCACACTGACAGGAGCGCCAATGGACAATCCAGGCCAGGCCACCCGGCCAGCCGGAGGACCACCCCCCTTCGTGCCGCGCAGGATTTCCGGCCCCGTGTTGATGGGGGTTGTGCCCGGCCAGCCCCTGGCTGTGGCGCACCGCGCGGCGGAGCTCGCGTTCAGCCTGGGCGTCAAGCTGATCTGCGCCTACGTGGATGTCACCAGCTACCTCGCCGAGGAGCCCGACGGTCGCGCGGAACCCCGGCCGATTGATCCGGACGGGATCGATGACGACGTCGAAGGCATCAGCGCCGCCATGGCCGAGCGGCTCCGTGAAGCGCTGGGCGGGGCCGGAGTTGATTGGTCCTTCATGACCCTCGCCGGGGAACCGGCCAGGGCCCTCGGACGGCTCGCCGAGTCCACCGATGCCTCCGTGATTGTGGTCGGAACGCGTGAGCGCGGGCTGGGAGCACGGTTTGAAGAGCTGCTGGTCGGTTCCGTCGCCGTGCATCTGACCCACCGCCAGCACCGGCCCGTCCTGGTGGTGCCCCTCGCGCCGCATAGCAAGCACCACCCAAAGGACGGCCACTGATGGAACCGCCCACCCCCGGCACGGCGGCGCGTGCCCGACCGCCCGAAGCTACGCCCGGACCTGATTCCGGGACCCTGGGTGAGGCGCGCCCTCACCGCCCGGTCCACCTGCATCCTGGCTTCGTGCTGGTCGTTGTCGTCGGCGGCGTGTTCGGCGCCTTGGCCCGGTACGGCCTCAGCCTGGTGGTGCCGGCCCCGAACGGGTGGCCGTTAGCCACTTTCCTCACCAACCTGGCCGGGGCCTTCCTGCTCGGGGTCCTCCTGGAGGCCCTGGTCCGCCGGGGTCCCGACGCCGGACGGCTGCGGCTGCTCCGGTTGCTCGCCGGGACGGGTTTCATGGGCGCCTTCACCACCTACAGCTCACTGGCCCTGGAAACGAATTCCCTGCTCGGCGCCGGCCGGACCACTGACGCGCTGGTCTACGTTGCAGCCACGCTGGTGGTCGGCGCCTTGGCGACCGTCACGGGCATCCGTGCGGCGGCCGGACACCATGACCGGATGAGCACCCGGCATCGGGATTCCACCCGCCGCCCGGCCGGCCAGGAGGGTGGGCAGTGAATCTGCTGACAGTCCTTTTGCTAGGCCTCGCCGGCGGCCTCGGTGCGGGTACCCGCTTTGTGGTCGACGGGCTGGTCCGCTCCAAGCTCCGCACCGCGTTGCCCGTGGGGACCATCGCGATCAACGTCACCGGCTCCTTCCTTCTGGGCCTGGTCGCCGGCGCCGTGATCGGCCACGCGGCACCTCCGGAACTCCAAGCCATCGCGGGTACAGGGTTCCTCGGCGGGTACACCACCTTCAGCACGGCAAGCTTTGAAACAGTCCGCCTCATCCAGTCCCGCCGCACCTGGCTTGCCCTCCTGAACGGCATCGGCACTGCCGCCGCGGCAATCGGCGCCGCAGCCGCCGGGCTGGCCCTCGCCAGCGTCCTCTAACGTCGACGTCGGCCGCGGCGCACCCGGCCCGGTGCAGTGGGTCGTCGGCCGCCACCGCGATCGCGGGAACCTGCGTGGTCTGTGTCCCTAGCCGGCGGAGAGACCGTCCAGCCACTCCAAGGCTTCGGCGCGGGAGGTGAAATAGGCGTGCGGGCAGAAGTCGTGGCGCTTCAACGCCGCCGCCGCCACGGTGTCCACCACCGTGGATCCCACCAGGGCCACAGCAGAGACGGCTTGGGCACGCTCATAGGCGCCCCTCGCTGCGGCGCTGACGGTCACACTGGAGATGTCCACCAAGAGGGGCAGCGCACTGCCGTCACTCAGGCTGCGCATGACCTCGATGGACGCCATGGCGTCGTCGATGCCAACCTGTGAACCGGGCGCCCAGGACAGCTGCAGCAGCCGTCCGCTGAGACCGAGCCGGCCCTTGCCGTCTGCGATCAGGATTTCTTCCATACGTCCCTCCCCCGGATGCCCCCACGATACGCCCTGTGACCCAGATCTGGGAGCTAACTCTCACAATCCTGGCGGGAAAACACCAGGACCGGACCGCAAGACGTCCGGGCACCTCCACCGCGTGACAAGTGTGCAACGCTGGTGGCATGGATCTCGAGGTGTCGCCCGGACTTACCATTCACTCGTCCGAGCTCCGCTGGCGGTTTTCGCGGTCCTCCGGGCCCGGCGGCCAGCACGTCAACACCTCGGACAGCCGCGTCGAACTCTCGTGGAACATCGGCGGCTCCGTGGCTCTCACCGATGCCCAGCGCGAGATGCTGATGGCGCGCCTGGGACGACGCCTCAGCCGCGGGGTGATCACGGTCTCCGCCTCCGAGCAGCGCTCCCAGCTGCGGAACCGCGAAAGCGCCCTGGCCAAGCTCTCCGAGGTCGTGGCTGAGGGTCTGGCAGCCGAAGCCGCGCCCCGCCGGCCCACCAAACCCACCCAGGGCTCGAAGCGACGGCGCCTTGCCGCGAAGGAACGTCGGGCTGCGACGAAGCAGCAGCGGAGACGACCCTTCGCGGAGTAGGGCCGCAGCCCGTCTGCACGCTCCCTCTGTCGCGGCAGGCGGGCATTGGATAAAATCAGGGTCCCCGGCCAATCGAGCCGGGATCCCGGCGGCCCGGCCAGGACGCTGGCCCGCCGGGCCGAGCAGAGAGGCCAGCCATGGACTTCGCCCCGGCCAATGAGCATCCGCTGGATCCCTTTCCTTCTTACCAGCGCATGAGGGATACTGCGCCCGTCTTCTACCATGAGCAGTCGGGCAGCTGGCACGTGTTCCGGTACGACGACGCGCAGCGCGTGCTGTCCGAACACTCCACGTTTTCCTCCCGGATGCGGGGCGATGATCCGTCCGGGTCGGGGCACCTCTTCGAGGCCAGCCTCATCACCACCGACCCGCCCCGCCACCGGCAATTGCGGTCCCTGGTGACCCAGGCGTTCACGCCGAAAGCCGTGGACGCGCTGGCTCCCCGCATCTCACGGCTCACCAATGAGCTGCTCGACGGGATCGCCGCCCGCGGAACGGCGGACCTGATCCAATCCCTGGCGGTGCCGCTGCCGGTCATCGTGATCTCGGAACTGATGGGGATCCCTGCCGAGGACCGTGACCGCTTCAAGCAGTGGTCCGACGTGATTGTCAGCCAAACCCGGACCGGGGCGATGAACGAGGACCATAACGCCACCAACCGGGAGATGACGGAGTACTTCCTCAACCTCATCGAACAGCGTCGACGGCGGCCCGGCAGCGACTTGATCAGCAACCTGCTCTCGGCCGAGATCGACGGGCAAAAACTCAGCGTGGTCGAGCTGCTGGGATTCTGCAGCCTGCTGCTCGTCGCCGGCAATGAAACAACCACCAATCTGATCGGCAACGCCGTTCTTTGCTTCACGGAGGCCCCCGGCACCATTGCCCGGTTACTGCAGGAACCGGCGCTGCTCCCCCAGGCCATCGAAGAGGTGCTCCGCTTTCGGTCTCCGGTCCAGTCCATGTACCGGATCACCGTCGCCGAAACCACCCTGCATGACGTTCAGATCCCGGCCGGCGCCCCGCTCGTTGCGTGGATCGGCTCCGCGAACCGCGACGAGCGGCAATTCCAGCGGGCCGCGGAGTTCGACGTCGACCGTGGCCAGAGCCGGCATCTGGCGTTCGGCCACGGCATCCACTTCTGCCTCGGCGCCCCGCTGGCAAGGTTGGAAGCGAGGATCGCGCTGGAGAGCATCCTGGCCCGGCTGCCCGGACTGGCGCTGGCCCCGGGGGCGCAGCTCGAACGGATGGAAAGCACCATCGTCTACGGGCTGAAGACGCTCCCGGTCAGCTGGCAGGCAGCCTGAACCCCTAGGGCACCCCGGTGCGCCCCGCCCGGAGCGGGAGCATACTGGGGGCATGAGCGAACGAGAGGATTTTCTGGACTGGATCCAGACCGATCTGTACCAGGCGGAACTCGCTTTGCACAACGGCGACGCCGCGCCCCGCCGGGCACTCTGGTCCGGCAATGAACCGGTGAGCGTCCTCGGGGCCTGGCGCAATGCGAAAGGCCAGCGGGAACTGGATGACCTGTTCACCGGCCTCGCGAAGAGCTTCTCGGACTGCACGTCCTATGCCTTCGAAGTGTTGGCTTATGACGTGGTGGGCGGCATGGCTTACACGGCCGGGCTGGAGCACACCTCGGCCTCCGTGGAGGGTGAGCCGAGGACTTACACCCTGCGGGCAACCCAGGTGTACCGGCGTGAAAACGGCCACTGGAAAGTTGCGCATCGGCACGCCGACACTGTGAACGAGGGCCTCTAGGCGAGCCAGCGGCGCCCCGGGCCGCGCCGGCTGGGCCTACCTGACCTGGGGGTAGGACCCGAGCTCATACGGGTCGTCGTAAACGGACCAGTTAATCGGTGGGGCGAGCTCCAGGTTCCCGGCTTCCAGCAGCCCGTTATGGATATCCTGGCGCCCGTGTTTTTGATAGTCACCCCAGGACTTGAGGACTTTCACCCGGTCCTTTACGACGGCGGCAAGGAACTTGGACTCGTCGCCGCCCTGGGCCGGGGGACGTTCCGCCTTCCGGGCTGCGGCCAGAATGCCGCCGAACGACTCGTCGTCGTCCCCGGGCCCATGGTTGACCGAGACGTCGTAGTAGATCGCAAGCCCGAGCGGCCCCACGCCGTCCCGGACAGCCTCTTCAAAGGCGGGCTGCCAGTAGACCCTGTCCCGTTCTTCCTGCTGCGCCCGCTGGAAGGCCGGGTCACCCGCCGCGGACTTCCAGTCGGCCGGGAAGCCTGGATCCAGCAGTCGGTGGCTCAGTGCGGGGCGTTCCTTGTAGGGCGCGTCCATGATCTGCTCCAACTGCGGGAGGTACTGCGCCAAGGGATTTCCCGGGGCGGCCTGTGCGTAGGCCCGCAGGAGCTCGAGCATGTCGCCGGTGCCGCTGCACCAGCCCACCAGGCCGCCGGTATAGCCGCGCCCGTCGTCGATGTCCTCGATGTAGCCGTAGGACGTTGTCCAGTCAGGCGTAGAGTTCTCGGCGGTGGAGGTCAGCTGCAGCGCGATCTCCTTGTACACCGGGTCCGCGATGTCGGCCGTGGAGTGCGTCCCGCCCTCCGTCTGCCGGTCTTTTCGGCCAAAAAATCGATCAAACATCAGACCTCCCGAAGTTGCCGTGGCGCCGAGCCTAGCAGTCCCGCAACCGGCGAAACAGGGCCTGTCCGGCCCTGTGCAACGGCGCCGTGCAACGGAACTGGGGCTGCCCGCGTTGCCACCACGCCGGGCGGCAAATGGCTGGCGTGGTGGTCAGGTCTTGCGGCGGGCAGCCCCGTTCGTAAACTGAACGGAATCCACCGTTTCGGTTTGCAGGGATGGGAATGACCATGGCCACTTTTCGGGAGCTCCACCACACAACGACGCCGCTCCTGCTGCCCAACGCGTGGGACCTCGGTTCCGCCATGGCGTTCGCGGCGGCGGGATACACGGTCATCGGGACAACCAGCTTTGGCGTTGCGGCAAGTGCCGGCCTCCCGGACGGCGGCAGGTCCAGCAAGGCGGCAACCGCCGCTTTGGCCGCCAGGCTCTGCCGCCTGCCGGCCCACATCACCGCGGACATCGAGGATGGATACTCCGACGACCCCGCAGAGGTTGCCGACTTTGTGGCCCACCTGGCTGGCCAGGGCCTGGCCGGAATCAACCTGGAGGACAGCACGGACGGACACCTGGTCGATCCGGCTGCCTTTGCCGGCAAGGTTGCCGCCGTCAAACGGCGCAGCCCGGACGTCTTCATCAACGCCCGGGTGGACAACATCTGGTTCGGCGAGCAGGCGACGGTAGATGCCGTCCTGCTCCGCGCCGGAATTTACGCCGACGCCGGGGCGGACGGGATCTTCGTCCCCGGACTTGTGGATCCGGAGGACATCCGTGCGATCGCCGCCGGTGTGGCGTTGCCGCTCAACGTGCTGGCCCATCCCTCGCTGACTGTCGCCGAACTGGGTGAACTGGGGGTGCGGCGGATCAGTTCGGGCTCCCTGCCCTACCGCGCGGCCGTCGATGCTGCGGTGAACGTGGTCAACGCCCTGCGCGACGGCACGCCGGTGCCGGCCGCCACCCCGTACTGGGACATGCAGTCGCGCCTGGAGGCGTTCAGCCAACAGCTCAAGGACTGAGTGGGCCGGCGCCCACCGGCCTCAGCGGCCGGGACACCAGAAGGGTTATTGGGCGTTATTCGCCGTTATCGGCAGCCGGATCGTCCCCGGTTGCGGCGTAATAAGCGGCGGCCATATCCTGCTTGGCGCGGCCCCGGGAGGCGACCCGTTCGAGGCGCGCGGCGGATGCTTCGATTCCGTCGAGCCGGACACCCTGTTCACGGGCGGCGTCGAGGATGAGGAGGGCATCTTTCAGCGAGGTATCGACCGCAAAGGACGCCGGCTCCAGCCGGTCATCGAGGATAAGCCCCGCCTTGGTCCGCAGGAACGGCAGATCGAGGCCGCCGCCGTCGATCAGGGCAAAGAACTGCCCGGGGTCCACCCCGAGCGCCTCAGCCAGGGCAAGGATCTCACCGGCGGCATTCGAGGCGGCAATCACCCAGCTGTTCACGACAAGCTTCAGCCGCGTGGCCGAGCCGGCGGCCGGGTCCTGGCCGGTCCAGACCGTGCGCGCGCCGATTGCGTCCAGCACCGGGGCCACCCGCTCGCGCACACTGTCCGGTCCGGCCGCAATCACCAGCAACTGGCCGGCCTCCGCGGGCTCACGGGTGCCGGACACCGGCGCTTCGACCAAATCGAGGCCTACCTCGTTGGCCAGGTCCGCAAGGGCTGCGGCGTCATGCACCCCGACAGTCGTGGACTGCACCCAGGCGGTGCCCGGCCCGACTCCCCCGGCGGCTTGGCGGACCACCTCGGTCACGGCGGCAGCATCGAAAAGCATGGTCACCACAACGTCCACGCCGGCGACGGCCTGGGCCGGGGACGCGGCTGCCTGGGCTCCGGCGTCGGCGAGCGGGAAGGTCTTGGCCTGGTCTCGGTTCCACACGTGGACTTCGTGTCCGGCCCGCAGCAGATTGCGGGCCATCGCGGACCCCATGATGCCGGTCCCGAGCAACGCCACCTTGCGCTTGGTGTCCATCCTGTCGTCCTCTCGATCGATGTACGGTCCGGTTTAGCGGTCCACGTGCGTGTAGCTCCCCGCACTGCCCCAAGGAGCCATCCTACCGATCACGGTGCGGACGTCCCCGTAGCTGCGAGGGCGTCCCGCGGAAGCGTTCCCTCCCGTGGCGAGGACTTCGGCGTCGGGGTGGCTGCCCGTCCGGGTCTTCTTCCAGGCCGTATGGGTCTGGTTTTCGCGTATATCGGAATGTATCGTTGAGTATCGTTCGCGACTCACTGAGGAGAGCAACATGCGTAATTCATATCCGGCCGGCGGTTTTGGCGGCCCCAACATCGACAGCATGTGGCAGGCCGTTGAAGACCTGCGCTCAAGGTTCGAGAAGCGCTCTGGCACGCGCGCGGGCCGGGGCGAGGTGCGCTCGGCCGTGCTTGCACTGCTGGCGGAGCGGCCCATGCACGGCTACCAGATCATCCGTGAAATCGAGGAGCGCAGCAGCGGCAGCTGGAAGCCAAGCGCCGGCTCTGTGTACCCCACCCTGCAGCTCTTGGCCGATGAGGGGTTGATCCGCGCCGAGGAGTCCAACGGCCGCAAAATCTACTCCCTGACCGAAGCGGGCCGCGAGGAAGTTGCGGGTGCCGACGGGTCCACGCCCTGGGAGCCCTCCGGCCATGCCCCGGGCGCCGGCTTCGCGGCACTGCCCAAGGCCGGAGTCGAACTCGCGCAGGCGGCGTCCCAGGTGGGCCGCACCGGCTCGCCGGAGCAGGTGCAGCAGGCCGTGGCGGTGCTCAACGAGGCACGCCGCCGGCTGTATTCGATTCTCGCCCAGGACTGACGCGTGCCGTCGGGCCGTCGGGACCGAAGAGATCCGGATCCGGTACCCGGCGCCGGGGACACCCGTGCACGCTACCGCCGCATCCTGCGCTTCGCGGCGTGGCATCTGGCCGTCACCTGGTGGTTTGAGCTGCTCCTCCCCCGCGTCGGCCTGGGCGGAATTGCCGAGCGTACCCGGGCCAAGCGGATGCTGCGGTTCGCGCAGCGCTTCCGTGTGCTCGCGGTGGAGCTGGGCGGCCTCATGATCAAGGTCGGGCAGTTCCTCTCGTCCAGGCTCGATGTGCTTCCGCCCGAGATCACCAAGGAACTCGAGGGGCTGCAGGACGAGGTGCCGCCCGTTGCCTTTCCCGCTATCCGTGCACTGGCCGAGGCCGAGCTGGGCGCGCCGTTGGACCAGGTTTTCGCCTCCGTCGATCAGACGCCGATCGCCGCCGCATCCCTCGGGCAGGCGCACCGTGCCCAGCTCCTCCCCGCCAATGCTGCCGACGCCGGGTTCCATAGCGTGGTGTTGAAGGTGCAGCGCCCGGGGATCGGCGGGATTATCGACGTCGACCTGGCGGCGCTGCGGAAGGTCGGCGGCTGGCTCAGCCGGGTGCGGCTGGTGTCGGACCGCGCGGACATGCCTGCCCTGGTCGAGGAGTTCGCGGAAATCAGCCTCAGGGAGATCGACTACCTGCAGGAGGCGGCGAATGCGGAGCGTTTCGCCGCCGACTTCGCCGACGATGACCGGGTGGATGTGCCTGAGGTCGCCTGGGAATGGAGCACCCGGCGTGCGCTCGTCCTTGAAGATGTTGCGGCGATCAAAATCACCGACACGGAGGGCCTGCTTGCGGCCGGCATTGATCCGGCGCAGGTTGCCGCGGTCTTCGCCTCGGTCATGTTCGACCAGTTGTTCACCAACGGGTTTTTCCATGCAGATCCGCATCCCGGCAACATCTTTGTCACCCCGGTCACCGATGCCTCCTCAGGCCGCCGGTGGAAGCTGACGTTCATCGACTTCGGCATGATGGGCGAGGTTCCACCCCGCACCCGCAGCGGCCTGCGGAAGCTGCTGATCGCGGCCGCCGCGCGTGACGGCAGGGGCCTGGTGAGCGCGATCAACGACGTGGGCGTCCTGATGCCCTCGGCCGACAGGGACGAGCTGGAGCGGGCCATGACGCACCTCTTCGCCCGGTTCGGCGGCATGGGTTTCGCCGAGCTTCGCGAGGTGGACCAGCGGGAGTTCCTCGACTTTGCGGTGGAGTTTGGCGACCTGGTCCGCTCGCTGCCGTTCCAGTTGCCGGAGAATTTCCTGCTCATCATCCGGGCGATGTCGCTGACCTCGGGGGTGTGCAGCGCGCTGGACGTCCGCTTCAACCTCTGGGACGCCGTCGAACCCTATGCGGCGCGGTTGCTGCGCGACGAACGCGGCAACCTCGTCCAGGATGTGGCCAGGCAGGCGCTCGACGCCGCCGGGGTCGCCCTGCGCCTGCCGAACCGCCTGGACGGGTTGATCACCCGCTTGGAGGACGGTTCACTGTCCGTGGCTAACCCGCGTCTCGAACGGCAGGCGGCCCGGCTGGAGCGCACGGCGCGGCGAGCCGCATCGGCGCTGATCTTTGGCTCATTGCTTATCGCGGGTGCTGTGGTGCGGGCAGATGACCTGCTGCTCGGCAACGTACTGATGATTGCGTCGGTGGTTCCGTTGCTCCAGGGACTGTGGGCGGGTCGCCGCGGCCTCTGAGAGTGCAGGGCCGCGACCACACACCACTCACCATCCGGCAGTGCCCGGGCCGCCCTTGAAGGGCCCCACAATCTTTCTGGTGATCCACCCGCCGTAGAAGTCGCCGTCCTGGGCGGCGACGTGCTCGCCGTCGACCTCGCAGGAGTCCATCATCCCCGGGTAGAGGGCCACCCGGGTGCTGAGCGCTTCGAACCCCCGAGTGGGTTCCGGGTAGGTCCACCCGCCCCGGGAGGCGACGGCTCCGCCAGCCACGACGTCGAAGTAGTGCGCTTCTCCCTTGAACTCACAGAAGCTGGTGCCCTCGACCGGAACGAGTACACCGGGGCGGAATGCGTCCAGGGGCAGGTAGTAGACCGGCGGATGACTCGTTTCCAGGACACGCACCGCATCCGTGGTGTCGGCGATCACTTGCCCGCCGAGCCGGACGACTACCCGTTCAGAACGCGGCTCCACCCTCGGCGGCCGCGGGTAGTCCCACACCGATTCTTGACCGGCTGTGGGTTTGATGGGCCGTGGACGCCGTCTAAAGCCGGGAATCCCGTGGGCAGGAGTCATGGTCAACCAGCCACCCGGGTTGTCCTAGCCTTCGCACTCAATGCAGTACGAGTGTCCATTCCGCTGGCGCGCGAGCTGGGAGCGGTGCCGGACCAGGAAGCAGGAGTAGCAGGTGAACTCGTCTTCGGCCTGAGGAATGACCTCGACGATGAGTTCCTCAGCGACGAACTCCCCGCCGGGGGTGATGGCGTCGTCCAGCGCATCGGACTCGTCCAGCTCCCGGACAACGCTGCGGGCGTCCGGCGCGTTGGCGGACTGCAGGGCTTCGAGGGAGCGTTCCTGGGATTCCTTGACGTCGGAACGTACTTCGTCGTAATCAGTTGCCACTTAGGTCATTCTCTCTTCCGGCGTTCTTATCTGACGCCATTGCAACGTACACCATGGCCCGGGAATTCCCGTCCTCGCGGATTGGCGCCCGCGGGTCTTCCTTCCGGGCCTGCTGGCTTACTTGCGACGAGTGAAGATCAAGTGGGTGACTCCGCGCGGAGAAGGGGTCGCTTCGATGTCAAAGCGTTGTTCGAGTTCCTCGAGGCTGTCCCAGAGCCGCTCGCCGTGGCCCAGGACGATCGGCACGAGGACAAGGTGAAGATGGTCGATCAGGTCGGCCTCGAGGAACTGGCGGACGGTGTCGACGCCGCCGCCGATCCGGACGTCGAGGCCGCCGGCCAGTTCGCGGGCCTGCTTTAGCGCGGTGACGGGGTCGGCGTCGACGAAGTGGAACGTTGTTCCGCCCTCCATTTCGAGGACCGGCCGGGGATGGTGTGTCAGGACGACGACCGGGGTGTGGAAGGGCGGGTTGTCGCCCCACCACCCTTTCCAGTCCTCGTCCTGCCAAGGGCCGCGCTGGGGGCCGAACTTGTTCCGCCCCATGATCTCCGCGCCGATCCCCGGCTTCCACTGACTGGCGAAGGCCTCGTCGACGCCGAAGGAGCCCTCCGATTCGCCGTGGAAGCCCATCTCGCGGAAGGTGCGCGTCTCGAAAGCCCATTCCATGAGCCGTGTGCCGGCATGGCCGAACGGGGCTTCGAGCCGCTGGCCCTCGCCGGTGCCGAAGCCGTCGAGGGAGATCGAGAAGTTATGCACGCGGACGAGGGACATGTCATCTCCTGGGGTGCTGGCCGTTGTGCGGACACTCTATGGTGATCGCACCCCGCGGCTCAAGGGGTTCGTGCCTTCTCCGCATAAGCTGTGGCCTGGCTCCGCACCTGGCGAATGTACGGCCCTGACTGGTTGTAGGCGTAGATAGCGTCGCTCCATCCCTGCGCCGTGGTGAGGTCACGGCTGTTGCCGCACAGGTACGTCGCGGCGCTCAGGGCTGCGTCGTCGATATTGAACGGGTCCGCCCTTCCGTCCCCGTTGGCGTCCCGACCGGCAAGCTGCCAGGTGGCGGGAATGAACTGCATGGGCCCGACGGCATGGTCCCAGCGGGGGTCGCCGTCCAAGGCGCCGGCGTCCGTGTCCCCGATGGCGGCGAAGCCGACGCCGTTGAGGCTCGGCCCCACAATCGGCCCGCTCGCTTGCCCGGCGCTGTTGAGGCTTCCGCCGCCGTAGGTGCCGTGCGCTGATTCGACGAAGCCCACGGCTGCGACGGTGTTCCAGCCGATCCCGCAGGCCGGGGCCGCATCATTGGCCAAGACGGCCGCGGACACGTAGGCCCGGAGCGCCCGGGCAGGGATGCCAGTCACCGCGGCAGTCCGGGTCAGCCACCGGGCCTCCGGGCTCCGGGTCACGTTCACGGCTGTGGCCATGCCGCTGGAGAGGGCTACCAGCTTCGCTCCGGCCCGCGGCGGTGCGGGAGGGGTCGCCGCTGAGCCTGCACCGGGCTGCCGAATGACCCAGAACGAGAACGCGATGATGACGCACAGGGTGAACAGGCCGAAAACCAGCAGGCGTTTGAGACGGAGCACTGACCAATCAAACCATTTACGCCCGTACGGCGCTGACGTTGTCTGCGACACGGAATCTTCTGCCGCTGATCTGTCACACGGATGGCCCAGCCAATGCGGCATTTCTCTCGCCGGTGGCGATGATCGTGATCCGTGGATGCATCGTGCCGGCGGGCGGCATTCCGGTTGGCCCGCTGGCTATTGCGCCGATGAGGGCGCATGCTGGTCAGGGGTCCGCCTGAGCTTCAGCTGGAAGCAGGTGGCGGTCTTCAGCAATACCAGGCCCCTGGCCACCTAGAAACCGGTCCGGGCTCCGTTGGAGCCGTCAAGCAGCCGGCGGCTCCGATGGTGGTAACGGACCGGTGGTCCAGCAACGAAGTCTCCGCCCCAAGCGTGAACGCCAGCGCCACTCTAGAGCGGCGGCCAGTGACCGCGCTCGTACCCGAACAAATTGATGGTCCGGGCCGGGAGGGCCGGCTGGTCCTCTCTGCAGGCTTGTTCCCTTGCGGTGGCTCCGCCGTGTTACCGGTCTGTTTCCCGGAAGTGCCTGATTCGTCTGGATCATTGGACATGTGACATCCCTTGGTTGGCCGGGCAAGAAGCTGTCCACCGACGAGTGGTGGTGCCGGCAGGCAAGATGGTCCGGCCCGCCTGCAAATTATGGTGTCTCAAGCCGCGATCGGGGCGAGTCTGGGGCGCGCCGCGTGCGGTCGGTGCAATGGTCCTGGATCAAACCCGTCCCCGCGCATTCGCGCACATCGACGATGGCCGCCGCCGCTGCATCTTTGTCCCCGAAGGCCTGCGAGAGGGCCAGCACGGTCCCGTCGGGCGCCAGGAGCCGGAAACGGACGTGCGACTGGGGGTCGGTAAACAGCTCGAATGTCCCTGCCATGATTTTTGGTCCTCTCGGGCATCTCTGCCCTTGTCTGCGTTGCACCGTTACCTGGCCGGAACACTCCCTTACAGCATGCGCCGGTCCGTCCGCCTTTGTCAGGGGCGAAAGACCTGAGGCGCTCTGGGATCGACAACCGGTGCGGTCCGCCCCCAAAAGATGCGGGCCGCACCGGTGCCCCTTACCGACCATCTTGATGTGAAAACAAAATGGCCGGAAAGTGATTGGCCCTTAGCGCGCCGCTGTGTCCGCGGGATAGAGCCGGGGTGCTTCGACGCCTGGGCCTGGCTGCAGGACCTTCACTCAGGGAGCCCGGACAATAGGTCCCGGTCCAGGCGTGAATCCGCCGCGTCGGTTCAGTAGGGAGCCGCGCCCCATCGGGTCGGTCCGGGCCGCGTCGAGGGCAGCGGCGAGGCGAACCGCGGCCGCGGCACGTCCGGCACTTGTCCGTGGCCCGGCGGGGTCGTCGCTGATGCAGTCTGTCAGGGAGGCGGTGATCTCAGCGATCAGGTCCGGGACCCCACAGGACCGATAGCCGGCAGCGACCTCGGGAGAATTCAGCGCCCCGGCAACCAGCACAGCAACCTCTGTCCTTCGGGCCATGCCCAGCTTGTCCAGTATTGACGAGACCATATTCTTTACGGTCTTTTCCGCTAGAAACATTTCCCGGCTGATCTGCCGGTTGCTTAATCCTCTTGCCAGGCCAAGTGCCACGGAGGCTTCCCGTTTGGACAGGCACAGGAGCGTCTCCTCCGGACGGTCAGCTCCCCGGCCCGGCACCTGGACCCAGCGCCCCGGAACGAACCGGCTGCTATAGGCGGTCTGACCAGCCAATACCCTGCGGATCAGCCTGAGCTGGTCGCCGCTATTGTCCTGCTTGGACAGGCAACCCCAGGCACCGGCCAAGATAGATTCGATGAGCACGGACTCGTCATCGCCATTGGTCATCAGGACACAGCGAATGGAGGGGTCCGCCACGGCGACAGCACGGCACACGTCCGCGCCGGACCCGTCCGGAAGATCATCGTCAAGAACCGCGATCACCGGTCGTAGGGCGGGAATCCGCCGGATGGCTTCGCGCGCCGAACCCGACTCCCCGGTCACGGCCAATCCGGCCGACTCGATCACCTGACGTATCCCGCGCCTCACGACCTCGTGATTGTCCAGCACGTACACTCCCCCGCCGTAGCCGGCATCGGGCGCGCAGGTCTTCGGGTCAGCCATCATTGCTGTTCCGTTCCTTCGCCTTTGACTGGAAGGCGTTGTAGGCGGGCTCCCCACGCCGTTCCCTCCGACGTGAAACGAGCCCTGATCCCGGACCGGCCCCAGCAGCTGGCGCGTATCTGTACGCACGGGATCTGTACCCGCCACGCTAGACCTAATCGGAGACGGAACCTAACGACTTGCATCCCAGCAAGACTCACCGCCCACGGGATCCATCCACCGCAATCATTGGGCACCGCAGAACCATGCGGAATCCGAAGCAATACGACTACTCTACGACGCGGTCCGAGGCGCAAAGTGTGGACATTGTCCTTCCGGTCATCGGCAGCACGCGAGCGGAGTCCGACGGGAGAGACCGCGCGCTGGGTGCTGGTGTGTCAGCGCAGCTTTAGGGAATTTTCGGCGCAAATTTGAGCAAAGCCCGGCCATAGCGCCTGCCTGGCCTGACACGATAACGGCAACCGGTCTCACCGGGAACACAGATTGCGTCGGACACCCCTGGCCGGACGCTGTTAGCCGAGAGAAAGCATCATGCGCAAAACCTCCCAAATCCTCACCGCCGTCGCCATCGCCGCATCGGCCGCCACCGTCGGGGCGGGCGCCGCCCAGGCCGCACCCCTGACCCACGCCAAGCCCTCCCACACCGCCCCTGCCCACGCCACGGCCGCCAAGGCCGCCGCAAACGCCCACCTGGCCGCCGCAAAGGCCCTCGGCGCCGCCGAGGCGAATGCCGGCAATATCCGGGCTGCTGGCAACCGGCAGGTCGCTGCGGCACGCGCGGCCGGCGCGAAGCTGATCGCCGCAGCCCAGCAGAAAGTTGATGCGGCCAGAGCCCTGGTCACTGCCG
>Ga0213837_1001143_pt1 | contig 15951 bp, 12 predicted proteins | sample SWPATP12_FD_160572 | JGI IMG/M metagenome (GOLD analysis project Ga0213837, IMG submission 160572) | Coastal seawater microbial communities from Marineland, Florida, United States - SWPA TP1 #2 | ecosystem: Environmental > Aquatic > Marine > Coastal | place: USA: Florida | collected 2016-08-06
ACTCGTTTTCACGTTGCACCTACTTTAGCGGTGCCGCTTCGCGCAGCATGGGGTGAACTTGTCGCAGAAACCACGCTTTTTCAAACGGTTTATCAACAAGACAATGTTGAAGGAACTGACTTAAAAGAAGATGTTGAACGCACATTAGGACAAGCTCGCCTTTATGGCGCATTATACTTTGAAAGGGATAAATCGTGGTTCAGCGACGATATGTCGATGACTTTAGAGCCAAAGATTCAATATCTTTATACATCGTATGAAGACCAAACTGCGATTGGATTCTATGACTCAACGCCGCTGTTAACCGACGTTGAAGGATTGTTTAGAGGTCAGGAATTTACTGGCCTTGATAGAATAAGCGATAACAACCAAATCACCCTTGGCGCGACCACACGCATGTTGGATAAAAACAATCGGGAACAATTTGTTCTTAGTGTGGGTCAGATATTCTACCTTGAAGATAACAAAGTCATTGCGGCAACCAAGAATCAAGATCGTTCAGCGCTCGCCGCTGAAGTGGATTGGCGCTTTAATAAAAACTGGTTCTTCCATTCTGATGTGCAAGTGACCACTGACACAGACAAAGTTGACTTAAGCAGTGTGGGTATTGAATACCGCAAAGATGATTCGCGCTTTATTCAATTAAGTCATCGCTATGTTCGCGATCTCAGTGGTGAAACCATAGATCAAATTGGTATTTCGGCAAGCTGGCCTATTTCTGAAAATTGGCAGTGGGTTGGCCGTACTTACCGAGATCTTGAACGCAATAGAAGTGTAGAAACCTATGCAGGTATCCAGTATGAGTCATGCTGTTGGGCGGTGCGATTAGTTGCGCAGCGCAGTCTGAACAACCGTTACAATGCTAGCGGCGAACAGACAACAGACGATTTTGATTCTGGAATATCGCTACAATTTATTTTCAAAGGCATCGGGTCATCTGGTACCCAAAGAAGCATGCTTCAAGACGGTATGTTTGGCTATCGTCAGCCTTATAGTTTAAATTAACCCGCAGTTGAGCGCTTACAGCGCTTAAATGCAATCAACCAATAATAAAAGAGTGTGTATGAAGTTCATTATCCGTGCATTGATGTTAGGTGCCCTACTCTCGTTTAACAGTGTTGCGCAAGAGGTCATGCTTGACCGCGTGGCCGTAATTGTTGACCAAGGTGTTGTGCTTGAAAGCGAAATTGATGCCCTTGTACAAGACGTTAAACGCAAAGCAGAAGCTAATAATCAACAGCTACCGTCAGATCGTGCGCTTCGTACACAGGCCATTGAGCGTTTAATCACTAAGAGCCTTCAGCTTCAAATGGCAGAGCGTATGGGTATTCGCATTAGCGATCCACAGTTAGAGCAAACCATTAGCAACATTGCAGCGAATCAAAATGCAACGATTGAAGAACTTCGTGCCCAATTAGCGGCAGAAGGTATTGCATACGATGATTACCGCGAAGACATTCGCGAAGAAGTTATCATGGGTGAAGTTCGCCGTGCTAACGTACGTCGCCGTGTTTATATTACACCTCAAGAAATTGAAACCTTGATTGACCTGATGGAACAGCAAGGCGCTACTCAAGCTGAATATCGCTTAGGTCACATTCTTATTGGTTTCCCGCCAGAGCCTACAGATGAAGATATTCAATCGGCACGTGAGCGTGCAGACAAAGTCATTTCACTATTAGAGTCAGGATCTGATTTTGCTAAAATCGCCATTGCGTCATCATCAGGTAACGAAGCGCTCGAAGGCGGTGACATGGGCTGGCTTAACATTAACGCCATGCCGACGCTTTTTGCTGAAGCTATTCAAAACAAAGACAAAGATGCTCTTGTTGGTCCTATTCGAAGCGGTGCAGGCTTTCATATCCTAAAAGTATTAGATACGCGCGGTATTGAGAAAGTCACGGTGGAAGAAGTAAACTCTCGCCACATTCTTGTTAAGCCGTCAATCATTCTTAGCGAAGACAAAGCTAAAGCCATGCTAAACCGCTTCAAGGAAGAGGTGAAAAATGGTGAAGCTGATTTTGCAGAGCTAGCTAAAGAGCATTCAGAAGATCCTGGTTCAGCCCTTCGCGGTGGCGAGCTTGGCTGGTCGGATCCAAATAATTACGTGCCTGAGTTTAAAGACGCACTTGCACAGCTTGAGCCTGGAGAATTTAGTGAACCTGTTCGTACCGTGCACGGCTGGCATTTAATTCAGCTTATTGAACGTCGTATTGATGACGCTACCGATAAGCGCAAAGAAGATAAAGCTTACCAGCTTATCTTCAACCGTAAATTTTCAGAGGAAACCGAGAACTGGTTACGTGAGATGCGTGATGCCGCTTACGTAGAAGTTGTCGACTCGTAACAATAAGTTATTCATGAGTACACCAATTAAAATAGCAATAACGCCGGGAGAACCGGCAGGTATCGGGCCAGATTTGATCATAAAACTGGCCCAGGAAGCATGGCAAGCGCAGCTTGTCGTGTTTGCCGATGGCGAAATGCTCAAAGCACGAGCAAGCGCCTTGGGGCTGCCATTAACGCTAATCGATTACGATGCCACTAACCCGCAAATTCAAGATGCGGGTTCGTTGTTTATAAAGCAAATAGATAAATCCGTTGACGTTACGCCAGGCGAACTTGATAGCGAAAACGGGTTATACGTAGTAGAAACTCTGCGCCAGGCGTGTCAGGCAAATATGGATGGCGACTTCGACGCCGTCGTTACCGGCCCCGTACACAAAGGCATTATCAACAAAGCAGGGGTATCATTCAGCGGTCATACTGAGTTTTTTGCGTATCAGTCCAATACCATTGATGTGGTTATGCTTCTGGCAACTGAAGGTCTTAATGTAGCGCTTGCCACCACGCATATTCCCCTTGAGTATGTAGCGAAAGCTATCACCCGAGAGCGTCTTCATAAGGTCATTCATATCATCAACACCGACCTTAAATTGAAGTTTGGCGTTAAAGAACCTCACATTTATGTGTGTGGCTTGAACCCTCACGCGGGTGAAGATGGTCACATTGGCACTGAAGAAATTCATACCATCATTCCGGCGCTTAACGAACTAAGAGAAGAAGGCTTAAAGATCACAGGCCCTCTACCTGCAGACACCATATTTCAACCCAAATATCTGGAAAATGCTGACGTAGTGCTGGCTATGTATCACGACCAAGGCTTACCCGTGCTAAAATATAAGGGTTTTGGGGCTTCAGTGAATATCACGCTAGGGTTACCTTTCGTTCGTACATCGGTAGATCACGGTACTGCATTAGACTTAGCAGGAACAGGTGAAGCCGACGCCGGTAGTTTCAGAAAAGCATTGGAAAAAGCCATCGAGCTTGCACATCATCAACAATGAGTAAAACACACTTAGGCCATACGGCCAGAAAGCGATTCGGACAAAACTTCCTTCACGATGATTACGTGATAGGCAAGATTGTTGCGGCCATCGCGCCAAAAAATGAACAAAACCTGGTAGAAATTGGACCCGGTTTAGGCGCATTAACAGATCCTGTTTGTGAAGAAGTAGATGCACTCACAGTCATTGAGCTAGACAGAGATCTTGCTAAGCGATTGAGACACCATCCATTTAACGGCAATAAGCTTACGGTTATTGAACAAGATGCAATGACCATGGACTTTGGCGCCCTTTCTAAAGAAATGCCAGTCAAAGACAAAAAGCTTCGCGTATTTGGTAACTTGCCCTACAACATTTCGACACCATTAATGTTTCACCTTTTTGATCATGCTCACTGCATAGAAGATATGCATTTTATGCTTCAAAAAGAAGTGGTAAACCGCTTGGCAGCAGGACCAGGTTCTAAGAATTACGGCAGGCTTTCCGTTATGGCGCAGTATTACTGCCACGTCATTCCGGTACTCAATGTTCCGCCAGGTGCCTTTAAGCCACCCCCGAAGGTTGATTCTGTAGTAGTGAAGCTAGTGCCGCATCAGGCTCCGCCAGTAGACGTTGAGTCTGTAAATACGCTTGAGCGCGTCTGTGCACAAGCGTTCAACCAGCGCCGAAAAACCATTCGCAACTCGCTGAAAGACAGTTTAAGTGAAGAGGAGATCCGTGAGCTAGGTATCGATCCTACCTCTCGCGCAGAAGTATTATCACTTAACGATTTTGCCACAATAGCAAACGCTGTGTCGGCAAAAGAGCACCAACAAGAGCAGTAAGTTCTCTATGGATGTACTTGATATTAAGGTGCGGGTGAAAACCCGTCACCTTCCCGACCATCTTCCGTCAGATTCAAAGCAATTTGCCTTCGCGTACCACATTACGATTGAGAACAATAGCGACCATACGGTGCAACTACTCAGTCGCTACTGGAAAATTACCGATGCAAATGGCAAGACATCAGAAGTTGAAGGTGATGGGGTTGTAGGCAAGCAACCTATCATGAAAGCGGGCGAGCATTTTGACTATACCAGTGGCGCTGTCATTGACACACCGGTTGGGAATATGGAAGGCTACTATGTAATGGAATTAGAGAGCGGCGAGCGTTTTCGCGTTCCTATCGACGTTTTCCGATTAGCCATTCCAAGTATTCTTCATTAAGGTTTCTATGTCGCAAGGTAACACGTACGTCATTGGTGATATACAAGGCTGTTACGATGGTCTTCGTCGCGCGTTAGATAAAGTAAAATTCGACGAAGAAAACGATACGCTACTCGCAGTAGGTGATTTAGTTGCTCGAGGAGAAGATTCTTTGAGCACATTGCGCTTTTTAAAGTCTCTCGGCAGCCAGTTTAGCAGTGTTTTAGGAAACCACGACCTTCACTTACTTGCCGTTGTAAACGGCATCCGCAAAGCAAAAAAATCCGACAAATTAGAGCCTCTACTTAATGCTTCAGACTTGGCCGAACTTATTGACTGGTTGCGTCAGTTCCCGTTGGCAATGAAGTTAGATGAGCAATCAGTAATGGTGCATGCTGGACTCTATCCTAAATGGTCTATCGATGAGTGCGTTTCACTTAGTGACGAAGTTAGCAACATCCTAAAATCCGACAATTACGCTGCATTTCTTTCAGAAATGTATGGTAATAAACCCAACAACTGGTCAGATAAACTTAAGGGTGATGAGCGACTGCGTTTTATTGTGAATGCGTGTACGCGCATGCGTTTTGTTCATACAGATGGCACACTCGATTTTGATAACAAATCTCATCCCAGCGCAGTATCCCACAGCACTAGTAGCACGTTAAAACCATGGTTTGAAGTAGAGAATAAAAAGCTCGGTGACGATCAACGAGTGGTATTTGGGCATTGGGCAGCTCTGTCGGGCCAAACAAACAGTCATCAATTTATCGGCTTAGATACAGGCTATGTTTGGGGGCAAAGCATGACTTTGCTAAACCTGAACTCCGCTTCGCTTGTGAGTGTTTCTGCCTAAAACCAGAGTTTACTGGCTCCGCAATTATCCAATTCGCACATATTTACGTGTATAATTTTACCCATCAACTGGTATTACCAGTTAAACTTTCTACACTTAAGTGCTAAATAAAATAAACATTAAGTTATTGTAGCCGATACACTTACTTACGATAGTAACGATAATGTCTCATTATCTACTCAGTAATTAAGCAAACTAGCTTCTTTAATCGCTATATTTTGTTTGCTGAGACGGGTAATATCGTTAGGGATAAAAATAAAAAACACTCATCCAGGAGTTCCGATGAAAATAACGGTAGCCACACGCGTAATCGGGGGATTTGTAGCGATTAGCGCACTTCTGATCGTCATTAGTGTTGTTTCACTTTATAACCTCAACTCAATAGGCTCAGCAACGGAAGAAGTAAATGACGTTGCATTACCCACAGTAGCAGGCAGCAATGCACTTAAAGCCAGCTTTCTCAATATGGGCCGACTTACCTTCGAGAGCTACATCGAAGAAGATCTAAATGGCTTAAAAGACAAACGAGCGTCTTTTAACTCTGCCAAAGACACCTTTGAGAGTGAATATAAGAAACTGGCGCAGGCCGTTAATAACGAGCCTGAACTAAAGAGCACGCTGAATACTGTACGTGAGTCATATGAAGCATATATCACCAATGTTGAAGCGATGTACAAAAATCACCAAATGTATCTTGATATACGCAACACAATTCAAGACAGACTGGGTGACGCTGAAGACAACGCAGACGATGCATCTACCTACCTTCTAGACTTCTCAGACTTAGATGCTGTTCAGCGCGACCCTAACCTACGACGTGCGGCAGAAATCGGCAGTCAACTTGAGACGTCGCTGCTTTCTTTGCTAACGGTTTCATACGAGTACATTAAAACAGAGACACTGGTTCGTTCACAGACGCTAGGCAACGAAGTTGATTTGGTTGTCGAGAAAGTGGTCACGCAATTAAGCGACATGATGCAAACTGCGGGCGGCCGCGATGATTCTGGTACTCTTGATGATATTAACGACTTGGTTAACAACGCAATCAATGCGATTAAAGCTAACGATGGCGTGGTTCAGCTTCATGTTGATCGTCTAGAGCGCAGAAATGATGCTGAAAAAGCGCTTAACGCTTCAGACTCAAATATCGCGCAAGCGGTTGTCGCTCTAGAAAACCTGCTCAATCTTGCAGACAAGAAAGCGTCACATGTAGAAAGTCAGGTTAACGGCGCCATTGCGACGGGCAACACGTTCGTTATTGTGGTTGTTATTACCTCGATTGCAGTAGCAGCATTTATTGGCTACGTGACCGTTCGCGCAATCACACGTCCGCTTTATCGTGTAAATGAACTTCTGACGGTGGCTTCATCGGGTGACCTTACTCACCGTCTAGACGATTCGGCGCAAGACGAATTTGGTCTTTTAGCCCGAAACTGCAATACGCTAATTGGAAACCTGAAGGAGCTCATTACAGCCATTAACGTTCGTGCTGAACAGCTGGCAGCCGCCTCAGAACAAACGTCTGCAGTGACGGCGCAAACGACGCATTCAATTCAGGATCAGAAATCACAAATTGGCCAAGTAGCAACAGCAACCACAGAAATGCACTCTACGTCGCAGCTGGTTGTGCAAAACGCTGAAGATACACTAAGTCAAATTCGCCATGCGGATGCTGAGGCTGAGAACGTGCGCCAAATCTCACTAGAGAATAAGAACACCATTGAGATCTTATCTCGTGACGTTCAAGAAGCGGCAGACGTCATCAATAAGCTTCATCAAGACAGCGCAAGCATTGGTGGCATCTTAGACGTTATCCGTGGTGTTGCAGATCAAACCAACCTGCTCGCCTTGAATGCTGCTATTGAGGCAGCGCGTGCTGGTGAACAAGGTCGAGGCTTTGCGGTTGTTGCTGATGAAGTAAGAACCCTCGCCAGCCGAACTCAAGAATCGACACAAGAAATCAACGCAATGATTGAAGTGCTTCAAGCGGGTGCTGAAAAAGCGGTATCGGTGATGAATCAAGGTAAAGAGCAAACTGCGGCGTGTGTGGCACAAACTGAAAAGGCTACACAGGCATTGGATATCATCTCTGACGCCGTTCACAAAGCCCATGACGTGAGCTCTCAAATTGAGCAGTCTGCCCGTGAACAGAATACGGTGTCACAAGAGATCAGCGAAAAGCTTGAAACTATTGTGGGTATCGCTGAAGAGACGACAGCTGGAGCACAGCAAACGTCTGAGTCTAGCCATGAAGTGGCTCGACTTGCTGAAGAGTTACAACAGTCTATCAGACAGTTTAAAGTGTAACGCTTTTTACGAACCTGTTTTAAGAAGGGGCTTTTAGCCCCTTTTTTGTGTCTAACAATTAATCTGGCACACTTTAGGAATGCATAGATAGTTACTTTAGAAGCGTTTAACTGAGCATTAATCGGCTTTAATTCGTATAAGGACTATTCGTAACAAACCACTAAAAAAGAATGATATTTTCCCGTTTTCGCTTGCCTCTTTTCATTACTACTTTATTGGTGTCAACAATGATCCAGGCTGAGCCATCATATTACAAAGATACAGAAACCCTTCCCTATTCCATTATCGAGACCCTTGATGAAGATATTGAAGTGAGGCATTACAATGAAGCGTTAGGCGTAATGTCTAGTGGGAATGAAGATAATGGAGCATTTCAGCTACTCTTTAATTATATCTCTGGTGAGAATACATCCAGTAGCAATGTGTCAATGACGTCCCCCGTAGAAGTTGGAAAGCGCTCTCAAGAAATTGCAATGACCTCTCCTGTCGAAGTCTCATCTTCAGAAACAATGATGTTTTTCTTGCCCAGCAAATATGACATTAAAAGCGCTCCTGTGCCTACGCACAAAGATGTATCGCTGGTTACTGTACCAGCGAGAACGGTAGCCGCTATTCGTTATTCAGGTTTCAACAAGGACAGCGATAAGAAGCAGTATACGAATAAACTGCTTAAAGCCCTTAGGGACAATAATATTGAGCTTGATGGTGAACCTAGCTATATGGGCTACGACTCGCCTTTCACCCTACCGTGGAATAAACGTCACGAAATCATTGTACCGGTCGACATTTTGAAATCATCTACAAACTGATGTGAAATAAAAACGGCCGCCTTTAAGGCGACCGTTTTTTGGGGTCATTCAGCACATTAGGTGCTTATTCAAATAACGCCGTGTGAAGCTTGCGAACCACGTCGTCACTGTCGGTCTCGTTAACCAGGAACGATAGGTTGTGCGGGTTGGCGCCAAAGCAAATCATACGCAGGTTGAAATCTGAAACCGCAGCTAAAATCTTGCTAGAAACACCAACAGCTGTTTGCATGTTGTTACCTACAACCGTGACAAGGTCGTAACCTTTTTCTACTTTCACATCACAGATAGTTTCAAGTTCAGCAATGGTTTCTTTGTTTAGTCGCTGAGCCACAGAGTTTGCAGGGTTATCAAGGGTAAAAGATACCGAGATTTCTGACGTGGTAACCAAATCAACACTTAGCTTGTGCTTAGCGATGATGGCAAATACCTGCTGTAGGAAGCCTTGCGCATACATCATCTTCGGTGTTTTCACTGTCACCATTACCTGCTCTTTACGGCGAGTAATAGCGCGATACGGTGGTTCGTGCTCACAATCACGCACAATCCAAGTACCGCCCTTTTCTGGCTCCTTACTAGAGCCTACAAACACCTTTATGTCCTTGCGAAGCGCAGGCTCCATAGTGGCAGGATGTAGTACCTTGGCACCAAAGGTGGCCATTTCCGCCGCTTCTTCAAAGCTGAGTTCTGGTAACGGATGAGCGGCTGGCGTAATGCGCGGATCAGTTGTGTACACCCCTGTTACATCAGTCCAAATCTCACACGATTCGGCATCAAGCGCTTCAGCAAGTAGCGCCGCCGTAAAATCTGAACCACCACGACCTAGCGTTGTAGTACGGCCTTCCTCATCGGCTCCGACAAAGCCTTGAGTAACCACTATCGCGTCTTTAATTTCAGGTGCCAGCAATTGTTTAGACAGCTTTTCGATTTCTTCGATTTGCGGCGCACCTTCTCCAAACTCACTGTCCGTACGTAACACCTTACGTACATCAAAGTTCATGGTTTTTACGCCCTGCTCTGCAAGCACTGAAGAGAACATCAGCGATGACATCCGCTCCCCCATTGAAAGCAGCTGATCTTTTAAATCATCACGGTGAAGGATTTCTTCATGAAACGCTAAGCTTCGCATTTCATCTAACAAGTCGTTGAGTTTTGGCTCAACCGCGTCTTTATCTTTCAATTTGTTAAGAATGGCAAGCTCAATATTGATAATGGCCTGACAGGTCTCTTCAATTTGCTGTTGCGTCATAGGTGTGTGCGCTAAGCTTACCAGGTGATTGGTTACACCTGCCGCAGCGCTCACTACCACAATGCGCGTTTTGTCATTACCGGCAACAATTCGGGCGCAGTTTTGCATTACTTCGTAATTCGCAACGCTAGTTCCACCGAACTTAGCTATCGATAAGGCATTTGTCACTATATTTAACTCCAGAATAAAACTAGCATTTCGCTAGCAGCAACCGCGCGTTTTGCGCGGTTAATCAATCGTTATTTGGTCGCCTACTTTAATATTATTCTCGGCAAACCACCCTTGGTTCATTTCCAACGCGTAAAGTACCTCTTTCGATGATCCGACCGACTCCAAACTATGCGGAGTGAGAGGTTTTATATCCGTTATTACGCCTTTTCTGTCGATAAATGCTACGTCTAGAGGAACAAAGGTATTTTTCATCCACATGCCCGCAAACTTTGGGCTAGAAAACTTAAAAAACATACCACAGTCTTCACACAAGGCTTTGCGAAACATAAGGCCCTGTGCGCGTTGTTCAAAGGTTTTGGCATACTCAACTTCATAGTGCTTGCCGCCAATCTCAAGTGTAATGGATTCAAAGTCCACTGAATTCAGCGACGATACAGGGTCTACCTGCGCTTTTGCACACCCTAAGGTTAATACAAGTGCAGCAACAATAAAGAAAGATTTTCCCATTAGACATTCCTTTTCGCCATAAAAAAAGCCGGTCACCTTAACGGTCACCGGCTTTGTAGTTTATACACTATTTTAAGCAACATTCAATGTTGGAATAATGCGCGCTTTTGCTTCTTCCTCAGCCTTTTTAAAGCTAGGCATTTTGTCGAAGTTTAAGTAGCGGAATACTTCACCCGACATTGCATTAATTTTGCTAGCGTATTCCATGTACTCTTCAGCAGTTGGAATGCGCCCAACAATGGCACCCACTGCAGCAAGCTCTGCTGAGGTCAAATATACATTCGCCCCATCGCCCAAGCGGTTAGGGAAGTTACGAGTAGACGTTGAAAGTACGGTTGCTCCCGCATCCACCCTTGCTTGGTTACCCATACATAGTGAGCATCCGGGCATTTCTGTACGTACGCCTACGCGACCATAAATATTGTAATAGCCCTCTTCCATTAACTGGGCTTTGTCCATCTTAGTCGGTGGTGACATCCATAAACGGGTTGGCAGTGTTTTGTTGTACTGCTCAAGTAGCTTACCCGCTGCGCGGAAGTGACCAATGTTTGTCATACATGAACCAATAAATACCTCGTCTACCTTATCGCCTGCAACGTCAGATAAGGTTTTCGCATCGTCAGGATCATTAGGGCAGCACACAATTGGCTCTTTAATATCGTTAAGGTCAATTTCGATTACCTCAGCGTACTCAGCATCTGCATCTGCACGCATCAACTCAGGGTTAGCTAACCATTCTTCCATTTTTTGCGCTCGACGCTCTAGCGTACGAGGGTCGCCATAACCTTCGTTAATCATCCAGCGAAGCATGGTAATGTTTGAACGCAGGTATTCAGCAATCGACGCTTCAGATAAGTTGATAGTACAACCGGCTGCTGAACGCTCCGCCGATGCGTCAGAAAGCTCGAACGCCTGTTCTACGGTTAAGTTCTCTAGTCCTTCGATTTCTAAAATACGGCCAGAGAAGGCGTTGATCTTGCCTTTTTTCTCTACCGTTAACAGCCCTTGTTTGATGGCGTATAGCGGAATGGCGTGTACTAGGTCGCGTAGCGTAATGCCCGGCTGCATTTCTCCCTTAAATCGCACCAATACCGACTCGGGCATATCTAGCGGCATAACGCCAGTAGCCGCAGCGAACGCGACTAGGCCAGAACCCGCAGGAAATGAAATACCCAATGGGAAACGAGTATGCGAGTCACCACCCGTGCCTACTGTGTCAGGCAGCAGCATGCGGTTTAACCAGCTGTGTATAATGCCGTCACCAGGACGAAGCGATACGCCACCGCGGTTCATTATAAAATCAGGCAGCGTGTGCTGCGTTTCTATATCCACCGGCTTTGGGTAAGCGGCGGTGTGACAGAATGACTGCATGGTTAAATCGGCAGTAAAGCCAAGACAGGCTAGGTCTTTAAGCTCATCGCGGGTCATTGGCCCTGTGGTATCTTGCGAGCCCACGGTTGTCATTTTAGGTTCGCAGTAGGTGCCTGGGCGAATACCGTCGACACCGCACGCTTTACCCACCATTTTCTGCGCTAGCGAGAAACCCGCGCCGCTGTCTTTTGGCTGTTCAGGCGTACGGAATAAATCCGTTGGGCCTAAACCTAGTGTCTCACGCGCCTTCTCGGTAAGGCCACGGCCAATAATCAGGTTGATACGTCCACCTGCGCGCACTTCATCCAGAATCACCTTCGACTTATAGCTGTATTCTGCAAGAAGTTCACCGGTTTCATGGTTGGTGATTTTGCCTTCAAACGGATAGATGTCTATCACATCACCCATGTTCATTTTTTCCACATCGGCTTCAAACACCAATGCACCGGCGTCTTCCATTGTGTTAAAGAAGATAGGCGCAACTTTTGAACCAATGCATACACCACCGCCTCGTTTATTAGGCACACCCGGTAAGTCTTCACCAAAGAACCACAATACAGAGTTAGTTGCCGACTTGCGTGACGAGCCGGTTCCAACTACATCACCGACAAACGCTACGGGATACCCCTTACTTTTGACTTCTTCTATTTGCGCCATTGGGCCTTTAACACCTGGCTCTTCTGGCTCTAAACCTTCGCGGGGCATCTTGTAAGCTGCCAGGGCGTGCAGAGGAATATCTGGGCGAGACCATGCGTCAGGGGCTGGCGACAAATCATCAGTGTTAGTTTCACCTGTTACTTTAAACACGGTGTAAGTGATTTTATCGTCCATTAACTTACGCGACGTAAACCACTCACCTTCAGCCCAAGATTTAATGATGTCAGTGGCATGCTCGTTACCCGCTTTGTGCTTTTCTTCCACATCGTGATAAGCGTCAAACATTAAAAGAGTATGTTTCAGCTCTTTCGCTGCCAACGGCGCAAGCGCTTTATCATCAAGTAGCTCCACTAAAGTGGCAATGTTGTAGCCACCGTGCATATTTCCTAGCAGTTCAACGGCTTTCTCTTTAGAGATAAGCTCACAACTGTCTTCACCTTTTGCGATTGCACTTAAAAACCCAGCTTTAACGTAAGCTGCCTCATCAACTCCAGGCGGTACGCGTTCTGAAATTAGTTCTAAAAGAAAGTCCCCTTCACCCTCTGGCGGATTCTTTAATAAATCTACAAGGGCTGCTACCTGTTCAGCATTTAGTGGTTTTGGTGGAATATTTTGAGCGGCACGTTCTTCAACGTGATTGCGATAGTCTTGTAACACAGTCTCTTCCTCTAAGTTAGCTTGCGCAATGGGAGTAAACGGTCTTGTACGCACTTGACGCAAGGTGTGTTTAATAAATCATCAACAGTATAACTTCACGGGCTCATTTTTTAAATTTAGCGCCCTTTTAATTCACTTATAATCGCTATTCATACCATTACTTTTAAACGACAAAAGCGATTAAAAAGAAACAAGCAAAGTCATTTTAGCAATTAACATGCAGTAAAGTTATAGGGCTTTATGACTTAAAGACAAGGGGTTAGCTGTACACGATGCTTCTTCAATTGAAGCAAACCGTAAACGATTTATACCAGTCCGCATAGATAACTACCCACTCAGCGAGAGTTAAAATGTTCGTAATCGCGGCGTGTTACCGCAGGTATAGTGGTTCTACATCAAGGTGACACAATAAAGAGTACGGACATTTAAAACTCGGCCTTCGGGAAGGTCTGGCAAGCTTCCTAGCTTCATTCTGGGAATTTGAAAGGGAACAACCATTCCTGCATTCCCACGCTTTGCTAGGAAACTTGCCAGCGCCTTCTGAGTGGGCACTTATTCATGCGGATTGGTATAACAACAGTAAGTGAGAGGCAGTTCATTGTGACTATACTGGCAGTAAATAATTGTTAATTGGGCAAGTCTGTCTGAGGTCTGGTGCGAAGATAGCTTGCAAACTTTGGCTTTCCATTTTTCGTTAAACCGTAGTACTTAAAGGTTACCCAGCTACCGATAGCGGGCGGAGATTGGCGCTCATTTTCTGAAAAGCCCGTTCCTAATTTAAATTGAATGCCTTCTCGCGTTTCTACAAGAAGCGAGCCCATCATTCCCTTAAATCGTCCTTTTCCCGGAAGCAATGCCAGTACTTTCCCTTCTGCATCTTCAAAGCGTTTTACTTTGAGCAACATGTCACTTCGCCCGGATGTGTACAGCGCTTGTTCATGATGAAGCATTAACCCTTCTCCGCCTTCCTGGGTTACTTGCTCCAGCTTTTCATCAAGTGAAGCAATAGACGTAAGCTTAAATTGAGGGATAACTGCAAACGTTGGATTGGGTGTAGATTTACTTAGGCTGTTAAGCCTGTTGAGTCGCCGACCAAAGGGCTCACCCATCATAGGCATGTCAAAGGCCATAAATCTAACTTTGGCCCAGCGTTTTGCAGATAGAGAATTTGCTGCGGCTATAGTGTCTGCTGAAGACACTGTGCTAGATGAAGCGTTAGCGACAGAATGAAGCTCGATGTTTGTCATCGTTGAAAGCACAATAGAAGCTGTACGTTCAAACTCCCCTCTTCCTATCCAAAGTTCGCCGTCAATAGTGGTTTCTGGCCAGTTAGCGGTGAACCATGTTGGCGCGAATATCTTGTTCCCATTGCGGGTAAGTAATTCAGTACCGTTCCATCTTGCGCGAATACCGTCTAGCTTCTCACTAACCCAATAGTCAGCTACGTTGATATCAGTGCGACTTTGATCGTATTGCTTAGCAAGCTGCAGCCCTTCGACAGTATCGAGCATGTGATTAGCATTAACGTTAGCTATGGCGGTGATTGAAAGTACATATACAGCAGTCAAAAAATTTCGCATCGGCTCTTCCTATAACGTGTTAACCTTTGCTTGCTTTAATGCTTTTAATAGAGAAGCAAAAACAAAGAAGGCAGAGTAAATTACTCTGCCTTCTTTGCTTTTATAACTGTACGTAGGAAGGTTTTTTCACTTAATCGAAGCTGCTCTAGTCGGTAATAATATCAATAACTGAGATCAGCACGTCTTCAGCAAACGCTTCACCTACCGTTCTTTCTTTATCACGTCGCAGTTTGTAAGTTTCCAAGCAAGCATTTAGCTGCTCGTCGGCGGTGTAAACCCCATGAACATCTGCGTTATTAGCTTGCTCAATACAGCGATCGGTTTGTCCCGTCGTGACGGTACTGCACCCGCTCGTTCCCAAGGCCATTCCGACCATAAAAACCGCAGTGGCGATCCAAGTTACGTGTTTAAATGTGCTTTTATGGTTCAAGATAACTTAATCCTTCAATAAAGACTGCAAGCGTTTTTGTCTATTAACATAAACCTGATGGCCATCGTGCTCAGACGAGGAAAGTGCTAAAGCTTGGTTCACGCTTTCCAGCGCTTTTTTGTACTCGCCCATCTGCTCATAACCATAAGCTAAGCCATTATATGCGTCAGGCGTTTGAGGATACTCAGCAATATCGTATTTAAACAAGGCGATGGCTTTGTCGTAGTTTTGTTCACCCACATAGTGATAACCTAACTCGCGAATAACCCATTCCGGCGCGTCGAGTTTCTCGCCTCGCTGCTTTGAAACACGGGCGTAATAGTCTTTAATACTTTTAATATCTCCACTGAACTGCTGTGGCCTTAAATAAGCTGATAAGAACAAATGATGGTAAGCGCTGAAAGTTGACGCAGCTGAGACCAAATTGTGGGTAACTCCCTCGTAGGCTTCGTTCTCCCATCTTAATCCGGCAGGTTGATTTGCCCGCATTCCAGAAATCATATCGTTATAATACGGGCGCATGGGCGCGCCTTCATTGCCGATAGACGTGTAAATGAAGTGGTCTAATTGATTGGCAGATTTTAAGAATGCAACCGTACTTTTTGCAGATGCGCCATAGTTCCACCACACCGCAGCACTGTAAGTCAGCGCGGCGTTAAAAAGCTCAGGCTTCTGGGTAAGTGCGTACAACGCGAATACGCCTCCGGCTGATGCACCCTCTATCACTCGAAAGTCATGCACGCGATATTTCTTCTCTACCATCGGCATAAGCTCAGTGGTTATAAAGGAAAGAAAGTTTGCACCGCCACCGCCATAGCCTACAGGCCC
>Ga0213837_1001154_pt1 | contig 15789 bp, 18 predicted proteins | sample SWPATP12_FD_160572 | JGI IMG/M metagenome (GOLD analysis project Ga0213837, IMG submission 160572) | Coastal seawater microbial communities from Marineland, Florida, United States - SWPA TP1 #2 | ecosystem: Environmental > Aquatic > Marine > Coastal | place: USA: Florida | collected 2016-08-06
CGCGAGCCCGGAGAGCTCCTCGGTGACCGACGAGACGCAGTGGCCGCACGTCATGCCGTCGACCTCGAACGTCTGCGCGGTGGCAGACGGGGTCGCAGCCGACGAGACGCCACAGGCGCCGCCGCCACAGCAGCCGCCGGCCTGCGCCTGCGCGTCGGCCTCGGCCGCGGCGGGGGTGGACAGGATCTCGATGTTCTGGAGCATGGTGGTGCCTTCCTCGTGCGACTGGCTTGCGGGATCGATCAGGAGCGGACGAGGCGCGCGATCGCGGCGCTCGCCTCTGCGAGCTTCGCCTGCGCGACAGGGCCGCCGGACTCGGCCGCCTCGGCGACGCAGTGCGCGAGGTGGTCCTCGAGCAGCTGCAGCGCGACGGTCTCGAGCGCCTTCGTGGCGGCGGAGACCTGCGTCAGGATGTCGATGCAGTACGCATCCTCGTCGACCATCCGCGCGACGCCGCGCACCTGGCCCTCAGCGCGGCGCAGGCGCTTGAGGAGGGCGTCCTTGTCGGCGGTGTAGCCGTGCGTGGGGGCGGCGGTGGCGATGCTCATGATGCGTCCATGATACCCCTGAGGGGTATGGGTGGCAATGCCTCAGGCGGCGACCGCGTCGACGTGCTCCGGCGTCGCCCAGCTGCGCCAGATGGCGGCCAGCTGCGCGTCGAAGAGCGCGTCCGCCTGCTCGGCCGGGTGCAGGCCGAGCAGCTCGAGCGTGATGGCGCCGTGGATGGCCGCGAAGATCGTGCGCGTCGAGGTCTCCGGGTCGCCGTGCAGCACGCCCTGCTCGACCGCGGACCGGACCGCGCGAAGCAGCGGCTCGGTGGTGCTGTCGCGCGCCTCGTCGACCGCGGGGGTCGACTCGCCGCGCCCGAAGACCACCTGGAACATCGAGGCGTTCTCGGTCGCCCACCGGCGCCAGGCGTGCGCCAGGCCCAGGATCCGCTGCACCGGGTCGTCGACGTCGGCCTCGTTCTGCGCGTCGACGAGCGAGCTCGCGGCACGGAGCGTGATCGCCTCGAGGAGCTCGCCGCGCGAACCGAAGAGCGAGTAGACCGCAGACGTCGACGTGCCGATCGACGCGACGAGCGGGCGCAGCGAGAAGTCGGGCCCCTCGGTGGCCATCAGCTCCGTCGCGGCCTCGAGCAGGCGCTGGCGGAGGTGCTCGTCATGCAGGCGTGGTCTTCCCATGATGCAGAGCGTACGCGGTCGCGGACGCTGTTTCGGGCGCAGGCACGATCGATCCGCGTGTCGTATACCCCAACGCCCTCTCGGATGTGCGTCGCGCACAACGGGCGGCCATGGCCCTAGCAACGCTGTTATCATACGCGCGTCGGCAGGCCGCGCGGCGCGCCCGGTCCGGCGCCACAGACAGGCGGGCTCATGTGGACACAGCGGCAGGCCCGGCGCGTGAAGGCCTGGCTGATGCTGGGACTCGGCCTCGCGATCCTCGCGCTCGTCATCCCGCTCGTGCTGCGGGTCTACCAGCAGCGGTGGCCCGATCAGGGCACGCGGCCGCTCATCGTGGTGGCGACGCAGGGCGACGGTCGGCCGTACACCGTGCAGGTGCGCTCCGAGATCGACGACGCCGGCGAGTACCGCTTCCGCTTCGCGGTGGAGCTGAGTGAGAAGTCCGACTCGGGCGCCGAGCGGGCACGCATCGACTTCCAGCTGACCCTCGTCGGCCGCGGCCTCGACGGCGCCGTGTCGTGCGGCATCGACGCGGTCACCCCGTCCGCGGTCGCGGCTGCCGAGCTCGATCCGTCGACGAGGCGGGCCTACGACATCGACCGCAGCTCCGACCTGCTCTCCGCGACCGGCGCGGACGTCGAGGAGTCGGAGCTCGCGTTCCTGCGGATCGAGGGCGAGCTGTCGACGATCTACGCCGGCGACGCCGTGCCCGCCCTGGATGCGAGCGACGGGGGCAGGCCGCTCGCGCACGGCTGCACGATCGCGTCGACGGTGCTGTGGGCGACCGGGGGCGGCAGCCCCATGGCGGCTGTCCGATCCACGCTCTTCGCGCCCCAGTTCAACGCCACCACGATCGAGGGCGGCGACGACGAGCTGACGGGTCTGCAGGCGTACCTGTGGGTCGAGCGTGCGACCAGCGCGACGATCGAGGACTCGTACCCCGTCGCATCGCCCGACTCGACCGGCTGGAGCACCTGGTACACCCCGAGCTGGTTCGCGAGCGACTTCCTCTACACGGATCAGCCGACCTGGTTGTTCGAGAACCGCGACCAGGCGCGCTTCGAGCAGTCGCTGCTGCTGTTCGGCGCATCCTGCTCGGCCTCGGGCTGTCGCTGTTCCAGGGAGGGGTGAGCGACCTGATCGAGGCGCATGCGCGGGAGGAGACGGCGGGGAAGCGCGGGGGGTGAGGGCCATCGTGCATCGCGGCCGAGACGCCACGACGGGGCTCCGACGTCAGAGGCGCGAAGGCGGCTGAAGCGTGTCGGTGACTCGGGCCCGGGACGGGCCCGACGGGGCACGAACGTCGGAGGCGCGAAAGCGCCTTCGACAAGCATGTTCGTGCCCCCAGCAGGATTCGAACCTGCGGCCTTCTGCTCCGGAGGTCCATGCATCGGCGCGTCGTGGGTGAAGCGGTCAAGGCTGAGCAAGCGCGAGCACGCCCGGAGCCCCAGAAGATCATTGGCGACGTGGGGCATCTTGAGCCCGCGGCCGTGCCCGGGGGTACCCCCTCCCCTCAGTCCCGCGCCACGACCGGTGAACGTTCTGCCGCTCGCAGCGCGCGCGGGTCTGAGGGTCTCGCGAGCGGGGCCAACCCGGGGTCAACGAAAGGGAGTTCACATGACAAGCAAGTGGTGCCGGGTGTGCGTTCGGGAGATCACCGGTTCCCGCAGTACGTGCGAACGCTGTCGCAGTCGTCAGAAGCGCGCGCGCCCGCCAGCCGCTCCTGAGGCTCGCCTCGTGCGCTGCGCGTCCTGTCACCGCGAATACGCCCTGCCGTTCGGCGTGCGCCAGCCCACCGCGTGCTCTGGGCCTTGTGAGGAGCGCAGGCTGGAATGGGCTGCGCGCAACGCGGAGGTCCGCGCGGCCCGAGTGCGGTGGAAGGAGCGAGAGGTTCAGAGGCACGCCGCAAGCCAGCGTGAGCAGGAACTGACGAATCCAGGCTCAGAGGCGGCCGCTTCCGGACGCCTCGTCAGAGAGGTCGACCCGCGCACGCCTTGGTCGGCGCGCTCCGTCTGGAGATGAGCCGGTAGCGACCCGCGTCGGTTCGTGGGCAGCGAGATCTGAAGCCGCGCCGCTGCGGCGATCCGCCTACCTCGTCGGAGGGCGCGCTACGTCCTGGTCGCCTCCACGCGATTCATGCCAGCGAGAGGAAGAGCTTCTCCAGCTCGTCGATGCGCTCACCGTCGCCTGGCTCTTCGGCAAGGCACTCCTTCAGCGCACCCGCGACGACCAGGAACCCCGCTCGGTCGACGGCCTTCGACACTGCGGAGAGCTGCTGCACGACGTCGCGACAGTGGGCCTCGTCCTCGACCGCAGCGATGACGGCGGCCAGCTGGCCGTGCGCACGGCGCAGTCGGTTCACGATCTTGCGCTTCGCCTCCGGGTCGTGCGTCGCGGCGATGTCTGGGCTGATGCTCATCGGTCTCCCTGGGTTGACATCCACCATACCCCCAGGGGTATAGTTTCGATACCCCCCGGGGTATCCAATTTTCATCGACACCGCCAGGAGGGCGAGATGTGTAGAGCCGCGAAGTGCAGCATCTGCGGGAAGACCACTTGGGCTGGCTGCGGCCAGCACGTGAACGACGTGCGCCGCACGGTCGCTGCATCCGATTGGTGCCCTGGCCGACACACTCAGCGCGACATCGACGAGGCAAAGGCCGCGCGACCTGGCTTCCTCGCGCGCCTGTTCGGCCGCTGACCCACTGACGAGAGGAGATTCCCATGTGCGCACGCATCACCTGCGACCGCTGCGGCAAACCGAGCTGGGCCGGATGCGGCCAGCACGTTGAGGAGGCGCTCGCGGGCGTCCCTGAGGCCGACCGCTGCCGCTGCTGACACGACGACGAACGAGGAGACAAGACCACCATGCTGCTTGAGCGCATCTACGACGAGGACCTCGCGCAGGCGAGCTACGTCATCGGCTGTCAGGCGACGGGGGAGGCGATCGTGATCGACCCCCGCCGCGACGTCGACGTGTACCTGCGGCTGGCCGAGAAGCACGGCCTGCGCATCGCCCATGTGACCGAGACGCACATCCACGCCGACTACTTGTCGGGCACCCGTGAGCTCGCGGCGCGCACCGGCGGCCGCACGCACGTCTCGGACGAGGGCGGGCCGGACTGGACCTACGGCAGTGGCTTCGACGATGCCGACCGGATGCGCGACGGCGACGAGATCGTCGTCGGCAATGTGACGCTGCGGGCCGTGCACACCCCAGGCCACACGCCCGAGCACCTGTCGTTCCTCGTGACCGACGGAGCGCAGGCTGAGGAGCCCGGGTTCATGCTCACGGGCGACTTCGTGTTCGTCGGCGACGTAGGCCGACCGGATCTGCTCGACGAGTCGGCCGGAGGCGTCGACACCCGTTTCGAGGGAGCGCGGCAACTCTTCGCGAGCCTGCGAGATCGCTTCCTGACGCTCCCGGATTACGTGCAGGTGCTGCCAGCGCATGGTGCGGGTAGTGCTTGCGGCAAGGCGCTCGGCTCGATCGCCGCAACGACGGTCGGCTACGAGCGGGCCTTCGCGTGGTGGGCTCCGTATCTCGCCGCCGACGACGAGCAGGGCTTCGTCGACGAGCTGCTCTCCGGCCAGCCGGACGCCCACGCGTACTTCGCCCGCATGAAGTCCCAGAATCGCACCGGCCCCGCGGTGCTCGGCCCGGGTTCACCGCTCCCCGAGCTCTCCACCGCGGAGGTGAAGCACCTCCTGAACCAAGACCTCGCGATCCTGGTCGACACCCGCGGCCACCGGCAGGTGCACGAGGGCACTGTGGCCGGTTCGCTCAACATCCCGGGCGCCTCGAAGGCCGCGACGTACGGGGCGTGGGTGTACGACCCCGAGGCCGAGCACCGGCCGCTCGTGCTCCTCGCGTCCGAGCTGCAGGAGGCGGAGGAGATGCGGAACCACCTCGTGCGGGTCGGCATCGACGCCGTCGACGGCTTCATCACCTCCCTCGACGGGCTCGAGCTTGTGCAGCCCGCACTGCTCCAGCCGGAAGAGCTCGACGGCCTCGTCGACGCGCACCTCGTCGACGTGCGAGGCCGCACCGAGCACGACCAGGGCCACATCCCGGGATCGGCGCACCTCAGCGGCGGCCGAGCGCTGTGGCACCTCGACGAGCTGTCGACCGACGGCACGGTCGTGACGTACTGCCAGAGCGGCGTGCGCAACAGCATCGTGGCGAGCGCCCTTCGTCGGGCCGGCGTCGACGTCGTGGAGCTGGACGGCTCGTACTTGGGATGGCTGCGGACGGCCGACCGCGAGCCCGCCAGCCGTTGAGCGCGGGGGATCGAGCCGCACCATGACCATAACCGCCACCATCGCAGCGCTCGCGCTGGCAGTCCCCGTCGGCATCAGTCTCGGGCTGCTGGGCGGTGGCGGCTCGATCCTCACCGTGCCCATCCTCACCGCCGTTGCGGGCGTCGAGCCGCGAGCCGCAATCGCGTCATCGCTCCTCGTCGTCGGCGCTACGAGCGCCGCCAGCCTCGTGCAGCACGTGCGTGCGGGCCGTGTGCGCTGGCGCGTCGGCGTGCCGTTCGGCGCGGCCGGGGTCGTCGGCTCCATGGGCGGCGGGCTGCTCGGGGGTCTGCTTCCGGCGAGCGTCCTCATGCTGCTGCTCGCCGGCACCATGATCGCCGCCGCGGTGGCGATGCTCCGTCGGCGCGGACGCCCTGCGGAGGAGGCAAGCCCTCGCTTGGTGCTCATCCTGATTCTCGGAGCAGCGGTCGGCGTGCTGGCGGGGCTCGTCGGCGCGGGTGGCGGCTTCCTCATCGTGCCCGCGCTGATTGTCCTGGCGGGACTGCCTGCGTCGGCAGCGATCGGCACGTCGCTGCTCGTCATCGCGATGCAGGCGCTCGCTGGACTCGTGGCGCAGCCGGCAGTGGCCGACATTCCCTGGCAGCTCGTGCTGCCGTTCACCGCAACCGCGATCATCGCCTCGTTCATCGGATCCACGCTGACCAGCCGCATCCCGGAGCGCGCTCTTCGCGCCGGCTTCGCCGCGCTCGTGTTCGCCGTCGCTGTCGCGCTGCTCTTGCAGCAGCTCGCCATCCACCTCTCGCTCCTGTAAGCCTCCCGACTCATCTCCCGTACCGAAAGAAGCATCATGACTAGCACGACCTCCCTTGCCGGCTTCGCCGGCATCGCGCTCGCCGCCGTGATCACAGGCTGCGCACCGACAGGCGCCACCAGCATCGCCCTGCCCGACGATGCCGTCGTCATCGACGTGCGCACCGCGTCTGAGTTCGCTTCCGGGCACCTCGAGAGCGCCACCCTGCTCGACGTGTCGAACGGCGATCTCGCCGCCGCACTGCCCTCGCTCGACCGTGATGTGCCCTACTTCGTGCACTGCAGGTCGGGTAGCCGGTCCGCCCAAGCGGTCGCGCTGATGCGCGAGGCGGGCTTCACCGATGTCACCGACCTGGGCGCGCTCGAGAGTGCGTCCGCAGCGACCGGCCTGTCGATCGAGCGCTGACGACGGCCCACCCGACGTACGACATTTTCACCGAGAGGCTCTGACATGACCACGCACGACATCACCATCGACACCATCGACACCACGATCGCCGGCGGGGGCATCGTGCTCCTCGACTTCTGGGCGGCATGGTGCGGCCCGTGCCGCAGCTTTGCACCGGTCTTCGAGCGTGCCGCCGCAGCGAATCCTGACGTCGTCTTCGGCAAGGTCGACACGGAGGACCAGCAGCAGCTGGCCGCAGCGTTCCGCATCACGTCCATCCCGACGCTCATGGCCTTCCGCGATGGCGTCCTGGTCTTCTCGCAGCCAGGGGCGCTGGGACCGGCTCAGCTCGACAGCCTCCTGGACGGCGTCCGTTCGCTCGACATGGAAGACGTTCGCCGCCAGTTGGCCGAGCAGCGCACGACCAGCGACGCCTCATGAGTCCCCGTCAGCGCGCGCTTGTCTGTACTCCGGGGAGCATCGAACGCGTCGTGCAGGCGGCAGTCGGTGCACTTATCGGCTCATTCGCGCTCAGCGCCTTGCACGACCCACCGATGGCGATCGCTGCTGCGCTCGGCGCGGCGCTGTTGCTCACGGGCGCGGCGCGAGGCTGGTGCCCGGGATCGTTACTCGCCGGAGCGAACATTGGACGTACCGCCGCGCAACCGCGACCCGAGCGGCCTGGAGTCGACGCCGACGGCCCCGGCTGACAGGACGTATCCACCGACGAGCAGGCGTGCATGGCTCCGGAACACGCCCCGCATCTGCGATCGTGTGACGGTGGCGTCGATAGACGAGATCGCGGTTAGCCAGATGCAGGCCACCTACGAGCGGCTGGACTGGTGGGCGGTCCGTGGACGCAACGGTGAAAAGCCGATGCCTGGGAGCGCACTCGCGCGCGATGGAGCGATCTGGCCCTACCTGCCGCTCCACGAGGTCGCGCACTGGGCGCTCGTCGCCGCTGTCGACCATCTGAACCTGGTGCGCGCTGCCTTCGACTCCGGGCGCGGCCCCGGCACAGCGGAGTTCACCGCGCTCCGAGGCGCTCTTGTCGGGGCCTCCCGCGCAGTGTGGCTGCTGGAGTCGGACAGCGCCCAAGTCCGCCAGCAACGCTGTCTGCGCATTGTTCACGAGTGGTACGCCCGTCATCTGGAATGGACTGGCGAGCACGACGTGTCGACGCTGAGCGAGGCGGACGCGGCCTTGTTGGCTCACCAGCGTGATTGGACCGCAGACCGGCGCGACCTCGTGCGCGCACTCTGGGAAGACACCGATGGGTGTCCAGCCGCAACCGGCCCCCGCCACAACCCATGGCCGAATCAGACGAGTGTGCTGCGCCAAGCCGCCCTGTTCACGTTCCGGGATGCGCGCAAAGTCGAGTCTGTGATGCGGGAATGGCGTGTGACGAGCGGCGATGCGCACGCGTTGAGTTGGGCGACAGCGACGCGCATCCAGCAGATGCAGAGACCTGATTCCAACGGGGTCAGGTCATGATCTCGTGGGTGTCGCCCCTGCGTCTGGCCGAAACCTTCTTGGGCGCGTTCGCGCTGACACAGCGGGGCTGGTCGCTCTGGGACCAGCGCGGCGAAGGAGCGGCCGTGATCGTGCGAGACCGCCAGGGTGCCCTCGCTCCGCAGGCTCGTTGCAGCTGAACGTAGGTACCAATCTAGGTACCAGCCTCACCTCAGCAGCCGAGTTTCCGGCTATTTTACTGGTGCCCCCAGCAGGATTCGAACCTGCGGCCTTCTGCTCCGGAGGCAGACGCTCTATCCCCTGAGCTATGGGGGCCGGGCTGCCGAGGCAGCAGCGCCCAATCTAGCACCGGCGCCGCCTGGGCGACGACCGCCTCGGCGACCCTGCGACTACGCGTTGGGGATGAGTCCCGCCTCGAGGTCGTGGAAGCCGTGCTCGACGAGCTCCGAGATCGCACGACGGTCGCCGTCGGTGTTGACCCACACCCGGATCGCCGTCTTCACGACCGCGGTCGCGGCGCCGGCGATCAGCCGGGGGAACGGTGCGGTCTCGGGGTCGACGCCGCTGCGCTCGGCGATCACCTCGCGGATCGCGTCCTCGAGCTCGTCGTACTGCGCCATCCGGTACGGCAGCAGGGCGTGGAACCGCTCGACGAGCAGCTCCTTCTCGCGGATCGCGTGCAGCTGCTCGGGCGTCCATGCCCGCACGTTCGCCGCGAGCACCTCGCGCAGGGAGACGAGCGGCGGCTCGTCGGCCGGCCGGTCGGCCAGCCCCTCGAGCAGCACGATCGGGGGCGTGTCGCCCGAGGCGACGACGGCCGCCTCCTTGGACGAGAAGTAGTTCGAGACGGTGCGGGGCGAGACGAAGGCGCGGTCGGCGATCTGGTCGACCGTCACGTCGTCGAGGCCGCGGTCGAGCGCGAGCTCGAAGGCCGCGTCGGCGATCGTCTTGTGCGTGAGTGCCTTCTTGCGCTCCCGCAGGCCTGTCGGCGCGTGGAAGCCAGCGCCGTCGTGGTCAGTCATGGTCGTGCACCGACGTCCGGTCGGTAGGGGATGCATGCATGGTGAGCGCCCTGTCGGATGGTGGGACAAGTCCCGAATCGTATGCCGCGGAGCCGCGGCGACCTGCTGCAAGTGTGCCCGATAACAGCGTTACTTCCACCGGAAGATGCACTTCCCTGCGAAATGCTGAGGAAGCATCCGCGCGCTTGAGTCAAACTTGAGTTCTGGAATTGTTGCGCAGTCGGTAACGGCGTGTGAAACTCAACTCTTGTCGGGCCAAGCAGGTCCGACGACACGCTCAGCTCCGGAGTCCCCAGCCCCGGCCCTGTCACGAAGGACCCACTCCATGCTCGCACTCCACTGTGCGGTCGATGCGCCCTGCGCCGACCGCGCGCGGCGATAGAGGAAGCAGCCGCCATGGCATCGCTCACCTCTCTGCTGGTGCGCCAGGGGAACCTCTCCATGTCCCGTCGGGACGAGCTGCTCGCAGCCGGCGTCGACGACGACGCGGCCGTCCGCACCCTCATCGACGAGGGCGTCATCACGAACACCCAGGCGGCGCAGGTGCGCGCCGCCCAGGCCGGCGTGCCGTTCGTCGTCCTCTCCGAGCTCGCCGTCGACCACGTCGCGGTCGCGAGGGTGCCGAGCTCCACCGCCCGTCGGCACACCGTGCTGCCGATCGCGATCGAGGGTCGCTACCTCGTCGTCGCGATGACCGACCCCGCCGACGTGCTCGCGATCGACGACGTGCGCCAGGCATCCGGCATGGCCGTGCAGCCCGTCGTCGCTGAGCGCCCCGACCTGCTCAACGCCATCGACCGGTTCCACCGCGCCGACAGCGAGCTCAACGACATCACCTCGACGGTCGAGGAGGAGGAGCGCGCCGTCGAGGCGAGCACCTTCGGCATGGCCGACGCCGCCGACGAGGACGCGCCGATCGTGCGGTTCGTCAACCTGCTCGTGAGCCAGGCCGTGCAGGACCGCGCGAGCGACATCCACATCGAGCCGGGGGAGCGCTCGGTGCGCGTGCGCTTCCGCGTCGACGGCGTGCTGCACGAGATGACCGGCGCCCCGAAGGGCATGCAGCAGGGCATCATCTCGCGACTCAAGATCATGAGCGACATCGACATCGCCGAGCGTCGCCGGCCGCAGGACGGCCGCATGTCGGTCATGCACGACGGCCGCAAGATCGACCTCCGCGTCGCGACGCTGCCGACGGTGTGGGGCGAGAAGATCGTCATGCGCATCCTCGACTCGGGCGGCACGAAGCTCGACCTCGCCGACCTCGGGCTGCTGCAGCACAACTTCGAGCAGTACGAGGCGTCGTACCGCAAGCCCTACGGCATGATCCTCGTCACGGGCCCCACGGGCTCGGGCAAGTCGACCACGCTCTACACGACGCTCCACGCCGTCTCCCGCACCGAGGTCAACGTCATCACCGTCGAGGACCCGGTCGAGTACCGGATGCCCGGCGTCAACCAGGTGCAGGTGCACCCGAAGGCGGGCCTCACGTTCGCCGCCGCGCTCCGCTCGATCCTCCGATCCGACCCCGACGTCGTCCTCATCGGTGAGATCCGCGACCACGAGACGGCGCAGATCGCCATCGAGGCGTCGCTCACCGGCCACCTCGTGCTCTCGACGCTCCACACGAACGACGCGCCGAGCGCGATCACCCGACTGACCGAGATGGGCATCGAGCCCTTCCTCGTCGGCTCCGCGCTCGACTGCGTCGTCGCCCAGCGACTGGCGCGGCGCCTCTGCGACCGCTGCAAGCAGCCCGACCCCCGCGAGACGCACCACTTCCAGGCGCTCGGCTTCGACACGTCGACCGCCGGCGGCGTGTACCGCGCGGTCGGCTGCACCCACTGCTCGGGCACCGGCTACCGCGGGCGCATCGCGATCCACGAGGTCATGACGGTCTCCGAGGAGATCGAGCGGATGACCGTGGCACGCGAGTCGACCTCCGAGATCGCGCGCGTCGCGGCGTCGCAGGGCATGCGCACGCTGCGCCAGGACGCCTGGCTCAAGGCGTGCGCCGGCCTCACGTCGGTCGACGAGATCGTGCGGGTGATCGTATGAGCGGCATCTCGATGACCGGCGTCCTCGGCGAGCCGCAGGGGCTGTCGACGCGGGCGAGCCTGCGGCAGCGCGCGCAGTCGGTGGAGCCGGAGGCGGCCGCCCCCGCGCAGATCATGCCGCGCGGCGACGACAGCGACCTGCTGCTCGCGCTCGAGTGGGTCGTCCGGGTCGGCGCCTCCGACCTGCACGTCACGGCCGACACGGCGCCGACCATGCGCCTCGACGGCATGCTCGTGCCGCTCGAGGAGTTCGGCATCTGGTCGACCGCGCGCGTCGCGTCGGCGCTCAGCTCGATCATGACGGCGGACCACCGCGAGACGTTCGAGCGCGAGCTCGAGCTCGACTTCGCCTACCAGCTCTCGGAGGCCGCGCGCTTCCGCGTGAACATCTACCAGCAGCGCTCGGCGCAGGGCGCGGCGTTCCGCCTCATCCCCACGCGCATCCGAACGATCGACGAGCTCGACCTGCCGCCGGCCATCACCCGCTTCGCCACCCTCCCGCGCGGCCTCGTGCTCGTGACCGGACCGACGGGCTCCGGCAAGTCGACGACGCTCGCGGCGCTCATCGACCTCATCAACCGCACCCGCGCGGAGCACATCGTGACGGTCGAGGACCCGATCGAGTTCATGCACCCTCGCAAGAAGGCGGTCATCAACCAGCGCGAGGTCGGCCACGACACGCACAGCTTCTCGAAGGCGCTCAAGCACGTGCTGCGCCAGGACCCCGACGTCATCCTCGTCGGCGAGATGCGCGACCTCGAGACGATCTCGGTCGCCCTCACCGCTGCCGAGACCGGCCACCTCGTCTTCGCGACGCTCCACACGCAGAGCGCGGCACAGACGATCGACCGCATCATCGACGTCTACCCGCCCTACCAGCAGAGCCAGGTGCGCGCGCAGCTCGCGGCGACCCTGCAGGGCGTCGTCTGCCAGACCCTCGTGCCCCGAGCGGGCGGCCGCGGCCGCGTCGCTGCGAGCGAGGTGCTCGTGGCGACCTCTGCCATCTCGAACCTCATCCGTGAGGGTCAGACGCACCAGATCGCGAGCGCGCTGCAGTCGGGCGCCTCGCAGGGCATGCGCACGCTCGACCAGCACCTCGCCGAGCTCGTGAACCGCGGCCTGATCCGTGAAGATGCGGCGCGCGACAAGGCGCAGAACGTCGACGACTTCCGCGGCATGCTCGTCACCTCCGGAGCCCCCAAGCTCGATGCCGGCGTCGACTTCGGCGACACCTTCTCGAAGGGGCAGCGCGCATGACGAGCACGAAGACGTGGGCGTACAAGGGCCGCGACACGACCGGCAAGGTCGTCAAGGGCAAGCTCGACGCCGCGAGCCAGGTCGCGGTCGTCTCGCGGATGCGCGAGCTGGGCCTCTCACCGGTGAGCGTCGCCGAGACCGGCACCGGCACGGGCCTGCAGCGCGAGATCGAGCTGCCGTTCAACAAGGGCGTGAAGCTCAAGGACCTGGCGATGATGAGCCGCCAGATGGCGACCATGATCGGCGCCGGCCTCTCGATCCTTCGAACGCTCAAGATCCTCGCCGAGCAGACCGAGAACTCCACGCTGCGCAAGACGCTCGACGAGGTGCGCATCGAGATCGAGGGCGGCGGTTCGCTCTCCAGCTCGTTCGGCCGCCACACGACGGTCTTCCCGCCGCTCATGATCCACCTCATCGGTGCGGGCGAGACCGGCGGCTTCCTCGACGGTGCGCTCAACGCGGTGGCCGACTCCTTCGAGAAGGAGGTCAAGCTGCGGGGCACCGTGCAGTCGGCGATGGCCTACCCCGTCGTCGTGGTCGGCATGGCGCTGCTCGCCGTCGTCGGCATGGTCTGGTTCATCGTCCCGATCTTCCAGGGCATGTTCGCCGACCTCGGAGGTGAGCTCCCGCTTCCCACCCAGATCCTGGTGACGATCTCGGGCAACATGATCTGGCTCGGGCCGCTGCTCATCGTCGCCTGTGTCCTGTTCTCCGTCTGGTGGCGGCGCAACAAGAACACCCCCGAGGTGCGCGGGTTCCTCGACCCGCTGCTGCTCAAGCTGCCGATCTTCGGCGAGATCGTGAGCAAGATTGCGCTCGCGCGCTTCACCCGCAACCTTGCGGCTCTGCTCGGCGCCGGCGTGCCCATCGTGCTTGCGCTCAACGTCGTCGGCGAGGTCTCGGGCAACAGCGTCATCCAGCGGGCGAGCGCCCGCATCGCCACCGCCGTTCGCGAGGGCCGACCCGTCGCGGAGCAGCTCGCGCAGGAGCCGGTGTTCCCGCCGATGGTCGTGCAGATGATCGCGGTCGGGGAGGACGCCGGCTCGATGGAGACGATGCTCGCGAAGATCGCCGACGCCTACGACGCCGAGGTGGAGGCGACCACCGCGCAGATGACCTCGATCATCGAGCCGATCCTTATCGCCGGCGTCGGCGCGCTTATCGGCGCCATGATCATCGCGCTGTACATGCCCGTCTTCTCCATCTTCGAAGAGATCCGCTGATCGCTCGTCGCCCCGCACGTATCCCTTGCCCCAACTCCAACCCCAGAAGGACACATCATGCAGAACATGCTCCGCGCACTCGGCGACCGCCGCATCGCGCTCCAGGATGGCAAGCAGTCGCAGCGAGGCTTCACGCTCGTCGAGCTGCTCGTCGTCGTCATCATCATCGGCATCCTCGCTGGCATCGCCATCCCGGTCTTCCTCAACCAGCGACAGGCCGCCTGGCGTGCCGAGGTCGAGACGGACCTGAAGAACGCGGCCCTCGCGATCGAGACGGCGGCTATCGAGAATGGTGGCGCCTACTCCACCGACTTCGAGGACGACCTCGTCGCGCCCGCATTCCGCGCCTCGAACGCAGCCACCACGTTCACGGTCGACGTCACGGACAGCCGTAACTTCACCATCGTGGCGAACCACCCGGACCTGGACGACAACGCGACGTACACGAGCTCGACCAGCGACATCGTCTGGCCGTAAGCCACGCGTAGGTCTGCGGCCAACGCGCTCAACGTGGCCGCGGCGGTCCGCCGCCGCGGCCACGTCCCGTTCGAGCAGAGAGGAGAGCATCATGCGCAGCATCCGCGCGCGACTTCGCGTCGCCAGCGGCGACGAAGGCATGACGCTCGTCGAGGTCATGGTCGCGATGTTCGTCTTCGCGATCCTCTCGACCATGGTGCTCTCCACCCTCCTCCAGGTCGTCTCGCTCAACAGGGCCTCGCAGTCGCAGCACGTGGCCGCGAACCTGGCGGCGAGCGAGATCGATCTCGCCCACGACTCCCCGGACCTCTTCACCCTGCTCGACGCCACGCGCACGCAGGTCGTCAACGGCGTCACCTTCCGCGTCTCGCGTGAGACGGAATGGGTGAGCGACACCGCTGCCGACGCCGCGTGCGGCACGGGCGGCGGCAACCTGCGGTTCAAGCGCGTCAACGTCACCGTCACGTGGGACGGCATGCCCGAGCGGATGGCCCCGGTGCGCGCCGACACGGTGGTCGACCCCGCCGAGCGCCTCAACGACCCCGCGAAGGGCACCATCCTCGTCTCGGTCATCGACGCCTCAGGCGTCGGCGTCGCCGGCACGACCGTCACGCTGACCGCGACGTCCGAGGGCGCGCCCGTGCCGAGCTCCACGACCGACGCGCAGGGCTGCGCCTACTTCCTCCAGGTCTCGCGCGGCGTCTACGACGTGACGATCGCCAAGACGAGCTACATCGGCGTCGCGCTCGAGACGTCGCCCAGGAAGCGCGACGTCAGCGTGCAGGCCGGCACGACCTCGAGCATCGGCTTCCAGTACGACCGCCAGGCGACGCTCACCGCGACCATCGCGCAGGGGCAGCGCGGCGTGCGCCTGCCCAACAATCTCCCGCTGACCTTCATCAGCACCTACGGCGTGGCCACCCAGCCGCTCACGACCACCACGGGCCTCACCACGTCGACGACATCGACGCCCACGCGCTTCACGATCCAGGTGCATCCGCGCGTCACCTACCGCCTGCTCGCGGGCAACTACGGCCGCGACACCGGGGCGGAGTGCACCGCGCCCGACCCGACGGCCTGGCCGGAGGCGACGGTGCTCGGCATCGGGCTCGCCGAGGGCGTCGCTCCGGAGCTCAGCGCCGCTCCGAGCAGCACGGTCGCGCTCGACATCCCGATGGGGCTCGTCCGCATCGACCGGACCGCGAACGCCCTGCAGGCCAGGCCCGCTCCGGCGGGCATCGGCGATCCGACGTGCGCCGCGACCCTCGTGCACAGCTTCGGCAACGTCGCCGCCGGCACGACGATCGCGCTGCCGTACGGCTCCTGGCAGCTGACGAGCACCTCCGGTGCCGTCCTGGCCACCGTGACCTCTCCCGGCAGCTACGCCCTCGGCGTGGCGCGCCTCGACCCGCGACAGGCCGCGCAGTGAGCGCCGTCGCCGTGCGCGACCGCGGCTTCACGCTCATCGAGCTGCTCGTCGCGATCTCGCTCTTCGCGATCGTCTCGACGCTCGTCACGATGCTCGTGGTCGCGGTCTCGCAGACGTTCTCCCGCGAGGAGTCGGAGCAGGACAGCTCCCGCACCGCCGCGCTCGGCATGCAGCAGGTGACCCGCATCATCCGCGCCGGCGTCGAGGTG
>Ga0213837_1001161_pt1 | contig 15724 bp, 12 predicted proteins | sample SWPATP12_FD_160572 | JGI IMG/M metagenome (GOLD analysis project Ga0213837, IMG submission 160572) | Coastal seawater microbial communities from Marineland, Florida, United States - SWPA TP1 #2 | ecosystem: Environmental > Aquatic > Marine > Coastal | place: USA: Florida | collected 2016-08-06
ATGACGATATTCCGTTCTAAGGACGTCCGTTCTTAAGCTGCTTGATTAAAAAAGCGAAATCATTTATTGGTTTCGCTTTTTCATTTTTTTGCGTATGTTCGCAGCACTCAGGATTATTTAGCTGAAAATACTCAGCCTCAATACGACACGTGCACGCCACTTTGCTAAAACTATTTTCCACCCTGTATAGGTGAGCGCGGTTCTCGTGAAAAAAAATGAAAAACATCTTGCCCAAAGTTCCGCATACCGAAATTCCCGGCTAAACTCGGATTAATTTGTGATAGAAAATAAATATATAGTTAGCGAATTTTATAGAGGCCATATGCTGAATTTGAGTATGTCCAGGATGCGGTAGTGTTGTTGGTTGCAACCGAAGAGGTCAGTGAGCGGAGTACTCGCTTCTTCCTGGATGTTAACGATGGCTCTACATTAGAGTATGTATAGATTTTATAATGATCAACAGAGCATATACGCTTTGCATTATAGAACAAACCTACTCTGCTCATAGCGTCGAGCTTTCGAATATCGATGGCTGAGATTAAGCGCTCCATCTTGTCGATCTTCGCTACTATAGTGGAAATGGCTGTCTTAGCGTCGACAACGCTAGGTCCTTTTGCCCAAATAGGTTCATGGTGCGAGATCCTGTTTCTTAGTTCACGGACTTCCTGAATGGCTTCGATGAGTCGCTGCCGAGCTATGTCTGGTTTTGCACTGAAAACGCTATGATTTTTAAAGGCCTTTCCTAATAACTGGGGCCAAAGGTAGTTCGAGTTACTGGTCGTTTTGTCGTAAAACGTTCCTAAAAGGATGAACTGCCAGGCGCTGAAATCGGTTGCTGCAACAATTTGGTCGTGCGTCCAGACCGGCATAGATGTGGGAATTGGCGTAGGGAACTTAATATTTAGCCTCTTACGTTCCTTATCTTCCCAGTCATTGACCAATTTCTCTTCAGCACGAGTTATCGATTTAAAGAACCTTTTGGCTTGATTAGGGTTGGAATATGAAATAATCTTCCACCAATAGTCTCCAAATTTTTTTCTTGCTTCTCTATCAATCGAATTGCGCAAAGTTATCTCTACACTTTGGGTGAGCGTGTATAACGAAGCCGCAGCATGCTGTGCCCATACGTAGGCTCCATACATTGCAGCATCCGAAATTGGCTTGAAAGTGATAACGTAGTTGCTAAGCCGAGGTGTCGAAATGAGGTCGATTACTGGAGAGTAGTTAAGTGAATGAGGCATTTGTGGACCGAACATGGAGAGAGTTCAGTACGATATCATTTCTGTTGACACAAAGGGAGAGTCCTGTTATAGTTCTTCCATAGCGCCGGTGTCTCTTGCTTCCCCTCAAGTAGGTTCTAGCGGAAACACATGTTGTACGGCAAAACGCTTCTAGAAAACCCACCTTTCGGTGGGTTTTCGCTTTTGGAAGATCATTTTCTTCAAGTATGCGCAAATGTTGCAATAATTAACACATTTGCTTGTCAGAGGAGACCATCGCTCCCCATTCTATTGTGAGAACCCATCTCTCACAATTGTCACAAGATTTCGAAACGGTAGGTTGCTTCATTTCCTAACGGCTACAGATGAATCGCTACTCCTACATATCCACCTTCATCTCGAACCCGCCATAAATCATGCGCTTGCCGTCGAACGCCATGTTCTCCGGCTTCATGAATTCGGCCATGCGCGGATCCTTCATGACCTTGTCGTTGACTTCGTCGCGTTTGGCGCGCGACGGATAGACGATCCAGGAGAAGACCACCAATTCTCCTTCTTCCAGGTTCACGCTCTGCGGGAACGACGTCAGCTTGCCCGGCTTGACGTCGTCGCCGACGCATTCGCGGAACTCGGTCGCGCCGAATTCGCGCCAGATGGCGGCGCATGTGCGCGACATCTCCAGGTAAGCCTCAAGTTTGTCTTTATGGACGGGAACCACAAAACCATCGACATACGCCATGACGTTCTCCTTTGGTGTGGGACTGGTTTGACCTCTGCAGCGGGAATAGATTCAGGAGGTTTTTACTTCAACGCCGCCTCGATCGCCGCCACCAGGGCCGGATCGTCCGGTTTCACATCCGGTGCGAAGCGGGCGATGACCTGGCCGTCGCGGCCGACCAGGAATTTCTCGAAATTCCAGGTGATGTCGGTCGCATTTTTCGGGCTCAGGCCGTGCTGGGCCAGCTTGTCGCCGAAGGTGCTGCCGTCGGCCTGGCGCGCCTGCGGCTGGGCGGCGATCAGCGCACGGTACAACGGGTGCCGTGCGTCGCGGTTGACTTCCACCTTCTCGAACATCGGGAAGCGCACGCCGTAGTTGCGCTGGCAAAAATCGGCGATCTCCGCCGCGTCGCCCGGCTCCTGGGCGCCGAAATCGTTGCAGGGAAAACCGAGCACCACGAGGCCGCGTTCTTCGTACTGCTCGAACAGTTTTTCCAGGCCCGCGTACTGCGGCGTGAGGCCGCATTGGGATGCGACGTTGACGATCAACATGACTTTGCCGCGGTAGTCGCCGAGCGTGGCGTCCTGGCCTTCGAGGCGGTGCAGCGGGATATCGAAGAGCGTGCTCATGGGGGCGATCCTCAGGGTTGCAAAACACTATCCTACCCCGTGCCGCTGGAATGTGCTGGGCGGCCGTGCTTGACGGCGCAGCAGGTCGCGCCGTATAAGCCATGCTATGAAACGACGAGCCGCACGATGACGCAGGATGCCAGCAAAGCCGTTGCCGGGCTTGAAAAGGCACGCCGCCACGCGCGCCTGCTCGAGGGCTTGCGCCGTTTCGTCGCGCGCGAACGCGAGGCGGCGCAGCAAAACCTGCTCGACGTCTGGCGCCAGCCGCTGGCGGAGCGGCTGGCCAAGGGCTTGACGCAACGCTTCCTGCGCATCGAGGCGGGGCCCGAGAGCGGCACCGCCTGGGCCTATCTCGGCGGCGGGGAATCGCGTTTTCGCGAGGGAGATCTGGTCTGCCTGCATGGCGGCTCGCCGCTGGAGACGATGCTGTCGCGCGAAGCGGCGTTCGAGGCAGAGGAAGAAGGGCGCTGGCTGCTGCGCCTGAAGCACGCCGGCGCCGTGATCAAGGCCGCCGGCGACGAGTCACTATATGCCGATCCGGATGACTTCGACCTCACCAAATATTACGAGCAGGTGCTCGACGATATCGGCCAGACGATTCCCCCGTCGCGCGCGAACCGCTGCCTGATGCCGCTGCTGGACGGCCGCATCAGCAACGAATTCGACCCACGCGATGTTGAAGAGGCCGAAACCATCGCCCTGGACGAGGGCCTGAATGCGGCCCAGGCCGAGGCGGTCGGTAAAATCCTCGGGGCCGACCAGGTGGCCTGCATCCAGGGCCCGCCCGGCACGGGTAAAACGCGGGTGCTGGGGCTGGCGGTGCGCCTGCTGGTCGAGCGCGGCGAGCGGGTGCTGGTGACCTCGCACACCCACATGGCGATCAATAACGCGCTCAACAAGATCGCGGCGCAGGGCGTGCCGGTGGCGAAGATCGGCCGCCTGGCGCAAACCGGCGGGCTGGAGGCGGGCGTGCGCCTGGCCGACAGCTTCGCCGAATGGCATGGGCGCCCGCAGGACGGCGGCTATGCGATCGGCGCCACGCCGTTTGCCACCTGCACCTACCGGCTCGAAAACTGCGAGTTCGATACCGTCGTGTTCGACGAAGCGAGCCAGGTGACGCTGCCGCTGGCGCTGATGGCGATGCGCCGCGGCGCGCGCTTCGTCTTCATCGGCGACCAGAAACAGCTGCCGCCGGTGCTGCTGGCGCGTTCCATCCTCGACGACATCCCGGGCTCGATCTTCGCCAAGCTCACCGCGCACAACGTCGACAGCGTGATGCTGACCGATACCTACCGCCTGAACCGGGAACTGGCCGCCTGGCCGAGCCAGGCCTTTTATGACGGGCGCCTGCGGCCGGCCGGGCCGAACCGCGATCGCACGCTCAGCCTGCGTCCGCGCGAGGACGGCGATCCGTTCGACGCGGCCCTGCGCGACGCGGCCAGCCTGGTCTTCATCCCGACCCTGGACGACACCGCGCGCAGCCGCAATCCGGACGATGCCCAGCTGGTGGCGAGCCTGTGCGCGGCGGCCCTCGCGGGCGGCTTGGCGCCGCACGAGATCGGCATCGTCACGCCCTTCCGCGCGCACGGGCGCACCGTGCGCAGCGCCCTGGTCGAGGCCTTCGGCTGGCACACGGCGCGCGCCATCGTGGCCGACACGGTCGAACGCATGCAGGGGCAGGAGCGCGAACTGATCATCCTGTCGCTGGCCGCGGGAGACGTGCGCTTCCTGGCCGCGGTCGCCGAATTCTTCTTCCAGCCCGAGCGCCTGAACGTGTCGGTGACGCGGGCGATGACGAAGCTGGTCATCATCGGCCCCGAGCTGCCGTCCGCGTTCCAGTCGCACGACGAAGGCATGGCGCGCAATTTGTCCCTGTACCGCAGCTTGCTGGCCGCCGCGCGGCGCATCGAATTCTGACGATGGCGCTCTTCATTCCCGAATGGACCCGTGCCAGCGGACGCCAGCTGCAGCTCAAGCGCGTGCTGAACGCCCTCGACGACGCGGCCATCGTGCGCAAACCGCTGCGCGAGGAGGACGCGGCGCCCGACCTGTTCATCGAACACGCCGGGCGCGGCTGGCTGGCCTTGTCCGTCATCGAGACGCCCTTCGATGGACTCGACGCCCGTCAGCTGTTCGCCAGCGAAGCACGCACCGCTTTCGACGCCCGGGTGCGGGCCTGGCGCGCCGCGCTGCCCGCAGCGCTGCCGCTGCTGCTGGTGCTGTGGGCCTGCAGCGAGGAGGAGGTGGCCGTGCTCGCGCACCAGGTCGAGGATGCCGGCGTGCGCCTGCTGTCGCGCGAACGCTACCTGGAACGCGGCGCGCCCGGGCTGGCGGCACTGCAGCGGCCGCTGGCGCCTGGCGACGAAGACGCTTTACGGACGCGCTTCTTTCCCGAATCAGGCATCCCGCTGCCCTCGGTCGCGCGCCGCCGTTTCAGGCGCAGCAATGGCGCCAGCCTGGGCCTGTTCCTCGATCCGCAGCAGGAATGGGCGAGCAAACTCGATCTCGATCTGCCGGACGAGCAGGCGCAAGCGGCGACCGATTTGACCGTGCGCCTGGTGAACGGCGTGGCCGGCAGCGGCAAGACCTTGATCGCCCTGAGCCGCGCGCTGCTGCTGGCCGAGATGCATCCGCGCGAACGGGTGCTGATCCTGATCCACAACACGCCGATCGTGGCCGACATCCGCGAGCGCCTGCACCGCGTCCACGGCCGCCTGCCGCCGAACCTCGAGATCGCGACCTATTCGGCCTGGATCCACCGCCAGTGGCGCCGGATCCACGGCATGCCGCTGGTGCTGCCGTCCGACCCGGCCCACGTGCCGGCCCTGGTGCGCGCCTTGCGCACGCGCTGGCCGGAATTGAAACTGCCCGATGCCCAGCTGGTCGAGGAGTGCGACTTCCTCAACGAGATGCTGGTGGCGAGCGAGGCCGAGTACATGGACACCAGCCGCGCCGGCCGCGGGTTCTCGCTGCGGGCGAAGGAGCGTCGCGAGCTCTGGCAGCTGTTCGAAGCGCTCACCGACGCGCTGCGCACCGAGGGCCTGCGCCTGTGGAGCGCGGTGGCCTTCGATGTGTGCCGCGCACCGGAGCACGCGCTACTCGAGCGCTATGAACACATCCTGGTCGACGAAGCCCAGTTCTTCGCGCCCTCCTGGTTCCACACGGTCAAACTGGCGTTGAAACCGCAGGGCCGGCTGTTCCTGTGCGCCGACCCGAACCAGGGCTTCATGAAGAGCCGCCTGAGTTGGCGCAACGCCGGGCTGGACGTGGCGGGGCGCACCAAGAAACTGCTGCGCTCCTACCGCACCACGCAGGCGATCCTGCGCACGGCCGGCACCTTGCTGGCGCGCGCCGTGCAGGCCGATCCCGAGGATTACCTGGAGCCCGATTTCACGGATATGGAAGCGGGCGCCGCGCCGATCCTGCTGCGCGTCGACACGCCGCAGGACGCGGTCGACCGCGCCGTCAACGAGATCGTCGCGCTGGTCGACCAACATGGCGTGCCGCTGTCGAGTTTCCTCGTCATCTACGGCAGCGACACGCCCCGGCAGCTGCTCTACCGCCGATTGTGCGGCGCGCTCGGTGCGAACCGGGTCTGGTGGCTGAACAAGGACAAGAAGCAGCCGCCCGGCGGCTACGGTCCCGACTACCTGCGCCTGGCGAACCTGGAAACGGCGACCGGCCTGGAAGGCGGCGCCGTGTTCCTGCTGGGGATGGAGAGCCTGTTGACGACAGGCGAGGAGAGCGCGGCGCGCAAGCTGTACATGGCGATGACCCGCGCCAGTCACCGCCTGGTGATGCTCAGCACGGGCGAGCTGCCGCCGGAGGCGCTGGCGCTGTTCCGGCTGGAGGCTTGACTACTTGCCGGCCGCGGCGTTATCGAGCTCGGTCAACTGCTTGATGCGGCGCGCGGTGAGCAGGGCGCGCCAGCTCGACCCCGGCACCTGCGGATGGCGGATCGCGCCGAACAGCTCGGTCGCATCGCGGTAGGCCAGCCAGGCGCGCTGCGACTTCTCGACGCCGCTTTTTCGGATCGTGCCGAGGTAAGAGGTGCTGGCCGGACGGGTGAGCATGAACTGGCGGTAGGTCGCGTTCATCTTGTCGTCGAGGCTGGCGAATTCCGCTTCCGAAAAACGCGGCGCCTTGCCCGCTTCGGCGTCGATCACGTCCTGCGCGAACTGGTCGAGTTCCGCCGCCTGGACGTCGAGCTGCAGCGCGCGCGTGGCATTGCCGCTGGCATCGGTCTCGTAGTCGACCCGGTGCTGGGCGAAATGATGAGCCGCCTTGCTCGCCATCTCCAGGCCCAGCTGTTCTTTCGGATTCCAGCCGCGCGCGAGCGCCGCCAGCGCGCTGCTGCGCGACTTGTCGCGCTGGCGCTCGCGCATGGCCGCGCACTGGCCGCGCATGTCGGCGGCGGCGTCGTCGCAGACGTCGACCGGGGCGCGGTCGTCGCCGCTGGCGCGCCGGCGCAGGTGCTCGACCCGGCTTTTCATTTCGCCGACCGGACTCTGGATGCTGCAGGCGTGCTTCAAGGCCAGGTCGAACTTCGGCGCCGCCCCGGCGCCGTTCGCATGCAGCATCATCAGCACGCCATGCGCGTTCGCCTGCGCGGCGCAGGCGTGCACGCGCTGCCAGTCGGCCTTGCTCGCGTCGGGCAGGTTCAGGGTGTCGTAGTAGAGCGCGCCGGCGTCGCAGCCGCCTTTCGCCTCGAGCAGCGGGCGCACCGGCTTCTCGTTTTTTACGCGCAGGCATTGGCGGTACCAGTCGGCGCCGCGCAGCACTTCGGGCGGTGCGCCGTAGACGTTCGGATAAGGCGCTGCCTGGCTGGCGCCGGCCAGCAGGCCCGCGAATAGAAGCGGCCAGCAAGATGGCCAATAAGCACGGGTCATGGCGGTCTCCTGAAAAGTTTCCTGTTGGAAGTTTTAACGCTAACCCGAGCGGCGGGGATCGGTGGTGACACAGCGCATATTCCTATGCCAACGACTTGCCAGACTGACTGTGAACCTCACGCAACGGGCATAAATTTTTCCCGTGCGGCAATGGAAAAATCAGTTTCGCTTGCGTAAAATTGCCAGCCATCACTTCTCGACGCCAACCTGCTACGGTTGGCATTTGTTTTTTCAGACCCCTGTCAGCACTCAGTTACGAACGGCAGAGACGTCGCAAAGACGCCACCGTTCCATGCCCAATCCTCAGAGTGGAGCGCTCTCGGACAGCACTGAAGCGCAGGCTTTCTCCTGATTACGGAAAAAATGCACACCTCTGTCAGCGCTGTCCCCGTCCAGAACGTACAAGCACAACAATATTCCTTACCCATCGTCTTCGCCCTGTTCGGCGTGATCATGGGCTCCTGGGCCGGCCGCATCCCGGCCCTGGCCGAACGCGTGCACGTGTCGCACGCGGCCCTGTCGATGGTGCTGCTGTGCGGCGGCGTCGGCGCCCTGATGTCGTTCCCGGTGTCGTCCTTCCTGATGCGGCGCTTCGGCGCCCGCAAGTCGCTCCTGATCGCCGGCCTGGCGCTGTTGAGCGTGCTCGTGTCGATCGGCATGGCGCCGACCGTGCCGCGCCTGATGCTGGCCGTGCTGATGCTCGGCATCACCGCCAGCACCTATGACGTCGCCATGAACGCCGCCGCTGCCAGGCGCGAACAGCAGACCGGCACATCGGACATGTCGATGCTGCACGGCCTGGCCTGCGCGGGCGGCCTGGCCGGCGCCACCCTGGGCAGCCTGATGGCCGGCCTGCATATCGACCCGGCCACTCACTTCCTGATGCTAGGCCTGCCGCTGGCAATGGCGCTGTATGGCGCCTGCCGGATGCTCGACATCGCCGACGCCGCCGAACAGGTGGAACAGAAGAAATTCGCGCTGCCGCGTGGCCCGATGGTGTTGCTGGGCCTGCTCGGCTTCCTCGGCTCGATGTCCGAAGGCAGCATCGCCGACTGGAGCGGCGTGTTTTTGAAAGCGCATTTCCAGGTCGGCGACGGCATGGCGCCGCTGGCGCTGTCCTGCTTCTCGGTGACGATGCTGCTCGCGCGCCTGGTCGGCGACAAGATGAAGGTGCGCTACGGCGCCCGGCGCCTGGTCACCAGCGGCGCGATGCTGTCCGCCGCCGGCCTGTTCTTCGCCGTGCTGTCGCCGAACGCATACTTTGCCCTGGGCGGCTTCGCAGTTGCTGGCCTGGGCCTGTCGCTGCTGTTCCCGTTCGTGTTCAGCGCGGCCGGCGCGCAGGGGCCTGTCGCGTTGGCCGGGGTCGCCAGCATGGCGTACAGCGGCACGCTGATGGGGCCGCCGGTGATCGGGGCGATCGCGCACCACGTGGGCATGCAGACGGCGATCGGGTATGTCGGTGGGCTGTCGCTGGTGATTGCGTTTGTTGCGAGCAGGACGCGCTTGCTCAAGTAAGCGTACTGCGAGGCTCACACGGCCGGCACGACATCCTTCAACCACTGCCGTGGCGACGCCCCCACCAGCGCCGTGAACGCCCGCGTGAATGCGGGCGCGCTGGTGTAGCCGGCCTGGCTGCTGACCACCTTCACCGGCATTCCCTTCCTGAGCAGGTCCTGGGCGACGCCGATGCGCCAGCGCGTCAGGTATTCGCCCGGCGGCACCCCCACCACGTTCCGGAAATGCTCGGTGAACCGGGCGCGCGACATGCAGGCTTCGCGCGCCAGCGATTCGAGCTGCCAGGGCTCGTGCGGCCGCGCGTGGATCGCCCCCAGGGCCGGCGCCAGCTGGCGGTCGGCAAGTCCCGCCAACAAGCCCACCGACAAGGTCCCCGTTTCGAATTCGTGGCGCAGCACCTGGATCATCAGCACGTCGCACAGGCGGTCGAGGATGACCTCGCGCCCCTGCGCCTGCGCCGCCGCTTCCGAGAACAGCAATTCGAGCGTATGCGCGAGGGCGGGCATATCCGCCAGCCGCTGGTAGAGGCAGGTGGGCAGGGCGCGCGCCAACGGATTGTCCCCGCCGTCTTCGAAACTGATGTGGGCGCACAGCAGGATGGCGCTGGCGCCGTCCGGGATCTCGAGCGTGTGGGCCGTGCCGCGCGGATAAAACACCATCGCCGGCGCGTCGACCCGCAGCGCGGGCGCCCCCTCGTGGCGGAAAATCACCGGCCCCTTGCGCACCAGGTGCAACTGTCCGGCCAATGGGTCTTCGGGAAAGGCGTTGGCGTCGCAGAACATGCCGTTGAAAAATACGCGGGCACGAAACGAGTAGCGGCCGATCAACGACGAGATCTTGTCCATAAACGCCATTATTGAGGGTTGTTGGCCTATTCTGGACGATCTGCAATCTTTTGAAAAGATAAATTGACGAAATTGCCGGAATTGGCGGGTCAGCGTGACCCGCCACTGTCTCAGGCGTTCGGCCAGAGTTGCTTGTGCAGGCTGGCGACCTGGTCCGGCGGCATGCGCGGCACGCGCTCCGCGGTCAGGAGTCCGTTCTGCTCGTGCTCGACGTCGGTCAGCTGGGTGTAGCACAGCCCGGCGAGGAAGGGCAGCGAGGCCAATCCTTCCATCAGCGTGCGATAGCGCTGCGCCAGCTCGTCCTCGTTGCGCACGGTGCCGTAGCTGTCGTACAGGCGGTCGCGCCGCCGTTCGGGGTGGTCGGGCGCGAGCAGGTAGCCGCCGACTTCGGAAAACACGATCGGCTGGCCGCGGTACTGCGCACCCTGCAGGAACAAGGCCTTGCTCTTGTGCCAGCCGTGTTCCGGCGGCAGGCCGGACAGGCGCGTGGCGGCATAGCGTTCCAGCAGCGCTTCGATCGGGTGCGAATAGTCGTGGATCGTGCAGACGTCGGTGACGTCGGTGTGCTGCCAGCCGTCGTTGTCGATCACGGGCCGCGTGGAGTCGACCAGCCGCGTGCGCGCCACCATCCGCTCGAGGAAATCGTGCTGGTGCGGATGGCGCACCAGCTCCGGAAAGCCGAAGCTCTCCACTACCGGCACCCAGGCCACAATCGACGGGTGGTTGGCGTCGCGCATGACGGCGCGCAGCCATTCGATCTCCAGGCGTTCCTCGGACTCCTCGGACCAGGAGCGCGCGTTCGGCATTTCTTCCCACACCATCAGGCCGAGCCGGTCGCACCAGTACAGCCAGCGCTCGTGCTCGATCTTCTGGTGCTTGCGCACGCCGTTGAAGCCGAAGCGCTTGGCCCAGAGGACATCGTCGCGCAGCGCATCGTCGTTCGGCGCGGCCAGCAGGGTATCGGGCCAGTAGCCCTGGTCGAGCGCCATCAGGAGGAAGATGCGTTCGCCGTTCAGGTGGAACCAGCCATCCTTCAGTTCGATCGACCGCAGGCCGGCATACGACTCGACGGTATCGACCAGCTGGCCGCGGTGCAGCAGGCGCACGCGCAGCCGGTACAGGTGCGGGTCGTGCGGCGACCAGGGGCGCGGATCGGGCAGCTGCGCGCGCAGCTCGAGGCAGGCGCTGTGGCTACGGGTGCGCGCTTGCGCGACCACCTGCTCCGAATCGAGTTCGTCCAGCACGTCCAGTTCGGCTTCCCAGTCGCTCGACGGCCCGTGCAGGTGCACGTTGAGCGCCAGCGTACCGTCGGTACGGCATTCGGTGACGCGCAGGTAATCGATGCGCAGCGCCGGCACCGGTTCCAGCCAGACGTTCTGCCAGATCCCGCTGGTGCAGTAGTAATAGATGCGCACCGGCGTCCCGGACGAGGATTGCTTGCCGCGCGGCTGGTACGGGTCCTGGCGGTCTTCGACGCGCACGGTGATGCGGTTGGGGCCGGGTTTCAGGTAGGGCGCGATGTCGAACGAGAAGGGCACGTGGCCGCCGCGGTTGCGGCCCGCCACGCGGCCGTTGACCCAGACGTCGGCGCGGTAGTCGACGGCGCCGAAATGCAGCAGCAGGGCGCCGCTGTCCCAGCCCGCGGGCACGTCGATGCTGCGCGTGTACCACATGAGCTCATGGATCTCGCGGCTGCCGATGCCGGACGTCGTCGATTGGTAGGGGAAAGGGACCAGGATCCGCTGGGGCAGTTCGCGGCCGTCGTACCAGTGCTCGGACAAGCCGGCGTTGGCGTCGTCGAAGGCGAATTCCCACCAGCCGTCAAGGCTGGCCCACTGCTGGCGCACCATCTGCGGACGCGGATGGTGCGTGCTCGGGGTGTCGAAGCTGCGCATGATCGGGGTGAAACCAAGTGGGGGAGGGGACTGCTGTTTGTTTTGCGCTATGCATAAAAGTGTACACCCGATCTGCGGCGACGTTTGAAGCTGTCGCCGCTTTGCGACAGGTGTTTTAGGCGCTACCGATACGGCCACATCCCCGCCCGCCGCAGGCGCCCCTGATCGGTCCCCGCCAGCAGTGCGCGCGCGTGTTGCAGGACGGCGCCAACGCGCTGCGCGTCCGGGTCCCAGATGCAGCGGTGCTTGTCGCGGTCGAGCGGCGCCCAGCGCGCGATGTCGGCGCGGCTGAAAATGACCACGCTTTTCAGGCGCAGGCCGGCGGCGATATGCGAGACGCCGGTGTCGTTGCAGACCAGCAGGCGCGCATTTGTCAGCAGCGCGGCCATCGCCCCGATCGAGAGCGGCGCCGCGGCATGCACGGCGCGCGCCCGCATGTGGCCCGCCACTTCGCTGGCCAGCCCGGCTTCCTCGGCCGAGCCGGTCAACACCACGCCGACGCCGAATTCGGCGGCCAGGCAGTCGGCCACCTCGGCGAAGCGCTGCGGCGGCCAGCGTCGATCATGCCGGCGCGCGCCCGGGTGGATGCAGATGTAATTGCCGGGTTCCAGCCCGGCGGCGATGCCGCTGGCCTCGAGCTCCTTGCGGTCTTCCTGCGCCAGCGGGAATTCGAGGTGGTCGCCGGCGGCGCCGGCGCCGAGCCGCTCGACCAGGCGCAGCAGGCGGTCCGGTTCGGCGCCCACTTCCGGGTACGGGTACAGGATCGTGTGCTCGGTCGCGACCGCCTTGCCGCTGCAGTAGCCGGCCATCACGCGGGCGCCGAAGCCGGCCACGATCTCGTTGCCGGGCGCGCCGTTGTCGTGCATTTGCAGCGCCAGCGTGGCTTGCCGGCCGCACAGGCCGGTATAGAAGGGCGCCAGTTCTTCGTGCCGCACTTCCTGCTCGGGCAGCAGCGGATGGCCGGGAAAGGCCACGAAGTCGTCGATGTAATGCTGGAAGCGGCGCGCGAACTGGCGCGCCCAGGGCAGGCCGACGAGCGTGATGACCGCCTTCGGCAGGGAAGCGCGCAGCGCGCGCAGGGCCGGCACGGCGCACAGCATGTCGCCCAGGTGCAGGGTGCGAAACACGATGACCGATGCGATATCGAGCCGGTGCAACAGCGGACGCTGCGACACGGTGGTTTGCTCGAGGTGGGGCAGGGTGGTCATGCCGTGTCAGTGCAGCAGCAGGCGGTCGAGGACATTGCGGGTGATGCGTTCGACCTTGCGGTCGCGGCCGTCGGCCAGCACCTGGGCCCAGTCGCTGGTGCCGGCCGAGAACACGCTGCCGCCGCGCTCGAACAGGCCGAGCGTCGCGGCGTGCACGCCTTCGCCGGCCGCATGGCGCGCGCGCGGCGGCAGCTCCGGCCAGCGGCGGTCGAGCGGGCAGGCGGCCAGCAGCTGGTAGCCGTCCGGGGTGCCGTCCTGGTCGGCCCAGGCCGACAGCCGGGCCAGGCCGCTGGCGCGGTCGACGCTGTCGAGCGGCGCGCCGTCGCATGCGCAGCCGGCCAGCGGCGGCCAGGTGTCCGCACCGAATGCCTCGCCGCGCCGCAAGCCGGTGCCGGCGAACACCCAGTGGTCAGGCTGCTGGACGAGGAAGCCGCCGGTGTCGCGGGCGCCGTCGCGCCAGCCGCCGCCGTGGCGGTAGCTGGCGCCGCTCACATCGTCTTCGGGCCGCCCCGCGCCGCTGGCCGGCCACCACTGGTCGCGGGCGCCGTGCGGCCCGTGCCGGTGGCAGACCAGGGTGCGGCCGCCATCGACCAGGTGCACGCGCCACCAGCACAGGCTGGCGCCGAACCAGGCGGCGTTGCCGCCGGAGGCGATGAAGTCGTCGACCGCGTCGCGCGTTTGTGCGGTCCAGTATTCGTCCTGCCCGGCCGCGACCAGCAGGCGGTAGCGCAGCGGCAGGCCGGGGTCGGCGTGCAGGTCGAGGTCGGTGCAGAACTCGGGCGCATACCCCTGGCGCGCCAGCCAGCGGATGAAGCGCGCATCCCAGTGGGCGAAGCTGTGACGCGCGGAGGAAAGGTCGTAGTGGTCGGGCGCGCCCCAGCTGGGGCCGCCGATGCCGCCGCCGGGCCGCTGCAGCGAGACGCGCGCGCCGGGCGGATCGAGCGAGGGCGCCGGATTGGCGTAATAACAGCCGCCGCCGCTGAGGTTGTAGGCATGCCAGGTGGCCAGCGGCAGTTTATACAGCATGCCGCCGCGGCGCTGGCCGCGCACCACGAACAGGGCCGCCGCCGCATCGAGCCCGAGCGACAGCGGCGCCTTGCCTTCGGCGGCTTCGAGATGGGCGATGTAGACGGCCGACGGCCAGTGCGCGGGGATGGTGAATTCGTAGGCCGGCCAGGCCCAGTCCTGGCCGGAGCCGCGCTCGCGCGCACGCTCGCCCGCCTGCCAGGACGAGCTGTGCAGCGCCTCGAAGCCGTCGCGCCAGCGGTAGAAATGCACGCGGAAGCGGCGGCTGCCAGTGGCGACGTGGAGCACCAGGCGCTCGCCGGGCAGCACGCTGGCGCGGCCGGGATAGGCGCGGATCGTGCCGGACGCGGGGCTCTCCTGGGTCATCGTCTCCTCCTGTTCCTGGCGCAGCGATGGACGGTCTGATCCCTCTTTGAGCAGGATGAGCCGCGGTTAGTTCGGCCCGCCGGACGCGGCTGATGCAGGTCGGACGAAGCGCAGAATCAGGAAACCTCGGCCCTTGAAAACGGTCTCAGGACAGATGGCAAGGTCAGCAGGAGGAGGTGATGCGGCGCCGACCACGGCGGCGCCGCTCGGGGTATGATGGCCCACCCAATTGACTGCGACCCGACCATGCTGCAAACGCCCCCGACCTTCACGCCGCTGATGGCGCCGCAGGACCATGCCGATCCGCTCACCTTCCTGTTCCACGGCGGGCGCCTGCTGGTGCGCGAGCACGACCTCGCCTTGCCCGACGCCGCCGCCCTGGCCGGCTTCGCGCTCGACCCGGCCAACGTGCAGCCGGTCGGCATGCTGGGCGAGCGCTATTGCCAGGCCGGCTGGCTGGAAAGCGATGCCTTGCCCGATGGGTATGCCTGGCGCGGCCTGCGCTCGCTGCTGTTCGAACTCGACGAGTCGCTGCTGGGCCTGGCCGGGCGCGCGGCGCAGATCGCGGAATGGGCGCGCACGCACCGCTTCTGCGGCGCCTGCGCCCATCCGATGGCGCGCGTGGCGCACGAGCGCAGTTTCAAATGCGGCCATTGCGGCCACCTCGCCTACCCGCGCATCTCGCCGGCGATGATGGTGCTGATCCGCAAGGGCGACGCCGTGCTGCTGGCGATGCACGTGGCCTCGCCCACCAAACGGTTTACGCCGCTGGCGGGGTTCCTGGAGGCGGGCGAATCGATCGAGGAAGCGGTACACCGCGAGGTGTACGAAGAGGTCGGCTTGCGGGTGACGAATTTGCAGTATTTCGGCAGCCAGTCCTGGCCTTTCCCGCATTCGCTGATGATCGCGTTCACGGCCGATTACGCGGGCGGAGACATTCGCGTCGACCCGACGGAAATCGCGGAAGCACGCTGGTTCGGCCCGGATGACGAGTGGCCGGAGCGCGTTCCCCACATCTCGGTATCGAGCGTGCTGGTCGACGCGCACCGGCCCAAGGGCAGATAGATCAGTTGGCAACCCCCGGCAGGGCCGGCGTGGTGCGCACCTCGATTGCCGCCGGGCCGGGGCTGGAGGTCGCCACCTGCACCCGCACGTTGTCGTCCGGCCGCGTCCCCGTACTGCGCAACTGCACCGCGCGCTGCAATAAATCGAACCAGAACGGGGCGCCGAACAGCGTGGTCGACGCCGTCACGATCCAGCCCGCCGCCTGCAGGGCGAAGGCCGTATCGAGCACGGGCGGAAAAGCCGACCAGCCGATCGGCAGCGCCCACAGCTGGCGCAGCGCTTCGGCGTCGAGGGCACTGGGCGCCGCCGTGATGTGGGCCGCCAGCTGGGGCTGCTGCCACAGGGTGC
>Ga0213837_1001163_pt1 | contig 15693 bp, 12 predicted proteins | sample SWPATP12_FD_160572 | JGI IMG/M metagenome (GOLD analysis project Ga0213837, IMG submission 160572) | Coastal seawater microbial communities from Marineland, Florida, United States - SWPA TP1 #2 | ecosystem: Environmental > Aquatic > Marine > Coastal | place: USA: Florida | collected 2016-08-06
CGCCGCCGGACAGGGAGTTCGAGACCGCTTCCGACAGCAGCATGACGACCAGCAGGTCGAAAGGCGTCAATTGGCCGACCGTGCGCCGGCCGGACAGGCGCACCATGAGCAGCAGGACCAGGTAGACGGCCGCGCCGCGCACGATAAATTCCCACCACGGCAAATCCATATCGAACATAGCGGCCTCGACGATTAAGAACTGATGAGCCGATTCTAATCATTTTGTTAACGATGCGCCGTCCGCTAGACCTGGATTTTAATGCTGCCGGTGATAGCTGCGCAGCTGGAAGGCCATGCGTCCATCGACGCGCTTGCACAGGCCGCGCATCGTCTCGCCGGGAGCGGGCGTGAAGCTGAGCTTGCTGCCGTCCGCCTTGCCGGCGCAGGCGGCATGGGCTTCGGCCGGGATCTCGGGCGGGGGCGGCGGAGCAGGGGGCGCCGGTGGGGTGGGAATGGCCGGCGGCGCGGGCGGCGCCGGGGGCGCCGGCGGGGGTGGTGGCGGGGGTGGTGGCGCGGGCCAGGATGCGTCCTGCGCGGACGTGTCAATGCGGGCCTCGGCCTGGCAGGCGCCGGCGGCGAGCAGCAGGACGACGAAGATGAATGAAGATCGGTACATGAGGTTCTCCTTGCGGTGCGGCGCACGAAAGTGGCGCCGTTGAAGTCATCCTGCGCCACGAATGTGGAGAAACGATGGAGGCGTCAGGCAATAAGCACGACAATTACTGTAGCGCTTCGTCTCACCAGTGAGGACGACGACGCGATCGAAGCGCACTTGCAGGGCCAGGAATTCTGTCGAAATATCTTACATTGCAAGTGAGAATCTTAAAATGCCACAAGGTAAGTTATTGATTTTAAACAAAACTGGTTTCCTGGCATAACTATTGCTAATTGGAGATAGTCATCCTCTTTCATCCAATTAAGGCAATCATGTTCAAATCACTCATCTCCGCGCTCATCGTCTCAATCGCTACGCTTGCAAGCGCGAACGCGGAAGTCATCCGCATCGACACCAAGCAGGATGCGACGATCGACGGCTACTCGAATCATTCTTCCAATACCGAGTATCGCTGGGTCGGCGGCACGGGTTATTTCGCGATCTTTGGCTTCGATACGACCGCGCTGCAAGGCAAGACCATCACGGCAGCGACCTTTTCCGCTTTCCATAACTACACTGCCGGCGCAACCACAGTCGGCGCGGCAATCGGCAGCAACAACAGCTGGAACGCAAAGACCGTCATCAGCTACACCGGCGTAGGCGCGATTCTCGACACCGAAGTAACCAACCAGTCCACGCTGAACACGTTCCAGAACTGGAACCTCGGTCCTCTGACCATGACCGGCAACTACTTTACCGTCGCGCTCAAGGACATGGGCAATGGCTGGAACGATTACGAGCCGGTCACCTACACGGGCGCCAACAACGCGTTCCTGACCGTCACTGTCGCCGACAACGAGGTCCCTGAACCCGCAACCCTCGGCCTGCTGGGATTAGGGTTTGCCGGCGCCGCGTTCGCCCGCCGCCGCCGCGCCTGATCGCTGCATGAACTGAAACACGCAGCCGCCTTCGTGTAAGAATGCCGTCCCGCCTTGCGCTGGACGGCATTTTTTATTGCCGTGACATTCTGGAAATTGCCATCAACGGAAAGCGGTCAGGTCAGGAAACGCCTACGGTGTCAGGTATCGAAGCAGTAGCCCACACCGTAAATTGAGCGGATCGGTTCCAGCCCCGGCGCGGCGGCCTCGATCTTGCGCCGCACATTCTTGATGTGGCTGTCGACCGCGCGGTCGGTAACCTCCAGCTTGTCCTGGTGCGCGAGGGCGAGCAGCTGGGCGCGCGAAAACACCTGGCCGGGCCGGCGCATCAGGGCGGCCAGCAGGTCGAACTCGGTCGGCGTCAGGTCGAGCGGCCGGCCGTTCACGCTGGCGCTGCGGGCAATCGTGTCGATCGCCAGCGGCGAGTCGGTTGTGCGGCTGCGGCGCAGGATGGCCTTGATACGGGCGACCAGTTCGCGCGGGCTGAAGGGCTTGCACAGGTAGTCGTCGGCGCCCAGTTCCAGGCCGAGCAGGCGGTCGATTTCCTCGACCCGCGCCGTCACCATCACGATCGGCACGGTGGAGAAGCTGCGCACTTCGCGGCACAGGCTCAGGCCGTCGAGACCGGGCAGCATCAGGTCGAGCACGACCAGGGCGGGGACCCTGGCGCGGATCGCCGCCAGCGCCTCGGCGCCGTCGGCGAACAGTGTCGGCGCGAAGCCGGCCGCGCGTGCATAGTCGGCGACCAGCGCTGCCAGTTCCGGTTCGTCTTCGACGATATAAATTGCGGTCATGGCTGCAGTCCAAAAGTGAGCGTCACGCGCAGGCCTCCTGTGGGCGAGTGCGCGAAGGCGAGTCGTCCTCCTTGCGCTTCGGCCAGGCGCGTGCACAGCGCCAGCCCGAGGCCGGCCCCGCCGCCCGCACGGCTGCGCGATGCATCGACGCGGTAAAAGCGCTCGCCGAGGCGATCCAGCGCCGCATCGGGCACGCCGGGTGCGCTGTCGTCGATGATCAGCGCGATCTGTCCGTCGGCCACCCGCGCCGACAACTGCACGCGGCCGGGCGCGCTCGTGTAACGCAGGCTGTTCTCGAACAGGTTGCGCAGCACCTGGCGCATGCGGTCGGGGTCGGCGAGCACGCGGGCAGACGATGGCGCGGCGCCGATGTCGAGCACCAGGGCGGCCGTGTGCAGGCGCCCGGCAAACGACTGCGCTTCTTCGTCGGCCAGCAGCCACAGGTCGAGCGGCTCGCGCCGGCAGTCGAGTGCGCCCACATCGGCGCGCGCCAGCGCATACAGTTCGTCGATCAGTTTCGAGAGCGCCAGCACCTGGCGCAGCATGGCCGCGACGTGCGCCGGGTCGGCGCTGCGCACGCCGTCCTGCACCGCTTCGAGCTGGGCGCGCAGCACCGCCAGCGGCGTGCGCAGTTCGTGCGAGGTGTCGGCTGTCCACTGGCGGCGTGCCTCCTCGGCGCCCTCCAGGCGCGCCGCCAGCGCATTGAAGTGGCCGGCCAGTTCGCCCAGTTCGTCGCTCCGTGTGTCTGACAGGCGCGTGTCGAAGCGGCCGTCGGCCAGTGCGCGCGCGCCTTGCGCCAGGCGCCCGATCGGACGCCGGAAGTGAGCCGCCAGCAGCACGGAGACTAACGCGCTGAGCAGCACGCCGGCTGCCGCGATCGGCCACAGGCTGGCCCTGATCTGCTCCAGGAAGGCATAGGCCAGGGCATCGGCCGGCCGCGCCGTGCGCGCCACCGCCAGCGTGCCCACGGTCTTGCCGTCGACGCTGATGGCGCGCCGTGCCAGCGGCAGCGTGCCGGGCGGGCGGCCGGCGATCGGCGTACCGGCGGCGTCGAACAGGGTGATGCGCGACTGCAGGGGCGATGTGTCCTCAAGCGCGGGCGCGTCGTCGATGGCGGGTGGCGGCAGCGGCGGCAAGGGAGGGGCAGGCGGCGCGGGAGGGGCGGGGACGGCCGGCAGCGCGGGCACGACCGCGCTTGCTGGCGCCACCGGCGCCGGCGCCGGCAGCGCGCGTGTTCCGCGTTCGGCCTGCAGCCGTGCCAGTTCGCGCGCGATCCATTCGCGGCGGCCGGCGGCCGGCACGAAATCCCAGTTGCCATGCCGGGCGTAGCGGCGCGCCAGGTCGGTCGACAGTTCTTCCAGCCGGTCCAGTTCGATCTGCACCGCGTAATCGCCGAAGCTCTCCAGCACGTTCTGGCGCAGCAGGAAGACGGCGCTCGCCGCCACCGCGAGGATGGCCAGCAGGACCGAGGCAAACAGGCGAAGGCCGATCGATATCTTCAAGGGGCGTGCATGGGTGAGTGGTGGCACGCCATTCTAGGCCAAGCCCGCGCCCTGCCAGTAATAAATCAGAAGCGCAGGTTCGCCGTCAGGCTGGCCGCGCGCGGAGAACCCGGCGTGTAGCGGTAGCCGCTCTTGTTGATGCTGGCGACATAGCGCTCGTCGCCCAGGTTGTACACGTTCAGGCGGATGTCGAGATTGCGGTTGACCTGGTACGAGGCCATCGCATCGAAGACCCAGTAGGAATCGGTATAGGCCGGGGTGCCGATGGCGCCGTCGGTGCCGCGCAGCAGGCGGTCGGAGTAGCGCGCGCCGCCGCCAATTTTCAGGCCGAAGGGCAGGTCATAGGAGGTCCAGAGCGTGAACGAACTTTTCGGCGTGTAGGTGAGATGGTTTTCGCCGCCGGCCGTGATCACTTTACCGGCTTCGACGCTGGTGTCCATGTAGAGGTAGCCGGCGCTGACCAGCCAGTTGCGCGCCAGTTCGCCCGTCGCGCCCAGTTCCACGCCCTGCACCCGCTTCTTGCCGGTCTGGTAGTACTTCAGGTCGACCGGATCCTGCTCGACGTCGTTCTTCACCTCGGTGCGGAACAGGGCCGCACTGAGGGCCAGCTTCTGCTTGAACAGATCGAGCTTGCCGCCGATCTCGGTGCTGACGGTTTCCTGCGGATCGTAGATCGGGTTCTGCGCGCTGTTGGCGTTTCCCGAGACGGTGAAGCTGGCGCCCGGCGGCTGCTTCGAACTGGCTGCCATGGCATAGAGGCTGCTGTTGGAGGTCGGCTTGAACAGGATCGATGCCTTGCCGTTGACCAGCGTGTCGCCCACCGTGAAGTGGGTCGGCGCCAGCACATTATTGGTCAATGCGACGACGCTGTAATCGCCATTGAAATGGTCGAGGCGCAGCCCGCCATTGAAGATCCAGCGCTCGCCGAGCTTGATGGTGTCGAAGGCGTACAGGCTCTGGGTGTCGATCACGCCTTCGTTGTAGGCGCCGGTGCGGGTTGGGGCCAGGCCGGTGACGGGCGCCGCCGGATCGGGACGGTCGAGGTTCGCGGCGGGCAGGCTGCCTAGACCGGTGAGGCCGTAGGCGATCTGGCGTTCACTGGTCAGCTCGAGGCCCGTCACCAGCGTGTGGCGCAGGTTGCCGGTATCGAATTGCGACGTCAGGGCGCTCTGGTTGGTGAGGATGCGGTTTTCCTGGTCCTTCACGGTACGGGTGCCGCGCGCCAGCGTCCAGGTCGACGGGTCGGCCGGGTTGGGCGTGAGCAGGTTGGCGGCGGAACCCATGAAGGCGGTCAGCAGGTAGTCCTGGCTGGTGCGCCCATAGCGCGTGATGTTGTGCAGCTTGAAGCCGGGCGCGAAGTCGTGTTCGACGCGCACGGTGGCCATGTCGGCTTTCACCTTGTCGTAGTCGCTGTTCGAACCGTAGAAGTTGTGCGGATCGACCGGGGCGGCATCGGTGATGAAGGAGCGGGTGCGGTCCGGGCTGGTGTAGCCGGGGAGGCCGACTGTCGGCACGCCGCCGTCGGGGATGTTGTCCTGGTCGACGTGCAGGTAGTCGAGTACCACGCGCGTCGGACCATTCAGACCAAAGCCCAGGCTCGGGGCGACGGCCCAGCGCTTGTCCGTGACGACAGCGCGCGCCGGGCGGCCGGCATCTTGCGCCATTGCGTTCATGCGCAGGGCGATGCCGCGCTCGGCATTGAGGATCTTGTTGACGTCGACGGTGGCGCGCTTTTGCGACGCGCTGCCGGCCGTGAGCGAGCCGGAAGCGGCGTCCGTCATCTCCGCCTTTTTCGACACCAGGTTGACCGAACCGGTCGGTGCGCCGCGGCCGTTGTCGGTGCCGGCCGGACCTTTGACGACGTCGATCTGTTCCATGTTGAAGACATCGCGCGAGACCGAGCCGACATCGCGCACGCCGTCCACAAAAATGCTGGCCGAGGTATCGAAGCCACGCATGAAGATCGCGTCGCCGGTATTCGTGTTGCCGTTCTCGCCGAGGAAGAAGGCGCCGACGCCAGGCGTGTTGCGCAGCGCTTCGGTGAGCGTCAGGGCGCCTTGCTGCTCGATCAGTTCCTTCTTGATGACCTGCACCGACTGGGCCGTGTCGACCAGTTTTTCCGTGTACTTGGGCGAGGACGCGCGCTCGGCCTTGAAATCGTTTTCCTGGCGGCCGGTCACCTGGACTGTCGAAACGGGAGCACTGGCCGCGTCGTCGGGTGCCGGCGCGGCTTCGCTTGCACCCGCGGCGATCGGCAGCAGCATGGTGGCCAGCGCGGCGCTCACGTGTTGCTGGAATTTGTTGGCGGCGTGCTTGCGGCTCTTGATCGGTTGCATGGTCTTCCTGTTTTTCTCGTTGAAGGACGCCCGCTGCATGGCGGGCGTTTCTAGTTGACTGAGCAGGATTCTAACCAGGGTGTTCAATTCTGTAAATGAGAATCGTTATCATTCGTTTTCGTATTTGATGTAGCGTTGCGGCTGGACGAAAAAAAGCCACCGCGTGGGTGGCTATGGGTATCGATCGACGTTGGCGACCGATGTGGCAGGAGGAAATCGGCGCCGCGCCCAATGACGGATCAATTATTGCGGCCGCTGACGGGCTGATTGGGGACGTTCGGACTAGCTCAGTGTATGAACTTCTTATTCCGACCACAAGAAAGGGTTTATCAAACGCGCTTAGTCCGTCGGCCCCCCGGATGACGCGGCGATGGTGCTTCTGCGGCTCGCCAGTGCCCGCACCAGTTTCGCGTCGTGACCGTACATATCCGCGGCAAAGCGCACCTTGCCGTTGCTGTCGACGCTGGCCGTGGCATAGAACATCACGACCGGAACCGGACGGGCCAGGTCGACATGCCGGGTCGGTCCCGGTTGCAGGGCTTCCTGGATCCTGTCCGCGCTCCACGTGGATTGCTGGCCGAGAACGAACTGGGCCAGGGCGGCCGGATGCTCGACCCGGATGCAGCCGTGCGACAGGTCGCGCCGGCTGAGCGCGAACAGCTCGCGGGCCGGCGTCGAGTGCAGGTAGATGTCCATCGGGTTGGGCAGCACGAACTTGACCGCTCCCAGTGCGTTCTTCGGTCCCGGGCGCTGGCGCACGCGCGCCCGGCCGGCCTTGAGGTCGGCCACGCTCGCACCGGGCGGCACTGTCTCCATCGCGTTTTGCGCGAGGTAGGCGGGGTTGCGCGCCATCTTGGGCAGGATCTCCTTCTCGAGAATGCTGCGCGGGACGTTCCAGTAGGGATTGAACTCGAGGTAGCGCATCTGGCCGATGAACAGCGGGGTTTCGGTCTTGAGCGCCGTGCCGATCACGACCCGCATCTCGAGCGGTGGCTCGGCGCCGTCCCCGTTCTGCAGCGCCCACAGGCGGTAAGCGGGCAGGTCGACCACGATCAGTGGGCCAGGCGCGAAATCGGGCAGCCAGCGCAGGCGCTCGAGCGTCAGGCTGAGCTGGCGTACGCGCTGCGCCGGCGTTACATTCAGCGCAGCGATGGTTGCGCGGCCCGGCACGCCGTCGTCCTTCAGCCCGTGACGGGCCTGGAAGCGCTGGACGCCTTCCTTGAGCTCCTCGCTGTAGATGCCGTCGTCTGGCGGCGGCGCGTTCGCCGGCAGGTCGCCCAGCAGCACCAGGCGGTCGAACAGCGCTTTCGCGTCCGGGTAGACGCTGCCCGGCCTGATGTTGGCGGGCGGCCGCGCGAGTGCAGGATACGGATGCGCGGACAAGTCACGGTACTGTGCCAATGCCGCCTTGACCCGCCCGTACTGCCGCAATGGCGGCTCGGCCGCCTGCACCGCGGCCTGCAGCTTGCCGGCGGCCAGCCCGGTACGCAGGCGCTCGACCGGATCGTAAGCCTTCAGGCGCGCATCGGGCAGGCGGGTGTGGTATTCGGAGCGCACGCGGCCGACGCGCAGGTCGGCCAGGTAGCGCAGCATCGCCGCCGTCAGTGCGGCGTCGAAACGGGCGCTGCCGGCCCCACCTGCGCGCAGCTGGCGCTCCAGCGCTTCAAGGCCGTAATCGAGCGGATCCAGGCCTTGCAGCGGGGCCTGGCGCAGTACCCACAGCGCTGCCGCGGCGGTCGAGGGATTCCAGGCGGGCGCATACTTGCGCGGGGCGTAGAACCGTTCCAGCCAGCCACCTTCGTCATAGGGACCCGAAGGCACGGCAGGCGACCGTGCAGCCTCAGCGGCCAGGGCGCGAATGGCGGAGGGAGCCGGCTGGGCAAGCGTGGAACGGGGAAGGAACACCGCAGCCGCGCAGAACGCGAGCACGGCGCCGAATTTCAGGCTGGGCTTCATTGACACTTTCAAACTGCGGCACGCATACGTCACCGATCCGCATCATACCAGGGCACATCGCTGGCGTGCGCCACAACTGTACATCCATACAGTATTATAACTCTCTTCAGGTGAAGACACATGGGCCGCTTTGGCGACAACTGGTACCGACGCCTCACTGGCGAATGTCCGGGCTACCATCATGGGCGTTCTGGAGCGCGACGGTGCTTTTACTGTCGAGGACAGCAATGACCAGGTCGTACGCCGCATCGAGACTGCTGCTCAATTCGAAGGCTTCATGCAAGAAGTCGAGATGCAGCGCACACAGTTTCAACAGGACCAGGCGCAATAAGGTCCATGGGATGATGCCTCATTCGGGAATGGCGTCAGAATAATGCGCCTTGCGGGCTGGTAAGGCGCGCGAAGCTGTCGCCGACAAAAGGCAGGATGCCATCGGCGACGGGTTCCAGCTGCTTTACCACGTAATGTTCATAGTCGATCGGCGAGCGCAAGGTTTCCATCGGTTCGGGCCCGGCGGTCGTCATCAGGTAGCGGATCCAGCCGCCGTTGCGGTATTGCGCTCCCCGGCCCTGGGCGATATGGAAGTCGTCGGCGATGCGCGCGGCGCGCACATGGGGCGGCACGTTGCGTTCGTATTCCTGCAGCGGCCGGCGCAGGCGCTTGCGGTACACCAGCAGCTCGTCGAAGTCCCCGCGCAGCGTGCACGCCACGTAGTCGCGCACGTAATCCTCGTAGGGTTCGCGCCGGAAGATGCGGCCGTACAGGCCCTGCTGGAACTGCTGCGCGAGCGGAGTCCAGTCGGTGCGCACCGTCTCCAGGCCCTTGTAGACGATCTCCTCGCCACCACCGGGCGTGCCCGCCAGGCCGGCATAGCGCTTCTTGCTGCCCTCAATGGAACCGCGCACGGTCGGCATCAGGAAGCGCCGGAAATGGATGTCGTACTCCAGCTCGAGCGCACTGTCGATCCCGAGCTCCTCGCTCAGGTGCGCGCGCCACCAGCCATTGACGTGCCCGACCAGTTCTTGTCCGATGCGCAGCGCGTCAACGTCGGCATGGGCGCTACCCAACCACACGAAAGTGGAGTCCGTGTCGCCGTAAATGACCTGGTAGCCGCGCTCTTCGATCAGCGCGCGCGTGCGGTGCATGATCTCGTGGCCGCGCATGGTGATCGAGGAAGCCAGCCGCGCATCGAAGAAGCGGCAGCCGGTGGTCCCGAGCACGCCGTACATGGCGTTCATGATGATCTTCAGTGCCTGCGACAGCGGCTGGTTCGCGGCGCGCTTGGCCGCCTCGCGGTCTTCCCACACGCGCTTGACGATGCCGGGCAGGCAGTGCCGGGTGCGCGAAAAGCGTGCACCGCGAAAGCCCGGCACGCTGTCGGCCTCCGGCTCCTCCAGCCCTGCCACCAGGCCCACCGGATCGATCAGGAAGGTGCGGATGATCGACGGGTAAAGGCTTTTGTAGTCGAGCACCAGCACCGAATCGTAAAGGCCCGAGCGCGAATCCATCACGAAGCCGCCCGGGCTGTCGGCGCCGGGCACGTCGCCGATGTTGGGCGCCACCCTGCCCAGGCGGTGCATCAGCGGGATATAGGCGTGCTCGAACGCGGCGACCGATCCGCCGCTGCGGTCCGCCGCCAGGCCGGTGACGCTGGCGCGCTCCAGCAGGAAGGCCATCAGGTCGGTCTTCTCGAAAATGCGCGTGACCAGTTCGCAGTCCTTCAGGTTGTACAGCGCCAGGGCCGGCTTGTCCTGCGCGAACATGCGGTCGATGGAGGCCATGCGGTCGTAGGGATGATCGATCGCCTTGCCTTCGCCCAGCAGGCTTTGCGCCACGTGCTCCAGGCTGAATGAAGGAAAGCTCCAGGTGGCCGAGCGCAGCGCCTCGATGCCGTCGATCACCAGCCGGCCCGGCAGCCCTGCGAAATAGCGCGCTTCTCGCTCATTGCTGGCCTTGGCATTGGTACGCCACTCCATCGATGTGCCGCCGCGGCCGATGCGCAAGGGATGCCGCAGGCGTTCGGCGTGCTCGTGCAGCACGCGCAGGTCGAACCCGATCACGCTCCAGCCGATGATGGCGTCCGGATCATGAAGCGTCATCCACGCTTCCAGCTTTTCCAGCAAGGCCAGGCGGGTGTCGCAATACTCGAGATCGAAGTCGAGCCCGGATGGGTCGCCATTCGGCGGCCCCAGCATGTACACCTGGCGCTGGCCGCAGCCTTCCAGGCCGATCGAGCGCAGCTCGCCGTGCATGGTGGTTTCGATGTCGAGCGAGACGGTGCGCAAGCGCGGGCGGTAGCCGGGCGCCGGTTTCAGGTGCGCGGCCAGCAGCAGCGCCGGGTCGTCGGGGGCCGGCGTGCCGGTAAATGCCACCGGCGCCGTGATGAAGCGCTCCATCAGGTAGCGCTCGGGCGGGCGGATGTCCGCCTCGTAGACGTCGATCCCGTGCTCGCGCAGCCGCTTCTCCAGCCGCAGCAGATGGCGGTAGTGGCGGCAGTACAGCCCAAGCACAGGACGCCCGCGGAAGTCGCACAAGGCCAGCGGGCGCAGTTCGACGCCGCGTTCGCGCTGCAACAGGCTCCTCGCCGCCGTCTCCTGTTCGGCCGGGACAAAGGCGACGGCCTCCGCCGCCGGCAGGCGCAGGCGGCATGGACCGTCGTCGGTCGCGAGCCAGAGCTCGACCTCGACACCGCCGATCCCGTCGTCGCCGTGGTTGCCGGCATCGCGCCAGTGGCGCGTCAGCAGGAAACCCTGCCTCGTTGTCAAAGCACTCAATACACGTCGCGCCGATAACGGCCTATATCAGTCAAATCGTCGAGCGCGTCGATGCCGAGCGCTTCGGCAAGCGCCTCATGCACGCCGCTTGCCATGCCCTGCAAACTGCCGCATACGTAGACCGCCGCCCCACGCGCGATCCACGCGCGTAGTTCGTCGGCGCGTTCGGCCAGCAGGTGCTGCACGTAGCGCGGCCCGTCGCCATCGCGCGAAAACGCGAGGTCCAGGCGCGCCAGCCGGCCGCCATCGACCCAGCCTTCCAGCTCCTCGCGCAACAGGAAATCGTGACGTGCATTGCGTTCGCCAAACACCAGCCAGTTCTCATTCACGCCCGCGTCGATGCGCGCCTTGAGCAGGGCGCGCAGGCCGGCCAGGCCGGTGCCGTTGCCGATCAAGATCATCGGACGCGCCGCATTCTCGCCCAGCCGGAAGCGCGCATGCGCCCGTATGCGCAGAGCGATCGTGGCGTCCATGCCTGCATCGAGACAGAGCCAGCCTGACGCCGCGCCGGCCGTGCCGTCGGAATGCTGCTGCAAGCGCACCAGCAGCTCGATGCGGCCTTCGTTCGGCATTGATGCGATCGAGTATTCGCGCGGCTGGGCCGGATCTCTGGGGGCGCTCACCTGCACCAGGTCGCCCGCTTCCCAGTCGGGCAGCACGCCATCGCGTGGCGCCAGCGCGATGCGGTACAAGGGCGCGCCGGCGCTGCCGGGGTTCAGGCGCGTGCGCTCGACGATGCGCCACTCGCCGTAGCTCGGGGCTTCCCAGTCCGGCGCGTCGCTGGTGCCGGCCAGGTGGCTCAGCTGGTGCCGCCAGCTTGCGATGGCATCAAGCGCGCCACGGTCGACGTCGATGCGATCGAACAGGGAAGTCGCGCCGCGCGCTTTCAACCAGCCGTCGAGGGCGCGGCCGAAGCCGCAGTAATTCACGTAGCTGCTGTCGCCCAGGGCCAGCACGGCGTAATGCAGGTGCGAGAGGTCGGGGGCGCTCGCCATCGTCACGCCGGCAAAGCGCGCGGCGGTGTCGGGCGAATCGCCTTCGCCATAGGTGCTGGCGATGAAGAGGGCGCGCGTTGCGCTTGCCAGCGTGTCGGCATCGAGCGCCGAGATGCACACGGCGCGCGCCGACAGGCCGCCGGTGGTGAGCGTGGCCGCCGTCTGCTGCGCCAGGTAGTCGGCGTTGCCGGTCTGGCTGGCGTAGACCACGAGCCAGTCCGCTGGGCCGCTCGCCGCAGCAGGCGCCGGCCTGCGCAGCATGGCCGCGCACAGTCCGCCCCAGGCGGCAAGCAACGTGATGGCGCTGGCCCAGCGCGCGGGATCGATGGTGAGCATCATTGCAGCATGGCCTGCCAGGCATGGGTCGTGCGTTCGTCGAGACCGCCCGCGCGGCGCAGCAGCAGGCGCGCGGCGAGGCCGCGTTGTTCGGCAAAGGCCAGGCCGGCCTCACCGCCCAGCACGGTGATGGCGGTCGACAGCGCATCGGCCGCCATGCAGCGCGCGTGCAGCACCGTGCATGAGGCCACATCGTTGGCGATCGGATAACCGGTGCGGGGATCGAGCGTGTGCGAGGCGCGGCTTCCTCCGTGGTCGAAATGGCGGCGGTAGTCGCCCGAGGTGGCCACGGCCAGGCCGTGCAGGGCGGCGACCGTTGGAACGCCATCCAGGCCGGGCACGCCTTCGAGCGTCACCCACCACGGCTGGCCGTCGGGCTTCATGCCGGCGCCGCGCAGCTCGCCGCCGATTTCGACCAGGTAGTGGCGCACGCCGTGCTGCTCCAGGCGCCAGGCGAGGCGGTCGACCGCATAGCCTTTGGCGATCGAGGAAAAGTCGAGAAGGGCGCCGCCCGGTTGCAGCAGGCGCGAACCGGTACGGTCGAACACTGGCTGCAGCGCCGCCCTCCCGGCCAGCACGGATGCCACACGCGCGGACGCCGGCGCATAAAACCCCGCCTGGTTATAGCGCCGCTCGGCGCCGAAGCCCCACAGGTTCACGAGCGCGCCGGCAAACGGATCGTAGGCGCCGCCACTCGCCTGGGCGACGTCGAGCGCGTAGTCGAGCACCTCCGCAAAGCGCGGCGGCAAGGCATGCCAGGTTCCGGCGGGCGCGCGGTTGTAGCGCCCCAGCGTCGAATCGGGCTCCCAATGGCTCATCTCGGCATTGACACCGTCGAGTTCCGCCTGCAGCTGCTGCCCGAGATGGCTGCGCACGCCAGGCGGCAGCATCAGTTGCGCCGACCAGCTCGTGCCCATGGTCGACCCCGAGGCCTCGTGCAGCACGCTGCCGCCGGGTACGACGGCGGGATCGATGGACAGGGGAACGAGGATCTGGCGCAACGCTGTCCTTACTCCGGCAATGCCTCGAGCGTGGCCGTATAGGCGTAGCGGCGCGATTCGGCGGGACCGTTGTCCGGGCCCGGACCCTTGCCAGGATTGGGCGGATAGGCCGCGTTCATCCAGTACATGTTCGCGGCCGGCAGCTTGAAGCTGGCTTCGCCCCTGGCGTCGGTGGTGAGGCGGATTTCGCCGGCCACGCCGCGGTAGCGCACGCCGCCCGGCACCAGGCTGAAGGGCAGGTTCGGCAGCGGTTTGCCGTCGAGCAGGAAGCGCACGCGCATCGTTTCATTGGCGCGCAGGTCGTTCGGATGGGTCAGCGGCACCATCTCGAGACCGGTGTTGGTGGGCTTGAGGGCCCCGTCGCTGATCTTGTGGGCGGTCACGAAGGTCTCGATGCGCTGCTGGGTGATGGTCTTGCGCACCTCTTCGGCGCCGCTTGGTACCTGCTTGGCGAAATCGGCCTCGCTGCCGCGGAAGCGTTTGACTTCGCCGCCTGCCTTGTAGCTGCCCATGACGTTGTTGCTCACCAGCGCGATGCGGTAGGTGCCATCTTTGGGCAGCGGCAGGTCGACCGAGGAGCGCATCTTGCCCATCACGGCCGCCGGGGCGGCCGAGGTGTTGCCGTCCGGGCCGGTGACGGTCAAGCCGTCCATGCGCAGCGGCATGTGGTCGATATCGAACAAGCCTTCGGAGATGGCGCCGTCGATCGTGACCCAGGCGTCCTTGTTTTCGACGATGGTCGAGGTCGGGAGCATCCATGGGCGGTGGGCGCTGGCGGCGCCCGCCGTGGCAGCCAGGATCAGTGCGAGTACGCCGTGCTTGATGAAGGAGGTGTGCATGATGGGCCTTTTATTGGATGTTGATCGAGACGGCGCCGAGTTCTTCCTTGCCGCTGGCCGTGGCCGCGACCTTGCCTTTTGCGGGCAAGGTGAACGGCACGCGCACCAGTTCGCGTCCGCCCGCTTCACGCGCCGCTTCCACCACCAGCTTGTAGTCGCCGGCCGGCAGCTTGTCGATGCCAGTCTTCGCCGGGCCGAAGCTCATGGTGTGGACGCCGGCGGCGCGGGTGGCGCCGGAGACGCCGTCGATCGGCAGTTGCGCTTCGCGGCCAGCCTTGCGCCACCAGGTGCGCATGTCCTTGACCCACTTCTCGCCGGCGTTGTCCTTCTTCTTCACGTCGTAGAGCACAGCCAGGGTCGAGGCGACGGCGCCGTCGGCCTTTTCGATCCACATGGCGACGTAGGGCTTGTGGTACTCGGCCACGTTCAGCTGCGGCAGTTCGAACTTGACCGACAAATCGGCGGCGATGGCGCCGCCGGAGAGCAGCGGGAGGGTCAGGGCCAGTGCGGGAGACAGTTTCATGCAATGCCTTCTATATAGTGTGTTGCCAATTAGTGAACGAACAGCAGCGCGATGACGGCCGGCAGGACGATGCCGAAGCCGATCACGGGCCAGGTCGACGGCCGGTTGGCCGCATGGATTTTCATGATGAGGAAACCGGTGATGCAAAAAACGAGGCAGGCGAACGCGAAGATGTCCAGAAACAAGCTCCAGGCCGGACCCGTATTGCGGCCCTTGTGCATGTCGTTGAGCCAGGAAATCGCGCCGCGCGAGGTGAGTTCGTATTCGGCCTTGCCGTCCAGGCTGACGCGCAGCCAGGCGTCGCCGCCGGGCCGGGGCAGGGCGATGTAGGCATCTTCCTCGCTCCATTCGGCCGTGCGCCCACGCAGGTCGACCGGGAAGGCGCGGTTTGCCCACTCCGCCAGGGCCGGCGGCACGGCGGCCTCGCCGTCGACGTGTTGTTCGGCATAGGCGCGCAGGCCGGGCAGGAGGGCGGCCGGCACCGCGGCCTTCAAACGCGTGACGGACGGCTTGGCTTCGATCTGCGCCGCATGGTTCAAGGTGAAGCCGGTGATGCTAAAAAGCAACATCGCGGTGAGGCAGATCGCCGAACTGATCCAGTGCCACTGGTGCAAGGTCTTCAGCCAGAGCGAACGCCGCACGCCGGGCAGGCCCGCAGGGGCGGCTTCGGCGGATGAGGCGACGGGACCCGAAGGGTTCTGGACAGACATGCAAGCTTCCTGTTGAGTACACGATGCAAATGATAACGATTATCATTTAGACGGTCAACAAAATTCAGCCCGCTCCTTATGCGCCCGGTATGTTGCGTTACAATACTCCCCGCTATTGCGGAGAATCAGAGTGGTCCAACGCAGTATCATGGGGTGGCAAGAAACCGTAGCGAGCGGAAGGATAGGTGGTCGAGGAGCGCAGCTGTACATAAGTACAGCGAGCACCGCAGGCCGCCTAGCCGACGCGCAGTAGGTTTATTGCCGCCCCATCTGTCCTTCCCCACAACTTGATGTGCGATCCGCTAACCGGTCAGGCCGTGTCGCGGAAGGTTAGATTAACCCGCCATACTCGCGAAGCGCGAAGAAAAGGTGAGCAAGAATGATGCAACAACAA
>Ga0213837_1001164_pt1 | contig 15690 bp, 18 predicted proteins | sample SWPATP12_FD_160572 | JGI IMG/M metagenome (GOLD analysis project Ga0213837, IMG submission 160572) | Coastal seawater microbial communities from Marineland, Florida, United States - SWPA TP1 #2 | ecosystem: Environmental > Aquatic > Marine > Coastal | place: USA: Florida | collected 2016-08-06
CCCCCTCCCAGTGCATGGCCCCGCCGTCGGTCCTGCTAGCCACGGCGTCCGCGTTCCCGCGGCTTGGCCAGCCGGAACTCCAGTCCTCTGCGCACCATCGGCCATTCGTGTTCGAGGATCGAAAAGACCACGGTGTCGCGCAGTTCGCCGTCTGGCGTGCGGGTGTGGCTTCGCAGCACGCCGTCCTGTTTGGCGCCGAGCCGGGCGATGGCCTCGCGGGATTGGTGGTTGAGCCAGTGTGTGCGGAATTCCACCGCGGGGCAGCCAAGCGTTTCGAAGGCGTGCCTGAGCAGCAACAGCTTGGAGTCCGGGTTGCTGCCGCTGCCGTGGGCGGAGGCGGCGTTCCAGGTGGAACCGATTTCCACCCGGGGTGTGGCGGGGTCGATGTTCATGTAGGTGGTCATGCCGATCACCTTTCCGGGGCCGCCGGTGGCCGGGTCAATCAGCCGGGTGGTGAACGGCAGCATGGTTCCGCTCTCCTGCAGGGCCAGCCGCCGGTCGATCTCGGCGGCCATCTGGTCCGGGGCCGGGACGGACGTGTACCAGAGCTTCCAGAGCTCGCCGTCCCGCACCGCTTCCACCAGGCCGTCGTGGTGGGCGCGGCTGAGGGGTTCGAGCACGACGTGCTGGCCGGTTAGGGTGATGGGTTCAATGCGCGGCGGGGCGGTAGTCACGGCACCATCCTAGGCTGGCGGGCGGCCGGGGGCGCGGCTGGAGCCGGCCGGATGGTTGCCGCGGCCGGGGGCGGCACAGCCCGGCCGGGGGCTGGACGCTGCGGGTAGGCTGGGCCCATGATCACAGTCACCGGTACGGTCCGCACGCCGCTGGAGGCCGGCCGGGCCTTCGATTACCTCTCAGCCTTTGAGCACACCCCCGAATGGGACCCCGGTACTCCGGTGGTCAAGAAACTCTCGGACGGGCCGGTCGCCGTCGGGCACCGCTACCACGCGGAGGCGGAGTTCCGCGGCAAACGGCAGGCGCTGACCTACGAGGTGGTGGAACTGGCCGGATCCGTGATCAAGCTGCGCGGCGAAAACAAGAGCGTCATTTCGGTCGACACGATCGAGGTTCGGCCGGCGGGATCCGGCAGCGAGGTCCGCTACACCGCGGAATTCCAGCTGAAGGGCTGGATGAAGCTTGCCGAGCCGATCGCCAGGCCCATGTTCCAGAAGCTCGCTGCCCCGGCCATGGACGGGATGAAGCGGACGCTGGACTCACTGGCAACGCACTCGGGCTAGGCGCTGCGGCTCAAGATGTCCAGCCGGCCCGCTAGGGCCGGTTTAGCTGTTCCAGTCGAAGAATCCTTTGCCGGTCTTACGTCCGAGTTCACCGCGGGCCACCTTGTCGCGGAGGATCTGCGGCGGCGCGAAGCGCTCGCCCAGGGTGGACGCCAGGTACTCGGCGATGCCGAGCCGGACATCGAGGCCCACGATGTCGGTGGTGCGCAACGGGCCGGTCGGGTGTTTGTAGCCCAGAACCATGGCGTTGTCGATGTCCTCGGCGGAGGCGACCCCCTCCTCCACCATGCGCATCGCCTCAAGGGCGATTGCGACGCCCAGCCGCGAGGAGGCGAAGCCCGGGGCATCGTTCACGACGACGGCGGTCTTGCCGAGCGCTTCTACCCAGCGGCGGGCAGCCTGGGCGAGCGCCTCACTGGTCTGCTCGCCGAGAACCACCTCGATCAGCGTAGACGCGGGGACCGGGTTGAAGAAGTGCAGTCCCAGGAAGTTCTGCGGGCGCTTCAGCTCGCGGGCCAGGCCGTTGACGGAGAGCGAGGAGGTGTTGGAGGCCAGGTAGGCGTCCGCGGTGAGCCGTTCCTCGATCCCGCGCAGCGACGCCACCTTCAGGTCCCAGTCCTCGGGCACGGCTTCGATGACCAGTTGCCGGTCCTTGAAGTCGTCGTAGTCCACTGTCACGGCGAGCCGGGACACCATCTCGTCGAGGTTGCCGTCGACGGCGCCGCGCTCGATGCTCTTGGCCGCCGCGGACTCCACGCGCTCGCGGGCCGCCTCGGCGGACTCCTCATCGCGTTCGACGACGAGCACGTTGGCGCCTTTGATCAGGAAGGCATGGGCAATGCCGGCGCCCATCCGGCCGCCGCCGAGAACTCCGACGGTTACGGGAAGGTCCTCGGGGTGTGCGGAGTTGCTCATGGTTACTTCGTCCCGTCCTGCTGGTCTGAATTCTTGGCTGACTTTTTGTCGTTCTTCTTATCGAGGAAGGCCTGCATCCGGTCGAACTTCGCCTGCGATTCGAAGAGGATGCCCTGCGCCAGCTGGTCGATCAGCGGGTGCGCCTCCGCCGGGGCATGGAACACCGACTTGGTGATCCGCACCGCGAGCGCGTCCTGCTTCGCGATCCGGTCCGCCAGCGCGTGGGCGGCGTCCATCAGCTGCGCGGGTTCGTGGATCTCGGTGATAAGCCCGACGGCGAGGGCACGGTCGGCCCGGAGCACGGCGCCGGCCAGGAGGATGTCTTTGGCCACTGGCTCCCCCACCAGCTCCTTGAGGCGCCAGCTGGCCCCGGCGGCGGCGAGGATGCCGAGGCCGGTTTCCGGGTTGCCGATGCGAACCCCGGGGGTGCCGATCCGGAAGTCCGCGGCGTAGGCCAGTTCGGCGCCGCCGCCCAGGCAGAAGCCGTCGAGGGCCGCGATGACCGGCATCGGCAGCTTGGCGATCCGGACGAAGATGGTGGAGTTGATGCCCTGCAAGGCGTCGTCCCGGCGGCGTTCGCGCAGCTGGGCGATGTCCGCGCCGGAGGCGAACACGCCGTCCGCGCCGGTGAGGATCAGCACCTTGGGGGTCTGCTCCAAGTAGGCGCAGACGGTGTGGAGCTCGTCGACCATCTGCTGGTCGATTGCGTTGCGCACCTCCGGACGGTTGAGCTGCACCACCAGCCGGTCCTCACGCTCCTCGACCAAGAGCGTGCCAAAGCCTGCGGCGTCCAGGCCGCCGGACAGGGCCGCCACTAGACGCGCTCCAGCAGCATGGCCGTGCCCTGGCCGACGCCGATGCACATGGTGGCGAGGCCGATCCGGGCGTCCTCGCGTTCCATCCGGCCCAGCAGGGTGATGGCAATCCTGGATCCGGAGGAGCCGAGCGGGTGCCCCAGGGAGATCGCTCCGCCGTCGCGGTTGACGATCTCCGGCTCGATGCCGAGCCGGCGCATGCTGGCCAGCGACTGGGTGGCGAAGGCCTCGTTGAGTTCGACGGCGCCGAGGTCGCCGACGCTGAGCCCGCTGCGCTTGAGGACCTTTTGGGTCGCCGGGACCGGGCCGATGCCCATGATTTCCGGCTCGCAGCCGGCGGAGGCACCGTCGATGATGCGGGCCCGCGGGGTGAGGCCGAGCTTCTGGATCGCTGCCTCGGAGGCGACGATGATCGCGGAGGCGCCGTCGTTGAGGGTGGAGGAGTTGCCGGCCGTGACCACGGAGCCGCCCGCGACGACGGGGCGGAGCCCGGCGAGCACGTCCATGGTGGTGCCGGCGCGGGGACCCTCGTCGGTGTCCACGACCGTCTCGCCCTTCCGGGTCTTGACGGTCACGGGAACGATCTCGTCGGCGAAGCGGCCGGCGGCGATCGCGTCCAGGGCGCGTTCGTGCGAACGGACGGCGAAGGCGTCGGCGTCCTCCCGGGAAATGCCGTCCACGCGGGCGACTTCCTCTGCCGTCTCGGGCATGGAGTAGGTCATCTTGCCGTCGCGGGAGAGCTCCCCCTTCTGGAACAGCGGGTTGGCGAAGCGCCAGCCGATCGACGTGTCGAAAATCTGGCCCGGCTTGGCAAAGGCGGTCTGCGGCTTTTCCTGCACCCAGGGTGCGCGGCTCATGGACTCGACGCCGCCGGCGATGACGATGTCCGCGGCGCCGGATTTGATCATCTGGCTGGCCATGATGATGGCGCTCAGGCCCGAGGCGCAGAGCCGGTTGACGGTGATGCCGGGGATGTGGAGCGGAAGTCCGGCCAGGATGGTGGCCATGCGGGCAACGTTGCGGTTTTCCTCGCCGGCCCCGTTGGCGTTGCCGAGGATGACCTCATCGATGGCGTCCGGGTCGACCCCGGCGCGGGTGACGGCTTCACGGACCACCAGCGCCGCCAGGTCATCGGGCCGGACGGCGGAAAGGGCGCCGCCGTACCGCCCCACGGGAGTGCGGGCACCGCCAACAAGAAAAGCCTCGACCATGAGAACATCCTTCACCAAGGGAGCAGGGCCGGTAGCAGAGTAAATTACCGACCGTTCGTTCTATAAAGATTACACAACGGGTCAAGGGGGTCAACCGGACAGCCCCGGATGACGCGGCGCGGCCTCAGGCCACGGTGATGCCCAGGTGGCCGGCCAGCAGCGGGGCGAGCAGGGACAGCTGGTGCTCATCGACCACGGTGCCCGCGAGGCTGCCGAGGCCGCTGATGGAGCGGAACTCCGTCCCGCGGAGGTCAAAGTCCTTCAGCCGGGCGCCGGCCACGTCCAGGCTGCCGATGGTGCAGTTCTTCAGTGCCATGCGGGTGGCCGTACAGGAGCCCAGGTCCAGCTCGTTGATGATGCAGTCGCTGATCTGCACGTCCGCGAGTTTGGCGCCGCGGAGGTTGACATAGTCCAGCTTCCCGCCGTCGATCCGTACGGACTGCCAGCCGCTTTCGTGCAGTTCCGCCGACCCCCAGCGGGGGTTGCGGATCTCGACGTCGCGCAGGCTTGAGCGTGCGGCGGTGAAGACCGGGGCGTAAACCTCGGCCAGGAGGCAGTCACGGAAGCTGGCACCGCGCAACTGGGCCTCGTTGAAGGATGCGCCGTTGAACTCGCACTCGACAAACTCCGTGCCGCTGAGTTCCAGGCCGTCCGCATTCACGCGACTGTACCGGACGCCGTCGTAGCGCTCCCCGCGCCGGAAATCGGGGGCGGGATCGTCCGCGAGGTCAACCAGCCGGAGCCGGGTGAGACGCGGGGCGATGACTTTGGGCCCACCGGCGGGGGTGGCTGCGAACTCCATGGCTTGAGCCTAGCCGGGTGCCGCGCGGACCGTCAGCGCGGGCCGCCCCGGATGATCTCGAAAAAGGACTTGAATTAGTAAGCATGCTTCGTGTTATGGTGAAACTGCGTTGAATTTCAACCGGAAACGAAAGGTGGAGCACACCATGGGTATCGGAGACAAGATTCAGAACGAAGCGGAGCACCTCGGCGGCAAGGCCAAGGAAGCTACCGGAAACGCCACGGACAATGACCGCCTGAGGGCCGAAGGCCAGAAGGACCAGGTCGTCGCCGACGCAAAGAAGGTCGGCGAGAACGTCAAGGACGCGGTCAAGCGCGACTAGTCCTCGACATCGACGGCGTCGGGCATTCCTTTGGGGGATGTCCGGCGCCGTTTTTTGTGCCCGGATGCGAGACTGTCCGAACATGACCCCAGCGTGACCCGGCAGCACGACCCAGGAGCAAACACAGGAGCAAAGATGGCCAGCAACGCCGCCAACGGGAAACAGGCCCCGGACCTGCACAACGTCGACCTCAGCACGGCCAGCATTGCCGCCGGCGGATCCCCGAGGCTGCTCGGCTACCTGGCGGAACCGGAGGGCGAGGGCCCCTTCCCCGCCGTGCTGATGATCCACGAGGCCTTCGGCCTGGATGACATCACGGTCCGGCACGCAAAGCGGATGGCGGCTGCCGGCTACCTGACCTTGGCGGTGGACCTGTTCAGCGACGGCGGGACCCGGCGCTGCCTCGTTTCGACCATGCGTGCCCTGTCCGCCGGGCAGGGCCGGGCGTTCACCGACCTCGCGACGGCCCGCCAGTGGCTCCTGGATTCGGACCGCACCACGGGAAAGATCGGCGTCATCGGTTTCTGCATGGGCGGCGGCTTCGCCCTGCTGCTGGCCAATGACGGCTTCGATGCGGCGGCGGTGAACTACGGCAGGCTGCCGAAGGACCCGGAGACCGCGCTGGCAGGTGCCTGCCCGATCGTCGCGAACTTCGGCGCGAAGGACCGCAGCCTGCGCGGAACGCCGGCCCGGCTCACGGCTGTCCTGGAAGGCCTCGGCGTCGAGCACGACATCAAGGAATTCGACACCGCCGGCCATTCGTTCCTGAACGACGCCGAGCTCGGGCCAAAGGCGCTGCGCCCGCTGTTCCGGGTGATGGGCGTCGGCCCGGACCCGCAGTCGGCCCCGGAGGCCTGGCGCCGGATCGAGGACCACTTCGCCCGGCACCTGAAGGACTGAACCCCATCGGGTCCGGGACGGACGACGGCGGCGGCCACCTGGGAAGGTGGCCGCCGCCGTCGTGAGTGCGTTGGGACCCGCCTGCTAGCTGTACAGCTCGCTCTTGGGTTCGTTGTTCTTGACCTTCTGCCAGCCGAGCCAGAGCACCACCGCGAAGAACGGGATGGTCGCCAGGGTCCAGAGGCCCAGCGGGAATACCTCGCCGGACTTGCTGGTCATGGTGTCGAAACCGATCAGCACCGTGATGGCCAGCAGCGCCACCAGGCCGGCCCAGCTGGTCCACGGCGAACCCGGCATGGGCAGCGAGGACACCTTGCCCTTGATCTTGCGCAGCGCGATCTGGCTGGCAAAGATCGAGCCCCAGGTGAAGATGACGCCGATCGAGGCGGTGTTCAGCGCCAGGTCGAAGGCGTGCGAGCCGCCCAGCCAGATGTTCAGCAGGATGCCCACCAGGTACACGGCGCCGATCGCGAGGATCGCGGCGTAGGGCACGTGGCTCTTGGACATCCGGGTCAGCCACTGCGGGGCATGCCCGTTGTTGGCCATGGTGCGGAAGATCCGGCCGATCGAGTACAGGCCCGAGTTGCAGGAGGACAGCGCGGCGGTAATGACGATCATGTTCATCACGTCGCCCATCCAGGGCAGGCCCATCTGGCCGAAGACGGTGACGAACGGGGAGGTGCCGGCCTTGTACTGGTCCGAGGGCAGCAGCATGGCCAGGAGGGTCACGGAGCCGACGTAGAACACGACAATGCGGATCACGACGGCGCGGATCGCCTTCGGGACCTCCTTGGCCGGGTCCTCCATTTCGCCGGCGGTGATGCCGACCAGTTCGATGGCGTTGTAGGCGAAGATCACGGCGTTCAGCACCAGGATCATCACCAGCGCGCCCTTGGGGAACATGCCGCCGTCGGCCGCGAAGAGGTTGCTTACCGAGGCGTGGCCGTCGCCGACCTTGGCGTTGGTGACCACCATGAAGGTGCCGACGGCCAGGAAGATCAGGATGGCCGCGACCTTCAGGACCGAGGCCCAGAACTCGAACTCGCCGAACGCCTTGACGCTGAGCAGGTTCACGCCGACCAGGAGCAGCAGCGCCGCGATCGCCGTGAGCTCCACCGGCACGTTCGGGAAGAAGAACTGGAAGTACAGCCCGATCGCGATCAGCTCGGCGATGCCCGTCATGGCCCAGTTGATGAAGTACATCCACCCGGAGAGGAAGGCGCCCTTTCGGCCGAACATCTCGCCGGCGTAGCTGACGAACGAGCCGGAGGTCTGCCGGTACATGATGAGCTCGCCCAGGGCGCGCATCAGCAGGTAGGCGATGACGCCGGCGATGGCGTAGGAGAAAATCAGTGCGGGACCGGTCGAGGCCAGCCGCCCGCCGGCACCCATGAAGAGCCCGACGCCGATGGCGCCGCCCATGGCGATCATGGTGACCTGGCGGCCGCTCAGGGACTTCTTGTAGCCCTCGGCGCTGAGGGTCGAGTCGACGACGGCGGATCGCGCCGGCGCGCTCTTAACTTCTGTGGAAGTACTTTGTGGCACAACAGTTCCTTGTAGGTCGGGGTATTGCCGGGACGGGGAGGCGGCTCCGGGAGCAAAAATACGGCCGAATCCTGCCCCGCGCCCAGGAAAAAGGGCAGGGGCGTAGACCGGAACTCACTATGGGTCGCAGCGTCGCGCGGCACGTCCATACTACTAGCTTTCAGCCGCGCACCGTGACGCGGGCTACACCGCGGAGCCTCCGGAGACCGCCGGCCGCACCCCCGCAAACCGCAATTAAAGCCGTGTTTTGACACAAAAACGCTGGTCAGGCCCCGGTTTCCCATTACCCTGAGCACACCGGCCGGGACTTGTTCCCGGCCGTTACGCCTGCAACATCACTGCAGGCCACGGCGGGGACGCCGTGAGTCAGGGGGGACTATGAAACAGAGAGCGCTACTGCCTGCAGTGCTGCTTCTCGCACTAGCGGGGTGTTCGAGCGGCGGTTCCACTCCGCCCGGGCCCGGCGAAAGCCGCACCGCAGCACCATCAGCATCATCAGCATCATCAGCATCATCAGCATCGGCATCGGCATCGGCATCGGCATCGGCATCGCCGGATACCTCCGAGCCTGCCGACGTTTCCACGTCGCTGAACGCACCCGACGCCCTGCGGCAGCCCGTCTGCCGCGCGACGGCCGACGGCTCGTGGTCCTTCACGGGGACCCTCGTCAACAGCGGCGACAAGGACAAAACCTACACCGTGGCCATCGCGGTCACCGCGGGCCCTGCGGTCGCGGGACACACGATCATCACCAAAACCGTCGCTGCAGGCCAGGCGGCCCAGATCGCAGCACCGAACTTTGCCAAGACCAAAGACAGCGCCGGGACCTGCACGCCGGTCGTCTCCGTAGAGGATGCGCCATGAAAAAACTTCTTCTCACCACAGCGCTGGTTCTCGGGCTGGCCGCGCCGCTGGCGGCCGGACCGGCCTTCGCCGTGACGGTGCCGGAGCCGACTCCGAGCGCCACGGCGACGTCGACTGACGCGCCGCTGCCGACCGAGTCGGCGTCGGCCCCCGCCGATCCGATGCCGGAAGTAACCACGAGCCCGACGGCGACGACGGGACCCACCGTGGAGCCGACGTCCCCGGTTGCGGAGCCGACGCCAACTCCGACGGAGGAACCGACGCCCCCGCCCGTGGTTGTCCAGGACGACATCCAGGCGAAGTGGACCGCGCTGAAGGGTGCCACCGGAGCCCTTGGCGCACCGACCGCCAACCAGGCCTGCTCTTCCGGGGTCTGCAGCCAGGCGTTCGAAGGCGGAGCCATTTACTGGACCGCTGCCACCGGTGCGCACCCGGTCTTTCGGACGGTTGGCCACACCGGACCCGGGTGGCACACCAAGGGCGGCCTGGCCCGTTTCGGCTATCCCGTCACTGACGAGACGGCGGTGACCGGCGGAACGATCCAGAAGTTCTCCAGCGGCCGGTTCCTTACCTGGACGAGCCAGGGCGTGCAGCAGATCTGGTCGCGCGGCGCCATCGGATCCCTGTGGCGCGCCCGGGGCGAAGTGAACGGTCTCGGCCTGCCGAGTTCGGCCGAAATCTGCGGGCTTCCGGCCCGGGGCTGCGTCCAGTTCTTCGCCCAGGGGGCCGTCCTCTGGTCCCCCGCTTCGGCCGCCCAGGTTCTGCGCGGCACCATGTACTCCCGGTGGGCGGCCTCCGGTCGCTACGACGGCACACTGCGCTACCCCACGAGCGCTGAAACCTGCGGCCAGGCTGCCGGCGGATGCCTGCAGCGTTTCCAGGGCGGAACCATTTACTGGTCCGCAGCCAGCCGGGCCTGGATTTCCCGGGGAAGCATCGGGGCACGCTATGCCAGCGCCGGGGCCACCCGCAGCAGCCTGGGATACCCCCTGGCCAACGAGAGGTGCACCGGCGGGCAGTGCATTCAGCCCTTCCAGCGGGGTTTCATCGGCTGGGCCCCCAAGACGGGATCCCGGGTCTACGGGATGACGGAGTGCCAGAACCTCAACAACGGCAGGTCCAAGTACCCCACGTACGGCGCCAACCGCGTCCTGCTCACCTGGACGCAGGGTTACGGACTCAACCATGCGACCAACCTGTACTGCATGAAGGTCGCCGGGACGTATGTGCCGGACTGGCGCACCGACGGTTACGTCGGCAAGTCCGGGTTCAAGCCACCGGGAGTCCCGTCCGGCCCCACCCGCAACCTGTTCTCCCCCACCGGATCGTTTTCCGTGACGGAGGCGTTCGGTCTCGGCAACCCGGGCACCAAGCTGTCCTACCGCACGCTGAACCCCCGTTCACGCTGGGGCGGGAACCCTTGGACGGCCACGTACAACAAGTACCACGAGTCCTCTTCCTGGGTCGGCTGGGATGAGAACATGTGGTGGTTCGCCAGCCTGGGCTACTACCGACAGGGCGTCGTCATCAACTACAACCGTCCGAACATTGTCCAGGATGCAGGGTTCGCCATCTTCCTGCACATGAACAAGATCCCTACGGCCGGCTGCATCTCGCTCGATGACTGGGCGGTGGTTGACTACATCCGCAAGTCCACCCCGGGCGACCGGATCATCATGGGGACTTACGGGGCCCTGTTCCGGTAGATCCCCGGCTCTTCAGCACCCCGGCTAACGCCCGGCGCCCTTCGGCCCGGGCGTTAGCTGTCTCCGGACCGCGGCGGGCTAGGCTGGTGGCATGGGCCCCGCTCTCCGTCAACCACCTGCACCGCGTCCGGAGCTGTATGCCTTTTCCCGGCTGGACCTCATCACGGCGGGGGTCTACGTGGCAGTGGCTGCGTTCTTCGCCACCGCCTCGGGACTGCTGGCCCCGCTCGTGCGGCAGCTCTCACTTGATCCGGCGGTGGCCTCCTATGCCGTGAACCTGGCCGTCTATGCGGTCATCGGCCTGCTCGCCGTGTCCGCGGCCCGCAAGGTCGTGGGCCGTGACCTCCGTGTCCTGGCCACGAGGCCCTGGTTCACCCTCCTGATGGTGCCGCTGGCAGTAGTCGCCGCCATGATCCTGACCGCCGTCCTGGTGGCCGTGGCGGGGCCTCCGCAAACCTCTGCCAACCAGGCCGGACTGCAGGCGCTCATGCAGCAGATCCCGGCCTGGCTGATGGTGCCGCTGCTCGTGATTGTTGGCCCCTTCGTTGAGGAGTACATCTTCCGGCACCTGCTGATCGGCAAGTTGAGCCGGAAACTGAACCTCTGGCTCTGCTGTGCGCTCTCCGTGGTGCTGTTCGCGACCCTGCACTTGGTCGGCCAGGAGTCCCTGACGCTACCGGTGCTTATGCCCTATCTCGCCATGGGCGCCACTTTGGTGTTTGTCTACGTCTGGACCGGCAAGAACGTGATGTTCGCCTACTTTGTCCATGCCGCCAAGAACCTGCTGGCTGTCATCTTCATCTACGCCATCCCGCCGGAGATCCTCGAACAACTTCAGTAGCCCGGCAGCGGGAGCGCCGACGGAACTTCCGCCGGGCACCTAGCGCCGCGGCCCCCGTCGTCGTAGGTTTCTCCCATGGCATTGAACATCCAGATCGCTGTCGACTGCATCGATCCCCACGGCCTCGCCGACTGGTGGGCCGAGACCTTGGACTGGGCCGTGGAGCCGCAGGACGAGGCATTCATCCGCTCCATGATCGAGCGGGGCTTCGCGACGGACGCGGAGACCACGCTGCACCGCGGAAAGCTGGTCTGGCGCACCGGCGCCGCCATCCGGCCGCCCGAGGACCTCGACGCCAAACCGGCCACCCGGAGGATCCTGTTCCAGACCGCCCCGGAGCCGAAGACCGTCAAGAACCGGGTGCACTGGGACGTGAACCTGGCCGGCGCGGATAAGGACCAGGTCCGGGCCGCCCTGGAGGCCCGCGGCGCCACCTACCTCTGGACCGCCAACGAGGGCCCACATTCCTGGTACACCATGGCGGACCCGGAAGGCAACGAGTTCTGCATCAGCTGAGCCGATTACTAGACTCGGTCTGTGAGCAACGAAATCCCCGCCAAGGTGTCCGACGTCTTTGACCCCACCCGCTGGCGCACCGTATCCGGCTTCGACGACTTCCAGGACATGACCTACCACCGGCAGGTGGAGCGCTCCGCGGACGGCAGCGTGGTCCGGGACCTGCCCACCGTGCGGATCGCCTTCAACCGGCCCGAGGTGCGCAACGCGTTCCGTCCCGGCACCGTGGACGAGCTCTACCGGGCCATGGACCACGCCCGGATGACCCCGGACGTCGCCACGGTCCTGCTGACCGGCAACGGCCCCTCGCCCAAGGACGGCGGCCACTCGTTCTGCTCGGGCGGTGACCAGCGGATCCGCGGCCGCGACGGGTACCGCTATGCGGAGGGGGAAACCCAGGAGACCATCGACCCGGCCCGCGCCGGACGGCTTCACATCCTCGAGGTGCAGCGGCTGATGCGGACCATGCCCAAGGTGGTCATCGCCGTCGTCAACGGCTGGGCAGCAGGGGGCGGGCACTCGCTGCACGTCGTCTCCGACCTCACCATCGCTTCCCGGCAGCACGGCAAGTTCAAGCAGACCGACGCCACGGTGGGCAGTTTCGACGCCGGCTACGGCTCCGCGCTGCTGGCCCGCCAAATCGGGCAGAAATCCGCCCGCGAGATCTTCTTCCTGGCCCGCGAATATTCCGCCGAGGACATGGTCCGGATGGGTGCGGTGAACGAGGCCGTGGACCACGAGCGGCTTGAGGAAGTGGCGCTGGAGTACGCCGCAGACATCGCCCGGCAGTCCCCGCAGGCCATCCGGATGCTGAAGTTCGCCTTCAACCTCGCCGACGACGGCCTGGCCGGCCAGCAGGTATTCGCCGGCGAAGCGACGCGGCTGGCGTACATGACGGATGAGGCGGTGGAAGGCAAGGAAGCCTTCCTCGAAAAGCGTGATCCGGACTGGTCCAAGTTCCCGTACTACTTCTAAGGGCGCCGCAATGACTTCCGGAGCGGTAAACATCGAGCCCGCACTCACAGCCCTCGCAGCGGCCCTGAGCGGGGAGGGACCCGCCGTCGAACTCTCCGCCGGCCCGGACGGCTCCCCCGTCGTAGGGCTGGTGGAAACCCCGGGCTTCGAGGACGCCGCCGTCGTGGTGCGGACCTCGGGCTCTACCGGGACACCCAAGGCCACGGTACTAACGGTGGACGCCCTGGCGGCTTCCTCCATGGCGACGGCCATGGCGCTCAAGGGCGAGGGCCAGTGGCTGCTGGCCCTGCCGGTGCAGTTCGTGGCCGGCGTGCAGGTCCTGGTCCGGTCGCTCTTCGCGGGCACCCGGCCGTGGGCGATGGACCTTTCCGGCGGGTTCACCCCGGAGGCCTTCACCGCCGCGGCCCTCGAACTCACGGATACGATCCGTTTCACCTCCCTGGTTCCCACGCAGCTGCAGCGGCTGTTGGAGTCTCCCTCGGCGGAAACACTGGCAGTGCTCCGGCGCTTCAACGCGGTCCTGCTGGGCGGCGCCCCGGCGTCGCCTGGGCTGCTCGCCGCGGCCCGCGAGGCCGGCGTGAAGGTGGTGACCACCTACGGGTCGGCCGAGACCTGCGGCGGCTGCGTCTACGACGGCGTCCCGCTGGACGGCGTCGAGGTCAAACTCGCGGCGGACGGCCGGATCCTGCTCGGCGGTGCCACCATCGCTGCCGGCTACCTCGACGAGCCCGGGCTCACGGCCTCAGCGTTTGTCGAAGACGGCGGGCTTCGCTGGTACCGGACCAACGACCTCGGCGAGCTCTCCGCGGACGGCACGCTGAGCGTGCTGGGCCGGGCCGACGACGTCGTCATCACCGGCGGGCTCAAGGTCTCCGCCGCGCAGGTGGAGGCCGAGCTGGAGAAGCTCGACGGCGTGCGGGCCGCGTTCGTGGCGGGCGTCCCGTCCGCCGAGTGGGGCCAGGCGCTGGCGGCCTACGTCGTCCTGGCCGACGAATCTCCGGAGGCCGCCGCGGCCCTCAGGGAGCGTTTGTCCGGTGGCGGTGCGGGCGCGCTGGCAGGAGCACTGGTCCCTAAGACAGTGCTCACGGCCGCGGAACTGCTGATGCTTCCGAACGGAAAACCGGACCGGCTGGGCATGACGGTTCGGCTGGACGCCCGCCATCAGGGAAAATAGAAGAGCTTCGATCAACTCTTTCCACCAGATCAACACCCAAACCAACGAGGTACTGAACGTGGCCACAGCCGCACAATGGATCCAAGGCGCCCGTCTGCGCACCCTGCCGGCCGCAATCGCGCCGGTGCTGATCGGGTCCGCAGCAGCCTATGAGATGAACGCGTTCCGGCCCGTCAACGCCCTGCTGGCCGCCATGGTGGCCTTGCTGCTGCAGGTCGGCGTGAACTTCGCCAACGACTACTCCGACGGCATCCGCGGCACGGACGAGGACCGCGTGGGCCCGCTGCGGCTCGTTGGGTCCGGAGTGGCAAAGCCGGAACACGTCAAGCGGGCCGCATTCGCGGCGTTCGGCCTGGCAATGCTGTTCGGGCTGATCCTGGTCATCATCACGCAGGCCTGGTGGCTGATCCTCGTCGGGGTGGGCTGCGTGCTCGCCGCCTGGGGCTACACCGGGGGCAAGAACCCCTACGGCTACCTTGGCCTGGGCGACCTGTTCGTCTTTGTGTTCTTCGGTCTGGTCGCAACGCTGGGCACCACCTACACGCAGGCCGGCCAGCTCAGCCTCGCGGCCATCATCGGTGCAATCGGCACCGGACTCATCGCCTGCGCCCTGCTCATGGCCAACAATGTGCGGGACATCCCCACCGACCGCGTCGCCGGCAAGAGGACGCTGGCCGTCCGGCTGGGCGACAAGCACGCCCGGGAAAGCTACGTGCTGATGCTCGCCGTGGCGATCCTGCTGGTGATTGTGCTGGCCCCCGGACGGCCTTGGATGCTGATCGTGCTGCTGCTCATCCCGGCCATCCTGATGCCGTCCTGGCTGATGATCGCCGGCCGGCGACGCAAGAGCCTGATCCCGGTCCTGAAGCAGACCGGCCTGATCAACCTCGGCTACGCCGTGCTGTTTTCGCTCGGCCTGGTGCTGAGCCGCGGTTTCTAGGGCGGTTCAGGTTCAGGTTCAGGTTCAGCCGGGGTCCGGCGGATCCTGAGAGCCCCTAGGAGTCCTTGGGCCGGCTGTCGCTGCGGACCGTGACGTCCGGGTGTTCGTCCACCAAGCGGTCTTCGGCGGCGGCGTCGTCGACCTCGCCGGCACTGCGCAACGGCTTGGCCTTGCCGGAGAAACGCTGGTGGATCGAGGCGGTGGCCGCGTCGCGCTGTTTCTGGAAGAACAGGAAGCTGATCGCGAAGGCCATCATCCCGGCGCACAGCGCGGCCAGCAGCCAGCCAAGCTGCAGGTAGATAAACAGCACGAACAACGGCACGAAGAGCGCAGACGGATCAGGGAGTATTTCAAGAAAGCCACGCTTCAAGTTTAGCCGTCCAGGCCGGGGCAAGGGCCCGCTGCTGCCCGACGCCGGAACCTCGCGTGGAGGCTAAACTGAAGGTATGCTCCGTGTCGTGGTACCAATCGTTGTACTGGTCGTCTTTGTCTACGGACTGATTGACCTCATCAGGACTGATGCACGCCTGGTCAGGGGCATTTCCAAGCCGGCCTGGATTGTGGTGCAGATCGTCGTGCCGGTGGTTGGCGCGATCCTGTGGTTCCTGATTGGCAGGCCCCGCGGCGAATCAGGGCCCGCCCCGGCCACCTACCGCCACCCCACTGCGCCGGACGACGATCCCGAGTTCCTGCGCAACCTGGAACTGCGCCGCCGCAACCAGGCGGAGGCCGACCGGCTCAAGAAGCTGAAGGACGAGCTGGACGCCAAGGAGCGCGAGCTCGGCAACGGGGATACCCGCGGCACGGGATCCGGCGACGCCCACGGCAGCGGCGACCCCACCCCGGGCACCGACGAGGTCAAGTAGCTCGCCTTTCCTGCATCCCATGACGGGGCGGTTCCTTGCGTCGGCCGCACCCCCAGCCGC
>Ga0213837_1001165_pt1 | contig 15679 bp, 19 predicted proteins | sample SWPATP12_FD_160572 | JGI IMG/M metagenome (GOLD analysis project Ga0213837, IMG submission 160572) | Coastal seawater microbial communities from Marineland, Florida, United States - SWPA TP1 #2 | ecosystem: Environmental > Aquatic > Marine > Coastal | place: USA: Florida | collected 2016-08-06
GCAGACCGCTTTGTTGAAGGAGCGGCATCTACGGCAGGCCATGCCGGCTTACCTTCAATTTTAATTGGTATGGTTATTGTTGGTTTTGGGACTTCGGCTCCGGAAATGGTTGTGTCTGCCATGGCTACAAGTGATGGAAACCCTGATTTGGCGTTAGGTAATGCACTCGGGTCCAATATTGTAAATATCAGCTTAATTCTTGGTGTAACAGCCATCATTGCCCCTATCACTGTTCAGTCTAAAATTGTTAAAAACGAGCTTCCCTTACTATTAGTTGTCGTACTTTTTTGTGGGTACTTGCTGTATGACGGCGCTTTATCAGTGATTGATGCAAGTCTGTTGCTGGGCGGGTTAGTCTTGTTCTTAGCATGGTCTGTGTATTCAGATATGAAATCACCGAGCGATACCCTTGAAATAGAATTTAATACTGAGCTTAAAAGTCACGCCATGTCTTTAGGGAAAGCAATGTTCTGGCTCATCGCGGGTTTAACATTGCTCATTATTAGCTCTCGCATACTTGTTTGGGGAGCGGTTGAAATTGCAACTGCACTTGGTGTAAGTGACCTTATTATCGGCTTAACTATCATTGCATTAGGGACATCCCTGCCAGAGCTTGCAGCTTCTATCATTGCCGCTAAAAAGGGAGAGCATGACATCGCCATTGGGAATGTTGTGGGGTCGAATATGTTTAACATCCTAGCTGTAATAGGTATCGCCGGTCTTATTGAACCTATCCCTCATATTTCTACAGACGTACTTTACCGAGATTGGAGTGTGATGCTTGTACTTTCCGTCATGTTATTGGTTATGGCTTACGGTTTTGGCCGACAAGGCAGAATAAATCGCTGGGAAGGTGGTATCTTGCTTGCTTCCTATATTACTTACAATGGCTACTTAGTTACCAGCATCATTAACTAGCTTTCACTATAAAATTTTTTAGAAATAAACGCGTATATTATTTATATTTAAAGGGAAATCACCGATGGAAACCATCATAAACTTTTTTTCTGAGCACCAATTACAACTCATAGCGATAGCCAAGAATACATTGCTTACTATTTTCATCTTTATAGGAGCTAGTATTTGCTCAAAGCTACTTAAACGGGCTGTACATAAAGGTGTTTACAGACTGAGTAAGCACGATGAAATCATTACAAAGCTGCTTACCACGCTATCAGGCTATGTGGTTTATTTAATTGCAATTGTGATTATTTTAGATTTATTTGGAGTCAATACGGCCAGTCTTGTCGCACTCGTCGGTGCCGCAGGCTTAGCGATTGGTCTAGCCCTAAAAGATACGCTCAGTAATGTGGCTGCGGGGGTCATGCTACTTTTCTTAAAGCCACTAAAAAAGGCAGAGTTTGTTGAAGTGTCAAGCTATACAGGGAGTGTAAAAGATTTAGGTCTATTTACCACAGTCCTTGAAACCGCCGATGGTGTTTTTGTATCAATCCCAAATAGCACGGTTTGGGCAAATGCGATAAAAAACTTTACGAGAAACGAAAAGCGTCGCATGGATATAACTGTGGGTATTTCTTATGGTGATTCAATTGAAGATGGGCTTGCGGCATTAAGGGAGCTTGTTAGTGAAGAATCTCGAATTTTGATTGAGCCAGCCCCTCAGTATTTAGTCCACACATTAGCAGATAGCTCTGTGAACTTGCAGCTTCGAGCTTGGGTAGCTACGCCACATTACTGGGATATATATTGGCATACACAGCGTAAAGTTAAAGATAAAGTGGAGAGCAAAGGAATTACTATCCCATTTCCTCAACGTGATTTACATATTGTCAGCAAAGCAGGAGTACTTAAAGCCAACAACGAGCTTTAAGCCAAACTATCCTTGGCACTTTCTACTTAATTAGAGATGCTAATCAAATAGAATGACTTTTTATTACTCGTATTAATTTGTTCTCTGAGAAGAATAGTTATAAGGAACATTATTTTTCTCAGTTTTAATACTCATTCTTATACGAGAAATAAACGTACGCTTGTCAGCTTTTCTGTAGTTGATATGCAACATGTGTTATTGATTGCTCTGGAGGATTTTTAAAACTCGACTAATATGAATTTAATTGTTTATGTTTGATGTACCACATATGAAAATTTTGTTTATTCTTTTATGTATCTCATTTAATGCCTTCTGCGCACTCACTCCCGTTAGCTATATAAAAGATGGTGAAATAAAAACCATTTTCCCCAAGAGCTATCAAGGTGGATATGCATATAATTTAGAAGCTAAAAAAATTATCTATACAGCAACGCACAACTGGCCACCATATGTAGATGAATCTTTATGTAATAAAGGTTGGCTATATCAATTAACTGTAAAATTTCTTCTAGAGCAAGGTTATGGTGTCGTAATTCATTTTTATCCTTGGTCAAGAGCTTTACGAGAAACAGAACTAGGGAGGGTATCCCTATTATTTCCAAAATATGATATTGACCAATCAGATCAGTCATTAGCAATTAGTGGTCAATTACTTATGGAAAGTTTGGAGTTGTCTAGGCCACTTCCGGGCGGTGATTTATCTTTTATTACTTTAAAAGACACTGCGATTAAGTTTAATGGGTTTAACTTTCTAAAAAACTATGTCCTAGGAGTTGGTCGTGGCTATAAAAATAGTAAAGATGTTGATCTATTCCTTATGAATAGTGACGTCGTCACGATAACAGCGAATAATGACCATCAACTTTTAAAATTGCTTGTCAACAAAAGGGTTGATGTCATCATTGCTGATTTCAATGTAATTAAAGCAACGGCCAATAAGTACAGATATATTGATGAAGACAATAGTAACTTAAGTAACTCAATAACAGCCCTAGAACCACCAATTGAATCAAAAGAGCTTTATTATGCAGTGAGTAAAGCAAACCCTATTAGTGATGCCCTATTAAGAAAACTAAACACCTCAATTAGCGCGATGACTGACAACAACCTAATCGAAAAGTTTATTACTGACAACAGCCTTTCATGTAATTAAGCCATAAATTCTTAAAGCAGGAACAACTAAAGGTTGACTCATTATCGGTACATTAAGATAATATTGTATTATATTACTTAATTAAAGGATGGATTGGGTGAAACTTAAGCTTCTGGGGGGGTTTACAATTATTGAATTGCTAATTGTCATTGCAATTCTAGGCATTTTATATGCTGTAGCTTTACCTAATTACACCACGTATATTCAGCAAAGCCGACGTATTGATATCCAACAGTTAATACTTCAACAAATAACAGTGTTAGAGAGACAATATACACGAGTTGGTGGCTACCCCCATACATACCAATTTCCGAGTTCCGATTATTACACGTTTTCATACCAATCTAATGCAACACAAGGGAAGTCAGATGGGAGCAAATTCAAAATAATAGCAGTGCCCAAGGGGAGTCAGGGCTCAGATGTTTGTGGAACATTAGAAGTTGACCAAAGTGGCAATAAGAAGCCAGAAGACGACAAATGTTGGTAAGTAAATCACAGGGCTTCACATTACTTGAAGTTTTAATTACAACGACAATTATCAGTATTCTTGCGTTAGTTGCAGCACCATCACTATCAAACTTCATCAAAAATGATAGGTTGAAAACATCTGCGAATCATTTACATAGAACATTTAAGCTTGCGCAAAGTGAGGCAGTTAAACGTGATCAAAATGTTTTCTTAGAAAAATCAAGTGTTAACTGGATAATGAAAACTGAAATTAATTCAACTTTAAAAACTCTCTATGTTTTTAAGCCCAGTCATAAGACTGTTTCGGTAGATTTAATCGACCTGTCTATTTCTAACATTGGTGAAATAGTCAAAAGCCAAGAGATATTAATTTCTGACTCAGATAGTACAACAAAAGATTATAGGTTATGTATTTTGAAGAGTGGGCAAAGTTGGCTAATAGAAGGGAAACAACGATGTTAAACTCAAATCAAAAAGGCTTCTCTTTATTAGAGGTAGTAATCGCCTTGGTTGTTACAACGATTGCTTTATTAGGGTTAGCGAGTGCGCAACTAAAATCTTTACAATTTCTAACGAATAGTTTTCATTACACGTCCTCCGTTATTCAAGCCAATAATGTGATTGAAAAAATCTGGCCACACTTGTGTGAGCTTCAGCACACCAACCCCGAACTGTATAAAGATGCTAACTTTATTGCTGGTCTACAGCCACAAACTAATAATTATCACCTCACTCTTCCAGAAAAATTTTCAAATGATTTAATAATTGAGATTACTTGGGATGATGAGAGGTTAACAGATAATCTAGAGAATAGAGTTGTACTCAGTGGTAACTTTCCAACTTTACCTAGTTCGTGCTCATTATGAAAGTCAATTATTTAAAATCTAAAGGAGTTACTCTAATAGAGTTATTGGTCGCTTTAGTTGCAAGTTTATTCCTTCTAGGGGGCGTTAGCATGGCTTATTCATCGATCAAAAGTACGGAACTTGTAGAGAATGAAATTGAAAACTCGTTGAATGTGATTCGTTACAGTAACAACTTATTTTCTCGTAGTTTAAAACACACAAGTAGTTTACCTATTATCAAAGGACAACAGTTGTGGGTGTCACAGCAAGCAGGGACTAAATCTTGCACAGGAAAAAAGAAAAAAAGCGCATATATTGAGCACTTTACATTTGAGGGAAACGCGCTTTTTTGTGATGTAGGGCAAGGAAAGGAAAAGGTTTTGATTGGCTTGTCTGGTATTGAGTACACACTTTTTAATAATAGAGTTTCAATTGCTATAAGCCCAATAGGCTTGCCTGATTCATTTAATGGCGCTTTTAAGTTTGATATCGCATTGAGCCAGCTCATACTTCAGGAGAGTTACAATTAGATGAAAAATGTATCTGGTTACGCATTAGTCACGGTGCTTATTTTAACCTCAATGGCAACATTAGTTGTATTAAGCACACTCAGAGATAGTGTGATTCAAGAAAGGCTTAGTGGTAACTTTCAAAAAAAGTTAAATGCTAGACTAATGGCAGAAAAAGGTGTCTTTGCGAGTTTAGAAAAAATGAGCGAAGATTTAGCAAATAACCCAACCTCCACATTAGATGAACTTTTAAAAAACAATCAGCACCAGTCAGGCAAAGGCATTTTAGCATCAACAGCATACAATGCATCTATTAGCAAAGACTCTGACGGTAATATTATTATTGCGAGCCTTGGCGAGAGATATGAAGGCGAAGATAGACTTGAAGCTGTTTTTAAATACATAAAAGGTGCGTCTGAAAACTCTTCACCGACTCCATTTACTGCAGGTATCACAGGCTGCTCTGCTGCCGCTGTTAATGCTGGCGGAACAATCGATAGTTATGATTCTTCACTAGCAGATTATAATGAGCGACTTGCGGGTGGAGAAAGAAACATTTCTTCTGAAGCTTTCATACACACCTTAAATGAAACTGGCACAATCACCATAAGCGGCGGTAGTCCGGGTCGTGATTATAAAGTTAAAGGTGATGTATTGGCTGCAGGGGATCTTATTATTAAAGGTGGCTCTAGTGTATCTGGCAACATCCACTCTAATGGCATGTTGACCGTCGAAGGAGGAGTCTCTATTGGTGGTAATGCCACAACTTTTCAAAGTTATGAGCAACATAGTGGCATAATTGATGGAAGTATCACAGCTAACGCTCACGTTACTTTAAAACAAGTACCTGTAGGAGGCTCAATATATTCTGTAGGCCCAATAAATGTCACAGGGAAGAGTGTAGAGGGAAATATTCTATCTAATGATTTAATTAATATCGAAAGAGTCAATGTATCTGGTTCTGTAACCTCAGAAGATAAAGTTACAATCATTGGAAATAGAGTTGAAGGGGCTATCTTATCTGGCAATTTAGTCACATTAAAACAAACACATATCCTAGGTGGTGTAAAAACTTATGGAAGCTATATTCAAAATCAAGGTCAAGTAGACGCTGGAGTAAGAGTACTTAAAGACGTGTCTTTTACTCAATATGGTACAACTATCACTAACGATGATCTTAGGTATGCAGGGATAGGATCCTTTATGCAGTGGGAAGGGCAACACTTAGCAAATGCACCTTATAAAGTACCGCCGTCACAAATTCATTTACCAGTAATTCCTAAAGCACCTGAAGTTAAAAAAGTTGAGCTAGGTAGTGAAGAGCAACGTGGAATTAGCACATGTGACCCACTAAACATTTCCGACGAGATTAATAATGCTTCAAGTGAGCAGGTCCTTAAAGATTTATATATCAATAACAATAGTAAAGAAGGAGACCTTCTTGAGTTTGAAACGACTATTGCCGATTACCCTTTAAATAAAGGCAGTACTCCCAAAGGCCCTATAGCCTCAGTTCCTGCTAGCTTCCTTGGTAAACCCCTTAATATTTTTTATTTTAATAACATTTTAATTAAAGGGCGTATGGCTATAAAAGAAAACCATAATGCAGTCCTCTATATTGATGGAGACTTTCAAATGGCAGGAGCAAGCTCATTAACGATACCTGATAATAGTAGCTTGACAATTATCATTAAAGGAAAACTTAAGATCAGTGCGGGTGCTCAAGTATATACACCTTCACATGGCATAACATCAAAAGGAAATCCTGTTTTTAGTATTTATAGTTCTTACGACAATAGCTTTGACAATGGAATTGAATTCTCAGGAGGAACTCGAGAAGTTTATGCTGCTATATATGCTCCTTATGCAAATGTCAGCGTCACTTCAGCTGTTGGATTCAAGGGAGCTATGTTAGGTAATACGGTTAATGTAACTGGTGCAGGAGGTATCCATTACGATAAAGCCCTAATGAAAGTTAAGCCTAGCAACCCTCCTAATATAACAGGAACTGCCGGAAAGTTTATCTTCAAAGAATGGAGGTTAAGCAATGAACAGGACTAAAAATCTAATTAAAAGGATTTAACCTACTTGAAATGTCCAAGTGTTGTGGTCAACTAATTCCGGACAGTGAATTAAGTTTTTCTTCTGCTATAGCAGGGGCAACCATTTGATTATGGCTATGTGGCCTGCGCCAGTTATAATAATTCATCAAATAATTACTAATATCTTTTTCAGCTTCATGATAATTACTATAACCTAATGAGGGAACCCATTCTGTTTTTAAACTTCTAAATAGACGCTCCATTGGCGCATTGTCCCAACAATTCCCTCGGCGACTCATACTTTGCTCTATCCGGTAACGCCACAGTCTTTGTTGAAACTTTCTTGCGTTGTACTGACTGCCTTGATCTGAATGAAACATCAATCCAGATGGTTTGCCTCGCTGTTCGTATGCTCTATCTATGCTTTAATAACTAAGTCAGTGTCAGGCTTATCAGACATTGCCCAACCAACCACACGGCGAGCAAATAAATCGATAATAACAGCCAGATAAGACCATTTTTTACCTGTCCAAATATACGTAATATCCCCACACCAAACTTGGTTTGGGCCATCGACGTCAAACTCACGGTTAAGTATATTTGGAATATCTAGTCGCTCCACCGTCGCTAATTTATACGAATGAGGCCCAGGTTGTTTACATACCAATCCCAAGTCGCGCATGATGCGGCGTACCTTAAAGACACCAATAGGAAAGTCAGCGTCGTTAAGCATCGCCACCAATGTACGGCTACCAGCAGCTCCACGACTGAGTGAAAATAACTCATTAATCGTTGAGCTAAGCTGCACCTCTTCAAGTTTAATTGATGTCACACGCTGCTTAAAATCGTAATAACTCGAACGCGGAACATTTAATACGCTACAGACCATTTCCACTGACTCATACTCACTTAATTGGTCTATCAACGAATATTGTTCATCTCGTCTGACATTAAGAGAGCGGTAGCCTTTTTTAAAATTGTTTTCTCTCTTTCAAGTCGATTAACTTTAGCTTCAAGCTCCTGAATTCTAAGCTGCTCAGGAGTAAGCGCTTTAGAATTTGGTGTTGTACCACCACGCTCTTCTTGTAATTGCTTAACCCAACGTCGAAGGGCTGTTTCACCGACTTCTAGTGAACGAGCAGCTTCTGGAAATGAGTATCCATCATCAAGAACTAATTTTGCTGAATTAAGTTTAAACTCTTGAGAAAAAGAGCGACGTTGTTTTGTCATAGAACACCTCTGTTTGAGTGGTAATAATACCACCTAAATTAGTGTCCGGTTTCATTGAAGCACAACATGAAGTTAATTGTTTATGTTTGATGTACAACATATGAAAATTTTGTTTATTCTTTTATGTATCTCATTTAATGCCTTCTGCGCACTCACTCCCGTTAGCTATATAAAAGATGGTGAAATAAAAACCATTTTCCCCAAGAGCTATCAAGGTGGATATGCATATAATTTAGAAGCTAAAAAAATTATCTATACAGCAACGCACAACTGGCCACCATATGTAGATGAATCTTTATGTAATAAAGGTTGGCTATATCAATTAACTGTAAAATTTCTTCTAGAGCAAGGTTATGGTGTCGTAATTCATTTTTATCCTTGGTCAAGAGCTTTACGAGAAACAGAACTAGGGAGGGTATCCCTATTATTTCCAAAATATGATATTGACCAATCAGATCAGTCATTAGCAATTAGTGGTCAATTACTTATGGAAAGTTTGGAGTTGTCTAGGCCACTTCCGGGCGGTGATTTATCTTTTATTACTTTAAAAGACACTGCGATTAAGTTTAATGGGTTTAACTTTCTAAAAAACTATGTCCTAGGAGTTGGTCGTGGCTATAAAAATAGTAAAGATGTTGATCTATTCCTTATGAATAGTGACGTCGTCACGATAACAGCGAATAATGACCATCAACTTTTAAAATTGCTTGTCAACAAAAGGGTTGATGTCATCATTGCTGATTTCAATGTAATTAAAGCAACGGCCAATAAGTACAGATATATTGATGAAGACAATAGTAACTTAAGTAACTCAATAACAGCCCTAGAACCACCAATTGAATCAAAAGAGCTTTATTATGCAGTGAGTAAAGCAAACCCTATTAGTGATGCCCTATTAAGAAAACTAAACACCTCAATTAGCGCGATGACTGACAACAACCTAATCGAAAAGTTTATTACTGACAACAGCCTTTCATGTAATTGAGCCATAAATTCTTAAAGCAGGAACAACTAAAGGTTGACCCAGTATCGGTACATTAAGATAATATTATATTACTTAATTAAAGGATGGATTGGGTGAAACCTAAGCTTCTGGAGGGGGTTACAATATTCTAGCCATATCTCGGCTCACAGAGATGCCAATTTAGAAGTCTTGATTTTTAAATTATTAGCATTGCTTACTTCAATAGGAGTAAGCAATGCTAACCTAGCTTTATGGATACCATTACTGTTCAAAAAGACCAATAAATTAAGGCCTTAAATATTTTGAGTGTCAGCGACAATTCATTCTTCAATATTTAATTCTCTTAACCACTGCAGTACACTGCGCGGGTAAATTTTAAGTCTGTGTTGAGCACTATTTTCTATTTCTATAGCGGAGTCTTGTGTTAGTGCTTTTTCTTGATAACCTTTTACAACCTCGGCAGCTGCAGCTGCACCAAACAAGCTAGCTAACCTCTCTCCAAATGTTGCTGGTGTTAATGCCTGATACGTTACCTTATTCGAGAAATAGCTGGAAAATGCTTCGGCTAACTCTAATCCAGTTATCGCTGGAAGTTGGCCTACTTCAACAACCCCTATAATTGAATGGTCTTCTAACAACCGCTGCGCTACATCCGCAATATCTAAGTGAGAGCACCAAGAAACAGGATAATTTTCTCTTAGTGGATATCCGAGTATGCCTTCTTCTTTCGCAGGTTCTATGACAATAGGTAATAACAAGTTTTCTAAATAAAGTTTAGGCGCTATTACTGCAACCTTTGCTGTAGTGTCTGATAGTTCACGAATTAGGGTCGGTAATGCACTGTTTTCATCGCCTTCAACACCCAATTTCCAGCCACTAGTTGAAATAACTACACGTTCAGGCTTCGCTATTTTTACGGCCGCTACAATATTTTTTGCATACTGCAGCCGACTAGCTTCGTCTGCTAGTGGTAAATGGATAAATACACCTTTTATATTTGTATAAGCAGAAACAAGCGAATCTACAGAAGATAAATCCACTTGAATTGATGGTTTATTTCCTAAACAGCTTGTATTTCGTACCGCTGCAACCACGTTTTTCCCAGACTGAATAAGTTGATTAAATAATGGTGCGCCTTGCGCACCTGTTGCACCATGAATAATATATTTCATAATTAATACCAATAGTTTATTTTTTGAAGTAATGATAGTGCTATAATTAAATCAGTTACGTCAAATGCACTAATGGAAGTTTTAATAAATTTATGAATTCAAGATCAGAGCCTTGTTGTGGGGTAGCGCGTTTTTTAACAATTCTAGATGGCCCTTGGGCTACTTTAATTATACGAGAGTTACTAAATGGACCATTAAGATTTACTGAACTTAGAAAGCAATTAGAAGGAGTCAGTGCTCATACACTAACTAATAGGTTAAAGCGCTTTGAAGAAAATGGAATTGTATCTCGCACAGCTTATGCTGAATCACCACCCAGAGTAGTATATGAATTAACCAAAAAAGGAATCGAGCTACGAGAAGTACTTGATGCTATGAGAATTTGGGGTGACTCTCTTGAGCCTATTCAAAACGTTTCAAACTCAATTGAAAACTGCCCATTTAGTAAAAAATAATATGCTCACAATAAATAGCCACGATTTATAAAGTAGAATCGTGGTTATTTATTACTTCAAAGTTAAGTCCTTCGCCTTATGAACATTCAGTGTCAGCCCCTCTTCGGCATTTTCGATAAGTTCATGAATAAACTCTCACCAAACATGTAAGTTGACTGTCTGGTTATGTTGGGCATTTAGACAGGTCATTTGCAAAGAAATAATCTTCTGCGGATTCAATTGCTATCCTATTTATAGAAGAATAGCTTTAAATTACGTAGGACTGGTTTGTCATAACATTCCGGTACAATGATTTGGATATTACGCAAAACTGAATATGAATTTTGCTGTGCAGCTAGTGAAAAAGTAGAAATCACATCAACTTCTAATTCAATATTGCCTTGGTTTTGCTTATTAACTTCTTCCATGAGAGATTGTAACCCTTTGTTCTTGCTTAAGTAGCAATAGTAATTTTAACCAATGTAACTAGAACATTATGATTGGTCAAGAAACGGGCGGCACACATTTAATTTATGTCAAAAAGTTTCTAGTTAACCTATAAACCTGATTGGCTTAAAATTGTTGTGTAAAGAAGTGGCCAATACAACGACCCTTCCAGAACAAGGTATAACCTTAATACAGAAGTTTCTGCCTCAAAACTATTCAAATATGAGCTATAAAGGTCCACTTTGAGCTAAAACAGACGGTCGTTCTAGCTCATTTTTGGACAAAAACGTTTTAGAGTATTTAATCAGTAACGCCGCAAGCAACTGCAGCTGTAATGGAGCTTGTTTTTATGTGATACTTTACCCGCATAAAAACAAGCGAAGTGTAAGCTGTCAGATTGACTTGCCTTGTTAAATTTAGAAACCCTCAGGATGCGGTGATAACCATTCATGGTACTTCTCCTTGAGTTGGTCTCTTTGTTTTGTGGATGCTACCACAATGTCTGCACCACCATCATAAGGGTGAAATACCACACCTTTGCTGGGATTAATAATCATAATGTTGCCAGCTTTGTCGTTAGCCACTAGGCGGAAGAGGCTATTTAGCTCGCTGCCCGTGAAATTAATTTCAGATACGTGAAGATGCCAATACAGCTCGTAGTCATCACCTTCTTCGTGTTGTTCTGGCAAACACCAAGGCTCTGTAGAGGGAAATATCGCTGTTAATTCGGATTTAGGTTTCGCTGGTTCTTTTGATTCAGAGTACTCAGGCAAAACTACAAAAACATGACTTTTGCCAACCAACTCATGAAGCACGGTATTGTGCCTATGAAGGACTTCAAGATACTCCTGCTCATTTTCCGGATACCTTTTTGACTCTGGTAACGAATGGAATCGAACCCAACGATCCTTGAACTCATGCTTCAAGTTGTGAGCTTCAGGAGGAAAGCTATCGAATTCTCTTTCCCAAAAATTGGCAAGATCTGCAATCATGGTAAAATTTAACGCTCGCATTTGCGGATGGTTTGGAGCGCAGCGGAAAACCAATCCGAAAACATGCGCTTGTTATGTTTTACTTACGCCAAGGCTAAGCTGGTACCCTTTTTGGTACTCAAAATGCAAAGCATTGGTAATATTGTTCAGATACGAAAATATACATGATGACTTATTAATTATACCTCTTTCGGCAGAAACTAAAGCATTACAATAAGATGCCATTCCAGCGTGCTGCCCATCTGACATTACATTCTTAATCCTATTTCTTTTCGCAAGACCTTTGTCAGGACTTATACCTACCATATTGAGCACAATGTATGCAGCAGATATTGCACTGTGCTGAGTATGCTGAACTCCCTCAATACCCGGAATTGGCTCAAAACCAAAGAACTGATTTTTTGTGATATTTGGTATTGAAGGTGAAATCAAATCCCAAACTTCATCAATTGCGGATTCAGACTTTTCAATAGCCTTACGATTTTCACTCGAAACGCCTAACGCGCTTCTTGTTTTATCAATTGGCATCTTATTTTTTAGGTGTTTTTCAATTGTTGCGCCCATTTCTTTGGATACTTTTGATGCTTTCTCGACTAGATCTTCACATCTTTCATCAGGAATAATGCTTGTTATTCGTTCTATTTCATTTCGCATTTGCTCTGGGGTTTCACTTAGCTCTTTAAAGTTGTCTGCTCCAAAAGAGCGTATGAGGTGCTCCACCATGTGATCTGCCATGCCTTCATAACCAGCAATTGCCTCTAAGTGTTGCTCATATCTCGAAAAAGGATCTATGTAATCCCTTATTACAATATTACCTTCAGATTGAAAGTCTTGATTCAGAACATCACATATCTCAACTGCTTTCAGCAATGCCATCCCTTCGAGTGCATCTTGGTTTCCATTCCTATGGATTTCATCAAGATGAACATGAGAATAGACCCACCTGAATCTTTCTGGTTCTAGTATCGAAATGTCTCCACAAGCCAAGTACCGAAATACATTCATATCTGCATAAATGATTGGCTTGTCAGAAACTAAATATGAATTCATTCAAGAACCTTAGTTAATTAAAAAGAAACCAACGCCCGGTTATGGGGCGGAAAATGCTTGGCTAAAATTAGCGAAGAATGAGCGCAAGCCAAGCTTTTTGCGTCACATTCATAAACCGTTTGTTAGGTGTCGAGCGTTACGAAACCTTCAGCCCAGTGATCTTTGCCAAGTGGATAACATGATATATAGAAACCACTTCCATCGCCATAATCGGGGTTAATTTTAGGGTGATCTATAAACCCTGATTGTTCTTTTAACCTTTCAACTGCCGCGATAGCCTCTTTTTCAGAAGCGTAAATTCCGATTGTTTTGACACATTCATTATTTTCAGAAATCACGTGCAAATGTTCCAGAAGGTATACCTTTTCCATAGACACCTAACATTTTATAGTGCGCCCATCGCGCATCTTACTGCCGATGTTACGAACATATCTTACTAAATCTATTTTTAACAAATAAGGTAATGCAATGCCAACTATAATATTTTTATTGACACTAAAGGTATTTAGAAAAAGAAAATACACTCATCGCTCATTTTCTTGAATATATGCGCGAGCTACACAGTGTGGAAATCAATTAACTCTTATTTTAAGCAAAACTCAATGTTTAGCTGTCTCTGAAAATAGATCTTTAAAGTATTGGCTTTAACTTATTTCGGGGCAAAGGCGAGTTATGTTTTAACTCTCTAATGGACAAAAACACGTTAGAGTATTTATTCGGTAACGTCGCAATAACGGGCGCTTACTAAACCGCCCAAAACTGCTTAATCCTTTATATTCACGACACTTTGAAAAGCTGCCGCGTTGACAAAGCGTCCCTGTTCATAGCCTTGCTATGTTCCAGTACCTGGGTTATGCCATTGTTCCTTTATTTTAAATAGCTTAACTAGGTATATCACTTGAACAATAGGCTCAAGACGGATAGAAATGGTGCCCTCAGATAGGCTAGATACCATCACATAGACACAAATTGCCAACCCATAGAACCCATTGATTAAGCATGCTGCCAAGCCCCAAGATTTTCCTCTCAAAAGTCCAAAAGCACTAACTGCAAAAAACACGCTTGAAAACACTATGAATATCAGTTTTGGGGTAACCTCTGAGTCTGCATAGGTCAAGCCAAGAAAATCAAAATTAACTTCAACATCAGCGGCTAGAAACGGAAGAAGTAACATTATTGGAGCAAGGACGCCAATCAGAATGAAAATCCATCCAAATATCTTTATCCACAGAGGAACTAGGTTACGACGCACTTCGTCTTGTGATAATTCAACTTCCTGTGTCATTTTTATTATCCCTATGAGTTTTAAGAGAACATAATGCTTGCAGCAGTGGAGAGCGAAGCAAATCCGCTGACTGCACTTGTTAGTGTTTAATTCTCCCCAACAAGTCGATGACTTCCTGAACGACCATATCTGGCTCATCTTTCTGTGGGAAATGGTAACTCTTGTTTGTTAATACAGCCTTTCCTTGTGGAAATGCGTTTGCCCATTCAGAGTGTAATTCTCCCCACATTTCCCGGGCTTCATCTGTGAAAAAAAGTAATGGAGGATTTTCATATTTTTTTATTGATGCGATGACTGTTACAGGAATATCCTGTATCTCAGGATAACCGGGCAGTGGTCGTTTAGCCCAGAAATCTAGGTATTGGTTAGACATTCCGTTTTTCATATCGTCCAGTTTCACTTGAGCAATTTCTTTTTCTGCTTTAGTAAGATCAATTCTTCTCATAATATCAACATCATGTTCTGAAGCTGGCTCAACTAGCATTAACCCGGAAACCCATTCAGGATAGGTAGCAGCAAAGCGTCTAGCGATGTAAGCGCCATATGAATGGGCCACATAAACTACTGGTTTTTTAATGTGAAGAGCTTCAAGAAATAAACGAGCCTCTTCAGCATACTCCTCAGAGCTATAATTCTTCACAACGTGCTCTGAGCCACCGTTTCCAATCCGAGAGTAACGAATAACACGAGTGTTCTTGGCAAGACTTTTGAAAATAGGGTCCCAATCAGATAAACCTGCTGAACCTCCAGCCTCTAAGAATACGGTATGTTTGCCATTACCAGACATCTCGTATTCGACATCATAGCCATTTACCGTGACGAAACTAGACTTGGCAAAAACAACCACTGGAACAAAAAGACTAAAAAGCAACCACGCAGATTTCATTTATTCTCCTTAAACACTAACATTTTAGTATTTTTGCGACACGCAATCTGTGTTGCATAATCGCTTGTTGGACTGAGCCGCTACCTGCTCGGTATGTCAGAGTTGGTGTTGTTTATGCTATGGGAATTTGCTTTTTGGTGGCTCTCACTTGCCTAGCTAATTTAATCAGCTTAGTTAGTGTTATGTATGCTTTCCCTGCATTGCTCAGCGCTTTTTATGTATTCATTACACCTAAATTTGCCTTAATAAGCAATTATATTTTTACGCATATAGAGGCTGCTATCTAACTGCTCAGTCGTTCTGTTTTGGGTAACTTTCGTAGTTCGTTCAAACTCGACTCTAGAGCATCTGCTCTGAATTATTTGGGGGCA
>Ga0213837_1001168_pt1 | contig 15634 bp, 10 predicted proteins | sample SWPATP12_FD_160572 | JGI IMG/M metagenome (GOLD analysis project Ga0213837, IMG submission 160572) | Coastal seawater microbial communities from Marineland, Florida, United States - SWPA TP1 #2 | ecosystem: Environmental > Aquatic > Marine > Coastal | place: USA: Florida | collected 2016-08-06
CTGGTCGCCGTACCCAATGAACTCACCCGAGAGGTGCTCCAGACCCAGGTCAAGGAAGCCCTCGACGACGCACTGCGGGATGTCTTTTCCGACGAAATCCGGTGCGCAATCGACGTCGACACCGACCTGGTGCCGCTGCATGTCGAACCGGAGCCGGCCGCGGAGCTGTCCCTGGCCGCCGACCCCGCGGTGGAACTGAAGCCGCAGCCGATGCTGCCGAGCACCTCCCACGAATTCGGCCGTCTCAATCCGAAGTACGTCTTCGACACCTTCGTGATCGGTTCCTCCAACCGCTTCGCCCACGCGGCCGCCGTCGCCGTTGCCGAAGCGCCGGCCAAGGCGTACAACCCGCTGTTCATCTACGGGGACTCGGGTCTGGGTAAGACGCACCTGTTGCACGCGATCGGGCACTACGCCCGCCGGCTCTACAGCGGCATCCGGGTCCGCTACGTCAATTCCGAGGAATTCACCAACGACTTCATCAACTCCATCCGCGACGATGAAGGCACCAGCTTCAAAACCACCTACCGCAACGTGGACGTCCTGCTGATCGATGACATCCAGTTCCTGGCCGGCAAGGACCGGACGCTGGAGGAGTTCTTCCACACCTTCAACGCCCTGCACAACAACAACAAGCAGGTGGTCATCACCTCCGACCAGCCGCCCAAGTTGCTTGCCGGCTTCGAAGACCGGATGAAGTCGCGCTTCGAGTGGGGCCTGCTGACCGACATCCAGCCGCCGGAACTGGAAACCCGCATCGCGATTCTCCGCAAGAAGGCCCTGAGCGAAGGGCTCTCCGCTCCGGACGACGCCCTGGAATACATCGCCTCCAAGATCTCCAGCAACATCCGTGAGCTTGAAGGTGCGCTGATCCGGGTCACGGCGTTCGCGAGCCTGAACCGCCAGCCGGTCGATGTGGCCCTGGCCGAGATGGTCCTCAAGGACCTGATCACCGACGACGGCGCCCAGGAGATCACCTCCGCGCAGATCCTCACCCAGACGGCTGACTACTTCAAGCTCACCATGGAAGAGCTCTGCAGCAAGTCCCGCACCCGGACCCTGGTCACCGCCCGGCAGATCGCGATGTACCTGTGCCGGGAGCTCACGGACATGTCGCTGCCCAAGATCGGCCAGGAGCTCGGCGGCCGCGACCACACCACGGTGATCCATGCCGACCGGAAGATCCGCGAGCTGATGGCCGAGCGCCGCGTGATCTACAACCAGGTCACCGAGCTGACCAACCGGATCAAGCAGCAACAGCGCAATTCCTGACCTGGTTCGTGCCCTGAGCAGACGCGCACTCTTACCTTATTAACAGGGGCCTGTGGACAACCCTGTGGATAGTTAAGGGGACAACCGCGGTTAATGGGCTTAAAACCCTTAAGGCGCCTGTGGATCGGCGAAACGCTTAAAAATCTTGTCCCCATCCACACCCTGTTTAAAACCTGCTCCGCCCACAGTCCATGAACAGGGCTTAACCCCGGAAACGCACGGCCAGACCGAGTTATCCACAGTTTCCACAGCAGTTATTAACACTACTAATCCCAAGAAAATGAAATTCCCTCAAACAACAGTTTCTTTCCCACCCTCCACCGGCCGACGCTGAACCTCCTGAACCCCGGCTTCGGTGCAAGCTCCAGAACCACACTGGTGTAACCCGGGGATGGGAGAAGTCGGATCTTGGGGCTAAGCTGTCTGCAGTGCGTCCGTCCCGGACTCTCTCTTGTCATTCGCAGCCGGTAACCGGAAGGCGATCGGCGGCGGACCGGGTCCACGCACTGACGTTCTCGGCGAATCGGGTAGACCGCCCGGCGGCGCCATGGTTCTGTGAGTTTTTAGCTTTTGTCAGCAGCAATGAAAGGCGGCACCCTTCCGTGAAGTTCAGAGTCGAGCGGGACGTCCTGGCCGAAGCCGTGACCTGGACCGCCCGGTCGTTGTCTCCGCGGCCGCCTGTTCCGGTGCTTTCCGGTTTGCTGCTCAAGGCGGAGGCCGGCACCGTCAGCCTCTCGAGCTTTGACTACGAAACCTCGGCTCGCCTGGAAATCCCTGCCGACATCACCACCGAAGGCACGATCCTGGTTTCCGGCCGCTTGCTGGCCGACATTTGCCGCAGCCTGCCTTCCGCCCCCGTTGAAATCGAAACCGACGGCAACAAAGTCACCCTGAGCTGCCGCCGAAGCAGTTTCCACCTGGCCACCATGCCGGAAGCGGAATACCCGCCGTTGCCCGCCCTGCCCCCGATTAGCGGCACCGTTCCGGGCGACTCCTTCGCGCAGGCCGTTTCCCAGGTGATCATCGCCGCCAGCAAGGACGACACGCTGCCGATCCTCACCGGCGTGCGCATGGAAATCGAGGACGACCTCATCACGCTGCTGGCCACGGACCGTTACCGCCTTGCCATGCGCGAAGTGCCCTGGAAGCCCGCCACTCCGGGCATTTCCACAAGTGCCCTGGTGAAGGCGAAGACCCTCAACGAAGTCGCCAAGACTCTCGGTGGCAGCGGAGATATCAACCTCGCCCTCGCCGATGACGACAGCCGGCTGATCGGTTTCGAGAGCGGCGGCCGCACCACGACGTCGCTCCTCGTGGATGGTGACTACCCGAAGATCCGTTCGCTGTTCCCGGATTCCACCCCGATCCACGCCACGGTCCAGACCCAGGAACTGGTGGAGGCCGTGCGCCGTGTCTCGCTCGTGGCTGAGCGCAACACCCCGGTGCGGCTTGCGTTCACCCAGGGACAGCTGCACCTTGATGCCGGAACCGGCGAAGACGCCCAGGCCTCCGAAGAGCTCGAAGCCCAGCTGACCGGTGACGACATCACTGTCGCCTTCAACCCGCACTACCTCATCGAGGGCCTGAGCGTCATCGAGACAAAGTTTGTGCGGTTCTCCTTCACCACGGCGCCCAAGCCGGCCATGATCACCGCCCAGCAAGACGCCGACGGCGAAGACCAGGACGATTACCGCTACCTGGTCATGCCGGTCCGCCTCCCCAACTAATCCCCACCGCCACCCTCGCCTCGCACGTCCCATCGGCTCCCAGCCTTCGCAAGCTCAGGCAGGGCCCCTCGCCGATGTGGGCCGATGGGGCTCCACGGCCAGGGAACCCTGGCGACATGGGCCCACGCAGTTGGGCCGCCCACCCGAACCACCAGCGCAGAAAAGAGTTCCTACCGTGCACATCGGACTAATCGGCCTTGGAAAAATGGGTTTCAACATGCGCGAACGACTGCGCAAGGGCGGAATCCAGGTCACCGGTTTTGACCGCAATCCGGACATCACCGACGTAGCCACCGTTGACGAACTGATTGCCGCGCTGCCGGCTCCGCGGCTGGTCTGGGTCATGGTCCCCTCCGGGGAGATCACTGACGCCGTCGTCACCGAGCTCGGTAACAAGCTCGACGCCGGTGACTTGGTGATCGACGGCGGCAACTCCCGCTTCACCGAAGACCAAAAGCACGCGGCCGCACTGGCTGAAAAGGGCATCCGTTTTGCCGACTGCGGCGTGTCCGGCGGCGTCTGGGGCCTCCAGAACGGCTACGGCCTGATGGCAGGCGGAGACCCTGCCGACATTGAACGGGCGCTTCCGGTCTTTGACGCTCTCCGTCCTGAAGGCGACCGCGCGGACAGCTTCGTGCACGTAGGCGGCGTCGGTGCTGGACACTACGCCAAGATGGTGCACAACGGCATCGAGTACGGCCTGATGCAGGCTTATGCGGAAGGCTACGAGCTCCTCGCTGCGAAGGACATCGTGACCGATCTGCCCGGTACCTTCCGGGCCTGGCAGAAGGGCACCGTCGTCCGGTCCTGGCTGCTCGACCTGATGGTCAAAGCCCTGGATGAGGATCCCGGCCTGGAATCGATCGACGATTACGTCGAGGATTCGGGCGAGGGACGGTGGACAGTGGAAGAAGCCATCGCCAACGCGGTGCCGGCCCCGGCCATCACCGCGGCGCTGTTCGCCCGTTTCTCATCCCGCGAAGACAGCTCGCCGGCCATGAAGATGGTCTCCGCCCTGCGCCACCAGTTCGGCGGACACGCCACCCGGCCGGCCAAGTAGCCCCTGGAATCCTGAAACCGGCGTGTACCTAGAACAACTCTCGCTGACAGATTTCCGCAGTTACGCCCAGGTGGACCTGAGCCTGGAACCCGGCGTCACTGTGCTGGTGGGCTCCAACGGCATCGGCAAGACCAACCTGATGGAAGCCATTGGCTACCTGGCCACGCTCAGCTCGCACCGGGTCAGTACCGATGCGCCGTTGCTGCGGTTCGGCACCGAGCGGGCGATGATCCGGGCCAAACTGGTCCGCGGCGAGCAGTCCACGGTCCTGGAGCTGGAAATCAACAGCGGACGCGCCAACCGGGCACGCATCAACCGCAGCAATCCGGTGCGCGCGAGGGACATCCTGGGGATCTGCCAGACGGTCCTCTTCGCACCGGAGGACCTGGCCTTGGTCAAGGGTGATCCGTCGAACCGGCGCCGTTTCCTGGATGAGCTGCTGGTCAGCCTTATGCCGCGTCATGCCGCCACGCGCAGCGACTACGAGCGGGTGCTCAAACAACGCAATGCGCTGCTGAAGTCGGGCCGTACGGGCAAATTCACCGCCGGCCACGAGGCGACCCTGGATGTCTGGGACCAGCACATGGCCCGGGCCGGGGCGGAGCTGCTGCACGCACGGCTCGAACTGGTGGAACTGTTGCAGCCGCACCTCAGGAACGCCTATGCCCAGCTCACCGACGGGTCCAAGGCTGCCGGCGCGCTCTACCGCTCCACCCTGCAAGGGGTGCTCGACGACGACGGCGAAGCCTCGGGAAGCGGATCGCCCGGCACAGCAGCCGGCGTCGAAGACCTCCGGCAGCTGAGTGTGGAAGAACTGACCGAGCGCTATATCCAAGCGTTCGCGGCATCCCGTCGCAGGGAATTGGAGCGGGGTATCTCCCTGGTGGGCCCGCACCGCGATGAGTTGGAACTGGTCCTTGGGCAGGCTCCGGCCAAGGGGTACGCCTCGCACGGGGAAACCTGGTCCATGTGCCTGTCGTTGCGGCTGGCCTCGTACTACGTCATGTTGGACGACGCACGCACCGGTGGCTCCGCACCGATTCTGATCCTGGATGACGTTTTTGCCGAGCTGGACGTGCAGCGGCGGCGTAAACTGGCGGCAATAGTTTCCGGCGCGGAGCAGGTCCTGGTGACCGCAGCGGTCGAAGAGGATATCCCGGCAGAGCTGGCCGGACGGCGGGTGAAGGTCATTCCGGGAGGAATCGATGAGCCGGACAAACGATGAATAAGGACACCGACGGCGGGCTGCAGCCCGGCCGCGACCCCGATGACATCGACGCCGCCCAGGCGGCCTTGAACCGGATGCGCGACGCCGCGGCCGCCCGCGGCGAAATCCGCCGGAAGGCACCTCCACGGCCGGGCAGCACGCAAAAACCCGCCCGCGGTGCCGGAACCCGGGGCTTCAGCCAGTTCCACGGCACGGGACGGGATCCACTCGGGCTCGGCAAGGTCGTGGGACGGCTTGTCGCAGAACGCGGCTGGAGCTCGCCTGTGGCGGTCGGCTCCGTCATGGCGCAATGGCCCGCGCTCGTGGGCCCGGAAATTTCCGCGCACTGCACCCCGGAAAGCTTCACCGACACGACCCTTCACGTGCGCTGCGATTCGACCGCCTGGGCCACGCAGCTGCGCCTTCTCAGCCTAAGCTTGCTGGAGAAATTCCGCGTCGAACTGGGCGACGGCGTCGTGACCAGCATCCAGGTGCTCGGACCCGCGGCGCCCAGCTGGCGGAAGGGTGCCCGCACGGTCAACGGCCGTGGCCCGCGCGACACCTACGGGTAGCTCGCGGCGTGGATCGCGCGCCGGGTATGAAGCAGTTCTTCCAAACCTATTGAAAAATGCGCAAACGCCGTGTAGGGCGCTTCAACGCCCCGGATGCGTACAGGAACCCAGCCGGAGCACCCCGGGAGCCGTGCAGACGGAGCCAGCGGCCTCTCAGCGGCACTTAAGCTGCCCATTGGGCCTCTGGAATGCGGGAATCCGCCCTATAACACGGTAGAATCGTGATAGATAACTGGGCGCCGGTGAAACGTCGACTGAGTCCGTTTCCGACGCAATTTCTATGCGCGGAAAGCGGCTCATGCGATCGATGAGGCGGCGCCGACAGTGACGTGCCTGTTGGCGGTAACCGTTCCTCTCAGGAGGCGGCGACGGCCGGCCTTCAACGAAAAAGAGGAGTCGAAAGCGCCTGTGGCTAACGACAATACAGATTTCCCGGCAGCGGACCCAGCGGAAGGTGCAGCAGCGGCCTCACCCGCCGAGGCGGTGACCCCCCGCGAGTACGGCGCCAGTGACATCACGGTGCTTGAGGGACTGGAGGCCGTCCGGAAACGCCCCGGCATGTACATCGGTTCCACCGGGCCCCGCGGCCTGCACCACCTGGTCTACGAAGTCGTAGACAACTCGGTTGACGAAGCCCTGGCCGGCTACTGCACGCACATCGAGATCGTTCTGCAGGCCGACGGCGGCGTCAAGGTCGTCGACAACGGCCGCGGTATTCCCGTGGACATGCACCCCACCGAGCACAAGCCGACGGTGGAAGTTGTCATGACCATCCTGCACGCCGGCGGAAAGTTCGGCGGCGGCGGATACGCGGTCTCCGGCGGCCTGCACGGCGTCGGCATTTCGGTGGTCAACGCGCTCTCCAGCCGCGTCGACACCGAGGTCCGCCGGCAGGGCCACGTCTGGCGGATGTCCTTCGCCGACGGCGGCAAGCCCCAGGGCAGCCTGGTTAAGGGTGAGGAAACCACGGAAACCGGGACCACCCAGACGTTCTACCCGGATGCCACCATCTTCGAGACCACCGAGTTCGACTTCGAGACCCTGCGGGCCCGCTTCCAGCAGATGGCGTTCCTGAACAAGGGGCTGCGCATCACGCTGACCGACGAGCGCCGCGCCGCCGAAGAGCCGTCCGAGGACGCCGACCTGGATCTCGACGCCGTCGAGACCGAGGGCGAAGTGCCCGCGGAATTCCACACCGTGGTCTACCAGTACGACGACGGCCTGCTGGACTACGTGAAACACCTCAACTCGGGCAAAAAGGTCGATGTCGTCCACGAGGACGTCATCGCCTTCGAGACCGAGGACACCGAACGGCATATCGCTCTTGAAATGGCCATGCAGTGGACCAACGCCTACTCCGAAAGCGTCCATACCTACGCCAACACCATCAACACCCACGAGGGCGGAACCCACGAAGAGGGTTTCCGCGCCGCGATGACCTCACTCATCAACCGCTACGCGCGGGAGAAGAGCATCATCAAGGAAAAGGACGACAACCTCACCGGTGACGACATCCGCGAGGGACTCACCGCAGTCATCTCCGTCAAGCTCTCCGAGCCGCAGTTCGAGGGCCAGACCAAGACCAAGCTCGGCAACTCCGAGGTCAAGGGCTTCGTCCAGCGCGTGGTCACCGACGGCCTCGGCGACTGGCTGGAACGCAACCCCGGCCCGGCCCGCGACGTGATCCGCAAGGCCATCTCCGCAGCCCAGGCCCGCATGGCCGCCCGCAAGGCCCGTGACAACGCACGCCGGAAGAGCCCGCTGGAATCCTTTGGCATGCCGGGCAAGCTGTCCGACTGCTCCTCCAAGGACCCGCAGAAGTGCGAGGTCTACCTCGTGGAGGGTGACTCGGCAGGCGGCTCCGCCAAGCGCGGACGCAACCCTGAGACGCAGGCAATCCTGCCGCTTCGCGGCAAGATCCTGAACGTCGAGCGTGCCCGGCTCGACAAGGCCCTGGGCAACGCCGAGGTCCAGTCCATGATCACCGCCTTCGGCACCGGCATCGGCGAGGACTTCGACCTGGCCAAGCTCCGGTACCACAAGATCGTTCTGATGGCCGATGCCGACGTCGACGGCCAGCACATCACCACGCTGCTGATGACGCTGCTCTTCCGCTACATGCGCCCGCTGATTGAGAACGGCTACGTCTATTTGGCCCAGCCGCCGCTGTACCGGATCAAGTGGTCGAACGCCCCGCACGACTACGTCTACAGCGACCGGGAGCGGGACGCGAAGCTCCTCTCCGGCCAGGCCGCGGGCCGGCGCATCCCGAAGGATAACGGCATCCAGCGTTACAAGGGCCTCGGCGAGATGGACTACACGGAACTCTGGGACACCACCATGGATCCGGACCACCGCACCCTCCTGCAGGTCACCATGGACGACGCCCTGGCAGCCGACCAGACCTTCTCGGTCCTGATGGGCGAAGACGTCGAGTCCCGCCGAAACTTCATTCAGCAGAACGCCAAGGACGTTCGGTTCCTCGATATTTAGCGGCCCAGCCCGAATATTCCAGAACCGATATATACCTGAAACGGAAAACATAGACTATGAGTGACGAAACACCCGAGGTCCCGCCCGCATCCGGCGCGGAGCCCGTGCTCGAAGGCACCGTCCTTGATACCGACGTCCTGAGCGACCGCGTCGAGCAGGTGGACCTGCAGACGGAAATGCAGCGCTCCTACCTTGACTACGCCATGGCCGTGATCGTCGGGCGCGCGCTGCCGGACGTCCGCGACGGACTCAAGCCCGTCCACCGCCGCGTGCTGTACGCCATGTTCGACGGCGGCTACCGCCCCGACCGCTCCTTCAACAAGTGCGCCCGCGTGGTCGGCGAGGTCATGGGCCAGTACCACCCGCACGGCGACACCGCGATCTACGACGCCCTCGTCCGCCTGATCCAGGACTGGACCATGCGGTACCCGCTGGCACTGGGCCAGGGCAACTTCGGCTCGCCCGGCAACGACGGCGCAGCCGCCCCGCGGTACACCGAAACCAAGATGGCCCCGCTGGCCATGGAGATGGTCCGGGACATCGACGAGGAAACCGTTGACTTCCAGGACAACTACGACGGCAAGAACCAGGAACCGACCATCCTGCCGGCGCGTTTCCCGAACCTTTTGGTCAACGGTTCCTCCGGCATCGCCGTCGGCATGGCCACCAACATCCCGCCGCACAACCTCCGCGAGGTAGCCGACGGCGTGCAGTGGTACCTGGCCAACCCGACCGCCAGCCGCGAAGAGCTGCTCGAGGAACTGATCCAGCGCATCAAGGGACCAGACTTCCCGACCGGCGCCACGATCCTGGGCCACAAGGGCATCGAGGACGCCTACCGCACCGGCCGCGGCTCCATCACGATGCGCGCCGTCGTAAATGTCGAGGAACTCCAGGGCCGCACCTGCCTGGTGGTCACCGAACTGCCCTACCAGGCCAACCCGGACAACCTGGCGATCAAGATCGCCGAGCTGGTCAAGGACGGCAAGATCTCCGGCATCGCCGACCTCCGGGACGAGACCTCGGGCCGCACCGGCCAGCGCCTGGTGATCGTGCTCAAGCGTGACGCCGTCGCCAAGGTGGTGCTGAACAACCTCTACAAGCACACCCAGCTGCAGGACAACTTCGCCGCGAACATGCTGGCCATCGTCGACGGCGTGCCCCGCACGCTGAGCCTCGACGCCTTCATCCGTCACTGGGTCACGCACCAGATGGATGTCATCGCCCGGCGTACCCGGTACCGCCTGCGCAAGGCGGAGGAGGAAGCCCACATCCTGCGCGCCCTCCTCAAGGCACTGGACGCGCTCGATGAGGTCATCGCCCTGATTCGGGCGTCCAGCACCACCGAAGCTGCCCGCGACGGACTGATGGAACTCCTGGACATCGACGAACTGCAGGCCCGCGCCATCCTGGACATGCAGCTGCGCCGGCTCGCCGCCCTGGAACGCCAGAAGATCCAGGACAAGCACGCCGAACTCGAACTGCTGATCGCCGAGTACAACGCGATCCTCGCCTCTGAGGAGCGCCAGCGGGAGATCATCAGCACCGAGTTGGCCGAAATCGTGGACAAGCACGGCGACGACCGCAAGACCAAGATCCTGATGGGCTACGACGGCGACATGTCGATCGAGGACCTCATCCCCGAGGAGGAAATGGTCGTCACCATTACCCGCGGCGGCTACGTCAAGCGCACCCGCAGCGACAACTACCGCTCCCAGCAGCGCGGCGGCAAGGGCATCAAGGGCGCCCAGCTGCGTGGCGATGACGTCGTCGAGCACTTCTTCGTGACCACGACCCACCACTGGCTGCTGTTCTTCACCAACCTGGGACGCGTCTACCGGGCCAAGGCCTATGAGCTGGTCGAAGCGGCCCGCGACGCCAAGGGTCAGCACGTGGCGAACCTGCTGGCCTTCCAGCCCGACGAGCACATCGCCCAGGTGCTGGACCTGCGCGACTACCAGCACGCCCCGTACCTGGTCCTGGCGACCAAGCGGGGCCTGGTCAAGAAGACCCGGCTGGAGGACTACGACACCAACCGGTCCGCCGGCGTGATCGCGATCAACCTGCGCGACGGCGACGAACTGGTCTCGGCCCAGCTGGTGTCCGAAACGGATGACCTGATGCTGGTCTCCCGCAAGGGCCAGTCGATCCGCTTCACCGCCACGGACGAGGCCCTGCGCCCGATGGGCCGGGCAACCTCCGGCGTGACCGGCATGAAGTTCCGTGAGGACGATGAACTGCTGGCGGCCGACGTGGTCCAGGACGGATCCTTCGTCTTCATCGTCACCGAAGGCGGCTTTGCGAAGCGCACCGCGGTGGAGGAATACCGTCTCCAGGGCCGCGGCGGCCTGGGTATCAAGGTCGGCAAGTACCAGGAGGAGCGCGGACACCTCGTTGGCGCGCTCATCGTCCAGGAGGAAGACGAAGTCCTGGTGGTCATGGAGGGCGGCAAGGTGGTCCGTTCCTCGGTCGCCGGGGTGCCGGCCAAGGGCCGCGACACCATGGGCGTCATTTTCGCCAAGCCGGACAAGAATGACCGCATCATCGCCGTCGCCCGCAACAGCGAACGCGGCCTTGAGACCGACGAAACCGCCCTCGAAAGCGGCGATGAAAGTCGGGCAATCGAGCCGGATGACGTAACGTTGGCTGGAGATACCGGATCACACGAGGGGTCCGCAGATACAGAATCAGTACCGGCCCCGGAGTCAGATGAGTCATCAGGCCATGCCGAACTGGACGAAGACAACACCGGAGGAAACGCGTGAGCAATTCGGACTCATACCCCAAGTCGAGCAGCGGCCCGAGCGGGATGCGGCAGCCCTCTGCCGCCCCGCGGGTGAGCGCCCCGTCGCGTCCGCAGCAGCGACCGGCCGGCTCCGGCCAGCGGCCCGCCGCTCCCGGGCAGCGCCCTGCTGCTCCGGGCCAGCGCCCTGCCGTCCCCGGGCAGCGTCCGGATGCCTCGGCCCAGCGCCCTGTCCAGGGCGGCGCACCCGGACTGGTCAAGCCGGCGCCGAAGGCGAAAGTCCGCCGCGCGCGCCTGCTGATCAGCAAGGTCGACCCGTGGTCCGTACTCAAGATGGCCTTCCTGCTCTCGGTGGCGCTCGGCATCGTGACCGTCGTCGCCGCCATCGTGCTCTGGACCGTCCTGGACCTGACCGGCATTTTCGATCAGGTTGACGGGCTCCTCGGAACCCTCGCCGGCTCCGAAAGCGGCGGCTTCGAACTGAAGAAGGTCGCCTCCCTCGGCCAGGTCGCCTCCTTCGCGGTGATCATCGCCGTGATCAACGTCGTGCTGCTGACGGCCCTGTCGATGCTCTCCGCGGTGCTGTACAACATCGCTGCCACCCTCGTGGGCGGCATTGGCGTCACCCTCACGGACGACTAAGACCCGTACTTTTCCCGGGAATTCTCCGGGGAAATGCCTCGATTTGAGATCGGGCCGGGATGTGCTGTAAAGTCATATCTCGGCCCGATGAGGCATCGGGGCGTATAGCTCAGGCGGTTAGAGCGCTTCGCTGATAACGAAGAGGTCCCAGGTTCAAGTCCTGGTACGCCCACGGAACCTGTACTGGTTCTTGTAAAGGTCCACGTAAGACTGGACCGGAACGGGGTGCATGTGAAGAAGTTGCTGGTTGTTGCAGCCACTATCGCAGGCGTCCTGGTCTACAGGAAAGTGCAGGAATCCGAAGCCCGGAAGGCAGTCTGGAGCGAATCGACCGACACGGTTGATTAGCCCGGAACCCCGGCAGGAAGGCTGGAAACAGCGGTCCGGCACTGGGGTATGATTGACGGGTTGCTTCTTATGGGGGCATGGCGCAATTGGTAGCGCACCTGCTTTGCAAGCAGGGGGTTCGGGGTTCGAGTCCCCGTGCCTCCACCATAGGAAAAGGTCCCGGCCGGCGGAAACGCCAGCCGGGACCTTTTGCGTTAAGCCCGGGCTCCGTAACGGGCGGGAGCGGAACCGGAACGCCCCCGCCGGCACATTACTGTTGGAGCGTGAACTTCTTCCTCGCCGCCCTCGGCGTGCTGGGCGTCGCCTCTTCGGGCCCGTTGATTGCCGCCACCCTGGGCGCCACGTCCGTCAGTGCCCTCGCGATCGCCTTCTGGCGCAACGCGATCGGAGCGGCGGTCATGGCCGGTCCCGTCCTGGTCCGCCAGCCCCGCCAGTTCGGCCGGGTCACGGCCAGTGAGTTCCGCTGGTCCCTTGCGGCGGCCGTGGCCCTGGCACTGCACTTCGCCTGCTTCATCACGTCCCTGCAACTGACCTCGGTCGCGGCCGCCACCGCCCTGGTCTGTCTCCAGTCGGGCTGGATTGCCGTTTTTCAGCTCTTCCGCGGGGTCCGGCACAGCTGGCAGGTTCTTGCCGGTCTGGGCCTCGCTTTCGGCGGCGTCGTGGCTATCACCGGCTTTGACATGGGCAGTTCGCCGCAGGCCCTGGCGGGAGATCTCCTCGCTGTTGCCGGAGGCGTGCTGGCGGGTGTCTACACGTTGGCCGGCGGCAAGGCCCGCCAGACCATGGGCACAGGCGTCTACACCACCCTCTGCTACGGCATGTGCGCCGCTGTCGTTGCGGTGCTGGCCTTGGCCTCCGGGCAGCCCTTGGCGGGCTTTGAGGCGACCGGCTGGCTGGGTATCGCGGCCATCACCGTCTGCGCCCAGCTGGTGGGGCACACCGCGTTCAACCACCTGCTCGCCACGATGAGCCCGTTGCTGGTGTCGATGATCATCCTGCTGGAGATTCCGGGGGCGGCCTTGCTGGCGGCGGCTTTCCTGGGCGAAACGCTGCCGGCCGGAACCTATGCCGGCCTGGGGATGATCCTGGTAGGGCTCGCCGTCGTCGTCATGGGCCAGCGCCGCTCCCGCGCGGTGCGGCGCAGTGCCGCCCGCCTGGCGGAGTTGGGAACGGACTGACGACGGCGGCTGGAGCCGAAGCCCCGCGGGCTACTGGCCGCCGCGGCGGGCCGGTTGGGCCGTATTGACGGTGTGGATGGCGCGCAGCAGCTTGGCCGGGAAGTACACCGAGAAGAACACCACCATGGGCGCCTTCAGGGCCATCTTTTTGACGTTGTGGGCCTTGTAGGTGCGGTCGAAGCGGGTGACGTAGTAGCGGTAGTCGCGGGGCGAATCCTCGAGCCGCCGCGCTGACATGCCGGAAATCATTTGCGGCCAGTACTGGATCCGCAATTCGTGGTCGGCGAGGTGCAGGGACAGGTCGATGTCCTCGTGCATCTCGTCCTTCTCGTCCCGGCAGGTTTCCAGCCGAATGGTTTCCCAGGCGGAGCGGCGCAGTGCCATGTTGGAGCCGAAGAGGAAGTGGTACTGGTGCTTGGCCAGCTTGAGCATGAGCTGGCGCATTTTGTCGTCAGCCTTGAGGCCGAAGCGGCGCATGGGCATGTCGTAGTAGACGACGGGGCCGGTGGCGGCATGCACGGAGTCATCCGCAAAGGCCCGCTGGACTTGCTCCACCCAGTCCGGCTCGAGCACCGAGTCGGCGTCGATTCTGCCCAGGATGTCGCCGGTGGCGTGGTCCAAACCGAAGTTGCGGGTAGGGATGAGGCCCTGGTCCCTGTCCTGGCTGAGCAGGATGATCGGGCTCTCCGGGTACTCCAGCTGCATCTGGCGGACGATCTCCGCGGTGCGGTCCTTGGACATGTTGTCCACCACGATGATTTCGTGGGCCGGGACGGACTGGTAGATGGCGGCGATCAGGCACTGCCGGATGACGCTTTCCTCGTTGTACGCCGGAATGACGATGGAGACAGCCGGCGGCGGTTCAGCATCGTGTGGGGCATCCACGGAGGATTCAACGGGTGACATCCCCCCAAATTTAGCACCTGCCGCGTTCGGGCAGCCCGTAGACGGGCAACTTGTGCGGGGAAAGAGAACGCAAAAAGGAGGGACCCCGCCGGTGGCGGAATCCCTCCTTGAAGTACAGTCGTCAGGCTGCCGGATAATTCACTGGCAGACCGGGAATTACTTGGACTTGTCGTCGCCGTTCAGGCTCGCTGCGATGTTCCGAACAGCCGTCTTGGCATCGGTGGCAACCTTCGCGGAAGAATCCCCGGACTTGGCTGCAACTGCGTCGGCAGCGTCTGCAGAAGCCTCAGCCGCCTTGTCGGCGGCGGCGACGGTGGCGTCCGCGGCGGCGTCGGCGGTATCGCTGACGCTCTCCTTGACGTCCTTGACCGTGGTGGCCGGCACGGGGGCAGGCGTCGCGGGCGTGACCGGAGCGGGCGTCTTCCAAGGATCCTCGATCGGCTTGGAAGCCTTCCAGGCTGCGACGCCGGCGGCCACGGCAGCGGCGATGACGCCGAAGATGAGGAAGCCGCGGTGCTTGGGCTTCTGCGGCTTGGCAAGCTCACCGCTGACCGCACGGCTGGCTTCCGAGGCAGCGGCCTTGATCTGCTGGCCCGCGGACTGCGCCTGCTCCTGGATGTTGTGGACAACTCCGGAGTCGACCAGCCGCTGTGCCACGGCGTCCACGTGCGCCGGTGCGCCTTCCAAGGTGCGGTGCACGGCGTCGGAGGCATGGCCGATCTGGTCCGAGAGCTTGGGCAGGTACTCGACGACGACGCGGTCACGGGCGTTGGCGATCACCGGGGTGGCCTTGTCCAGTGCCTCGTGCAGCCGGGGGGTGGCGCTTTCAACGGCGTCGTGGATCTTGGGCGCCAGCTGGGCCAGTCCGTCCTGGATCCGGGGGGTCACGGTGGCAACGCCACCGGCCAGGTTGTGGGCCGCCGACTTCAGGCCCTCCTGGATCTTGGGGGAAGCGGTGTCCAGACCCTGCTGCAGGCGAGGGACGGCCCAGTCGACTGCTGCCTCGACCCGCGGGCCGGCCCAGTCCTTGGCGTTTTCCACTGCGCTGCTGACTGACTGCTCCAGGTCGCGGGCAATACGATCCGTTTTCTTCACAACTACCTCCCGATTAATGTGACAGTTCTGCAGTTAGCCTACGTGTCCGGGAGTCCACCGGCTATTCTCAGGCCCGATTTTGGCCGGATTTCACCCAGCGCGGAACTGACTATGCGGCCCTGTGCGTGAGGCCCTGCCGTGGAAGAATAGGCCCATGACTGCCAACGCAACCGCAAAAGCCACTATCCACACGAGCCTCGGCGACATCGTCGTCAATCTCTTCGGCAACCACGCACCCAAGACGGTCGACAACTTCGTTGGCCTGGCCACCGGTGAGAAGGCCTGGACCCACCCGGAAACCGGTGAGGACAAGACCGGTACGCCGCTCTACAACGGCACCATTTTCCACCGCATCATCAAGGACTTCATGATCCAGGCCGGCGACCCGCTG
>Ga0213837_1001169_pt1 | contig 15633 bp, 13 predicted proteins | sample SWPATP12_FD_160572 | JGI IMG/M metagenome (GOLD analysis project Ga0213837, IMG submission 160572) | Coastal seawater microbial communities from Marineland, Florida, United States - SWPA TP1 #2 | ecosystem: Environmental > Aquatic > Marine > Coastal | place: USA: Florida | collected 2016-08-06
CGTTGGTGTCCGCCTCCGGGACCGGACCAGGTCCGCGGATGGCCCGGCGCAGCTGGATGGCGGCCGCGGCGATGATGCAGACAAAGAGCGCGCCGAAGCCGAGCACCACCATCGCGGGCACGGCACTGTCGGCCGGCGACGGGGCCTCCGCGATCGGGAGGGTTGCCTTGGGAAGGGTTGGCGCCGCGATGGACGGGCTGGGCACGACGGCGGGTGCGGGATTCACCGGCTTTCCCCGCCGGTGGACGCGGATCCAGTCGGAGATCGACCCCAGCGGATTGCCCGCGGCTTCGGGCACGTCGGCCTTGAGCGCGGCCTCGGCGTTCAGCACGCCGAAGCCGTAGAGCGGATCCTTGCCCGGCGCGCCGGCGTCCTTTGCGGTGCTGACGATCCGGTTGATCACCTGGCTTGCGGACATGTCCGGCCACTTGGAGCGGATCAGGGCAGCGACGCCGGCGACGATCGGGGTTGCGCCGGAGGTTCCGGCCCACTCGGCATAGCCGCCGCCGGGCAGGCCGCCAATGAGGTCTTCGGCCGGTGCCGCCACGCCGATGCTGATGCCCTGGGACGAAGAGTCGATGCTGGCGGCACCCTTGCGGTTCAGGCCGGCCACCGTCAGCACGCCGGGGATGGTCGCCGGGGCGCCGACCTGGATGTTGCCGCCCACCCGGTTGCCGGCGGCGGCGACAATGACGACGTCTTTTTGCTCGGCGTACAGGAACGCTGCATCCCAGCTTTGCGGCCACTCCGGTGAGGTGCTGCCGAGGGAGATGTTGATGACGCGGGCGCCGTTGTCCACGGCCCAGCGGACCGCTTCGGGGATCTGGTCCTGGTCGCTCTTTCCGCCCGGGTTGGCCGATCCCAGCCAGGTGGAGACGGAAAGGATCTCGGCTTCGGGGGCGACGCCGACAATCCCGTCGGGGCCGATGCCCGCTGCAGCCGAGGGACTCGCGGTGGATTTTGATGATTTTGCCGGCTTGTGTCCGCGGCCGGCAAGCATGGTGGCCACCAGGGTGCCGTGCTCGGGTTTGGCGCCGATGCTCTTCCGACCGTCCGCGGTCCCCGCTCCGGATACATCCGTGCCTCCGGTCAGCACGCCTTTGAGGTCCGGGTGCTTGCCGTCAACGCCGCTGTCGATCACGGCGACCTTGACGTTGGCGCCCTTCGAGACCTGCCAGGCTTTCTTGATGCCGGACTCGGTCAGCCAGTACTCCTTGTCACGCGTAGCGTCGGCGTGCGCGGCGGGTGCCGCCGATAGTGCTCCCGCAAGGCTGCCGCCGGCAAGCGCCAGGGCCATCAACGCGGAGGCGGTCCGGCGGTACCGGGCTGTTGCTCTGGTCATTAGGGTCCAATCGGCGGAGTGTCTGCGGCCGCGGCGGCTCCCGGGGCGCGGCTGTGGGTGGCTGTTGCCCGGCGGCCCGGCGGTGCCCGGCAAGGCCGGCAGGGGGTCAGCGGGAGCGGAGCTAGCTGATGCTCAGGGCAATCCCGTCAAGAATATCGTGTTCGCTCGTCACTGCCGTCGTGATGCGGCCCTCCGTGACGTCCGCCATGCGTTCGAGCACGCGCCGCCAGACGAGGCCGCCGGCGCCGATCACGTCCACCCGTCCCGGGTGCATGTAAGGAAGGGCTGCCCGATCGTCCCTGGTCATGTCGAGCAGCGAGGTGCAGGCCTGGCGGACGGTGTCCAGGCCAAGTTCCGTGCCGTGGATAGCCGCCGGCGAGTACTCGGGCAGCTTCAACGCATGGGCGGTGATCGTGGTGACGGACCCCGCGACGCCGATCACGGCGGTGGCGCGGTCCAGCGGGACGGTCTGCGCGGCGTGGCTGATGGCGGCGTCGACGTCGGCCTCCGCCGCGGCGATCTGGTCCGCGGTGGGCGGATCGTCCTGCAGGTGCCGTTCGGTCATCCGGACGCAGCCGACATCGACCGATTTGGCGGCGATGACGCCGTCGGCGTCACCCAGCACGAATTCGGTGCTGCCGCCGCCCAGGTCCACCACCAGGACCGGGTCCTTGCCGCGGGACGGCAGCACGCTGCTGGCGCCGGCAAAGGACAGCGCCGCTTCCTCGTCGCCGCTGATCACTTCGGGCTCGACGCCGAGCAGCTCCCGGACTCCGTCGATGAAGACCTGCCGGTTCCGGGCATCCCGGGTGGCCGAGGTCGCCACGAAGCGGACCTTCCCGGCACCGTGGCGCCGGATCAGCTCCGCGTAGTCGCGGGTGGCCTCGAGGGTACGGTCCAGCGCGTCCTGGGCGAACTCCCCGGTGGCGTCGACGCCCTGGCCGAGCCGCACGACCCGCATTTCACGCACCACATCGGTGAGCTTCGGCGAGGCTTCCCCGGCACCGGCGACATCTGCGATGAGCAGGCGGATGGAGTTCGTGCCGCAGTCGATCGCGGCCACGCGGGTCACTGCCCGGCTCCGGCGTCGGCGGCTGCATCCTCGCCTGCGGCGGGGTCGGTGCGGGGCTTCCGGACGGGAGCCGGCCGGCCGACGATCTCCGGAAGACCCTGCGGACCGTGCCGGCTAAGGTCCTGCGAGGGCGCCTCCCCATCGGTATCCCACGCGCCGTCGCAGTAGCAGCGGTCGCGGGTCCACCACTCGCTGATGCCGGCGATGGCTTCGTCGCCGAGCGGGTTCGCCCCGGGTCCGGCGGCGAGGGCATGGCCCACCAGGACGTGCAGGCACTTGACGCGGGTGGGCATGCCGCCGGCGGAGATCCCGTCGATCTCCGGGACGGCGCCAATGCCCGACCGGGCGCCGATCTCTGCGCGGGCCTGCAGGTACGCTTCGTGCGCGGCACGGTAGGCCGCCGCCAGCGCCTCATCGGCGCCGAGCCGCTCGTTCATCTCGTTCATCATCCCGGCTGCCTCCAGCCGGGACACGGCCGAGGTAATGACCGGGTGGGTCAGGTAGAACGTGGTGGGGAACGGCGTCCCGTTGCTCAGCCGCGGTGAGGTTGCCGCGACCAGGGGGTTGCCGCAGACGCAGCGGGCCGGGATCTCGACGACGTCGCGCACCGGCCGCCCCAGCTGGCGGCTGAGCACGTCCAGGTCGCGTGCGGAAGGCCGGCGGGACTCTTCCGGCGCAGGAGTGGCTTCATTGGGGGTCGCTTCGGTGGAGTTCCCTGACAGGGAATCGTCCGCTCGGTTCTCGTCCACTGGCGCGGCACCTTCCTGCCCTGTTGGAATTACCGGGTTGCGGTAATCCGGCGGCGGGCGCCGCTCCTAGTCTGTTGCCGATCGCCTGATGGAGTCCCAGAGGGAATCCACCCACGGCAGATTGGCCGGGTCTGTGGCCGTTCCTGCTGCGGCGCCGGAACCGGAGGTTGCGGCAGGAAGATCGCTGCCGTAAACCCAGTAGCCGGTTTCGCCGGGCATAACCATGTTAATGCGATCTCGGGCCTGTTGCTTCACGTAGTTCGGGTCGTGCCAGCGCGAGACTTCGCGCTTGAGGTCCGCCTGCTTCGACTGCTGGGCCGAAATGTCGGCCTCCAGCGCGGCTATTTCGGCGCGCTTTTCGAGGAAGATCCTGACCGTGGGCGCCAGCATGATGGTGATGGCGATCATCACGAGGCCGAGGGCCAGCAGGCGTCCGGAGAAGGCCTTGGCCGGGACAGGGTCGAGTCCGTCGGTCTGCCCCGAAGCTCCTGCTTTGCTGCCCGCTCCCCCGCCCGCGGCCGGCATGGCCGGGCCGTCGGTGCGGGTGCCGGTTTTTACAGGTCCGGCCTTTCCGGAAACAGCGGCGCTCCCGGCGGGACCGGGCGTTGCAGTCCCGGGCGCGTCGGGAGTGGCTGGTCCGGCGCTGCGGGTGGGGGCGTGACCGGCCGGTTCGTGGCCGTGCCGGTGGCCGCCGAAGTCGGCCCTGATGACGTCGCCGCCGTCGGCTTCCCCCCGGCCGGTGGCCGAAGACTTCGGGGCCGCAGCAGCGGCCCGGGGAACCTTGGGACGGCGGGTTGCCATGTCACTCCTTCAAACAGGCCTGAACAGAAACCGGTCAAAACAGAACCGGTGGCCATGGTCATTCCACCATAGCCACCGGTATCTCGTTTTAGCGGGTACTAGCCCTTGAAACGCGGGAACGCGCTGCGTCCGGCGTAGCGTGCGGCGTCGTCGAGTTCCTCTTCGATGCGCAGCAGCTGGTTGTACTTGGCGACGCGCTCGGAGCGGGCCGGGGCACCGGTCTTGATCTGGCCCGCGTTGGTGGCAACCGCGATGTCAGCAATGGTGGTGTCCTCGGTTTCGCCGGAGCGGTGCGAGGTGATGGTCGTGTAACCGGCGCGCTGGGCGAGGGACACCGCGTCGAGCGTCTCGGTCAGCGAACCGATCTGGTTGACCTTGACCAGCAGCGAGTTGGCCGTCTTCGAGTCGATGCCGGTCTGGAGGCGCTCGGGGTTCGTGACGAACAGGTCGTCGCCCACGATCTGGACCTTGTCGCCGATCGAGTCGGTCAGGGTCTTCCAGCCGTCCCAGTCGTTCTCGTCCAGCGGATCCTCGATGGAGACCAGCGGGTAGTCGGCCACGAGTTCGGCGTAGTAGGCGCTCATCTCGGTGGAGCTGAGGGTCTTGCCTTCGAACAGGTAGGAGCCGTCCTTGAAGAACTCGGAGGAGGCGACGTCGAGGGCCAGGGCGATGTCCTTGCCCGGGGTGTAGCCTGCGTTCTTGATGGCTTCCTGGATCAGGTCCAGGGCCGCGCGGTTCGAGGGCAGGTTCGGGGCGAAGCCGCCCTCGTCACCCAGGCCGGTGGCCAGGCCCTTGGACTGCAGCACGGCCTTGAGCGCGTGGTAGACCTCGACGCCCCAGCGCAGGCCTTCGGAGAAGGTCTCGGCGCCGAGCGGGACAACCATGAATTCCTGGATGTCGACGTCGGAGTCGGCGTGCGAGCCGCCGTTGAGGATGTTCATCAGGGGTACCGGCAGCACGTGAGCGTTGGGGCCGCCGAGGTACTTGTAGAGCGGCAGGTCGGCCGAGGCGGCAGCAGCGTTGGCGACGGCGAGGGAGACGCCCAGGATCGCGTTGGCGCCGAGCTTGCTCTTGTTGGCCGTGCCGTCCAGGTCGATCATGGCCTGGTCGATGCTGCGCTGGTCGGTTGCGTCGAAGCCGATCAGGGCCGGGGCGATCTGGTCGATGACGGCGTCGACGGCCTTCTGGACGCCCTTGCCGAGGTAACGGCCCTTGTCGCCGTCGCGGAGTTCAACGGCCTCGTGCTCGCCGGTGGACGCGCCGGAGGGGACTGCCGCGCGGCCGATCTGGCCGTCCGAGAGCAGGACTTCAACTTCTACGGTCGGGTTGCCGCGGGAATCGAGGATCTCGCGGGCGTGGATGGCATCGATAAGCGCCATGAATATGCTCCTTTGGGTGAAGCGGTCTGCTGGGATTCTGACAGCTGGGAAGTAAGCGGTGGATCAAGCTGGAAACCGACGTCCTCGTCGCCCCTAGCCTAGTCGAGAGTGGGCAAAGTTACGGAAAGCTATCCAGTCCCCGGACGCTGCGCTTCGGTGCCGGGTGCGGGGCCGGTACCGCCGGCCTGGCTGTCCTGAAAGCGGCGGTTTGCCGCGCGGAGGGCGCGTTCGGCGTCCAGGCCGTCGCGCCGGGCCGCCGCGACAATGCCGAATAGCAGCTCACCAAGCTCCTGCTCGGTGGCTGGGGATGCTGGGGGCAGGGGTGGTGTGGCCGCGGGGGCTGCAGCTGGGTCCGCGTTGGCCGCGTCGGTGGGAAGGCCGGGGGCGGGCGGGGCTTGGGTGCCGGGCGCCGGTTCCAACGTGGTGGGCAATCCGGCGCGTTCGGCCCGGTCGAGGAGTTTTTGCGCCCGGGCCAGCGCCGGCAGCGCGGCCGGGACGCCGTCGAAGGCGTGGCCCCGGCCCGGCTTTTCGGCCTTCTTGACGGCATCCCACGTCAGCACGATCTCCTGCACCGTGGCCGGGAAGGAGTCCTGCAGGGAGCCGTCGGCGCGGAAGACGTGCGGATTGCGGCGGATCATCTTCTCCCGCAGGCCGCGGGCGACGTCGTCGAAGTCGAAGGCGCCGCGCTCCTCGGCGAGCCGGGCGTGCAACACGACCTGCAGCAAAACGTCGCCGAGTTCCGCCCGCAGCTCGGCGTCGCCGCCGTCGGACTCGATGGTTTCGGCCACCTCGAACGCCTCCTCGAGGAGGTATTCGACGAGGGACGCATGGCTGAGGGCGCCCATCCAGGGGCAGTGGACGCGCAGCTCGGCGATGGTTCGCACCAAGTCACCGAGCGGCGCGTCCACAGGGTTGGAGTCTTTAGCCAAGGTCGGCGTAGGCCTCGTTGATGTATTCGACCAGGGCTTCCTTTTCCTCCAGCGGCAGGAACGCGGCTTCGGCAGCGTTCAAGGTCAGCTCGAGCAGGTCGTCCAGGTCGTAGTCGAAGGTCTCCACGAGCAGTTCGAACTCGTCGGTGAGCGTGACGCCGCTCATCAGGCGGTTGTCCGTGTTGATCGTGACGTTGAAGCCCAGCTGGTAGAGCATGTCCACCGGGTGGCTTTCGATGCCCTCGCCGAAACCGGCGATGGCGCCCGTCTGCAGGTTGGAGGACGGGCAGATTTCCAGGGCGATGCCCCGGTCCCGGACCCAGCTGGCCAGCTCGCCGAGGGTCACGAGGCCGATGTTGTCATCGACCTCGTCGCTGTCTGCGTTGATGTCGGAAACATCGGGGGCGGAGGCGTCGGCTTCTTCGAATTCGACGCTGACATCCTCGGCGATCCGCACGCCGTGGCCGAGGCGCAGGGCCCGGCCGTCAACGAGTGCGGACTGGATGCTCTCCAGCCCTGCAGCCTCACCGGCGTGGATGGTGGCCGGGAAGTTGTGCTGGGCGAGGTAGGTGAAGGCGTCCTTGAAGCGGGAGGGCAGGAAGCCGTCCTCGGCACCGGCGATATCGAAGCCCACGGCACCCTTGTAGCGGTGGCGGACGGCCAGTTCGGCGATTTCCTGGCCCCGGTCGGCATGGCGCATGGCCGTGATCAGCTGGCCGACCTGGATCTCGCGGCCGGTCTCCGCGACCGCGTCAACGCCGGCGTCCAGTCCGGCCTGCACGGCCTCAACGACGTCGTCCAGGGACAGGCCCTGCTGCAGGTGCTGCTCGGGGGCCCAGCGCACCTCGCCGTACACGACGCCGTCGTCCGCGAGGTCCTCGACGAACTCCTTGGCGACGCGGAACAGGCCTTCCTTGGTCTGCATCACGGCGATGGTGTGGTCAAACGTCTCCAGGTAGCGGACCAGCGAACCGGAGTCGGCCGATTCGCGGAACCACTCCCCCAGTGCGACCGGGTCGGTGGAGGGAAGGGTATGGCCGACCGCTTCGGCAAGTTCAATGATGGTGGCCGGACGCAGTCCGCCGTCCAGGTGGTCGTGAAGGGAAACCTTGGGAAGGCCCTTCAGGTCGAATTCGAGGTCAGGGGCAGCGTCAAGAATAGTCTCAGTCACGGTTCCAACCATAGGGTCGGACGGCGCCGCGCGCTACTTACGGGAAGCGCCGGTTTCTTTCGGCCCGGCGGCCAGCGCCGGCTCGGCCCCGGGGGCCGCCTGGCGCTCTCCCGCCGCGGCCTTGCCGTCCTGCTCCCCTTCGGCCGGTTCATCGTGCCGGGCCAGGCGTTTGTGCCACCAGCGCAGCACATGGTCCACGGCCACGCCCAGGACGATAGCGAAGACGACGGCGATGCCGGCGCTCAGGAGCGGGTTGTGGTGCAGCCACGGGAAGGAACTGGCCAGGATGCCGATCCCGATCGAGTAGAGGACCCAGGTGACGCAGGCGAAGGCATCCAGGAGGAAGAACCTGCGGTGCGGGAACCCCGTGGTTCCGGCGACGTAGTTGACGGCCACGCGGCCCCAGGGGATGTAGCGGGCGGTGAAGATCAGCACTGCCCCGCGCTTCTCCAGTTCGTAGCGGGCCCAGGCAAAGACGCGCTGGACCTTGGGCTTGCGCATCCAGCGGAACCGTTCGATGCCGATCTTGCGCCCCAGCAGGTACGCCATGTTGTCCCCGGCGATGGCACCGACGAGCGCGGTGATGCCGAGAATCCACAAATTGGGCTGCCCGCTGTGCCGCGAGTAGGCGGCGAGGGCCACGATCAGCGTCTCGCTGGGGACCACCATGGCGAAGCCGTCGATGAAGAAGAAGACCAGCAGGAGGGGATAGATCCACCACTGGCCCGCCGCATGGAGGACGGCCTCATTAATGAACTCCACGCGGGCTGTGCTCCTAGAAAACTTAAGGGGTGGGGACGTACCCGGGACGGACAAGGCTTATGGCTGGGCGCCCGCGGCACAGACGTGACGCGAATCGCACCTAAGTGTCCCACGGGCCGGGCGTCCTGCGCTACGGAATAAGGCGATGATTCACACCGGGTTCGAGGCTTTCCCGGACCGGGGGCCCGGCCTCGCCGTCGGCCTCGACGTCGGACTATCCGTCGGACTATCCGTCGGCCGGCGGCGCGGACCGGTTCGGCTCGTCCGGCAGCAGATCCCCCGGCCCCCGGCCCCGGAGCCGGCTGAGGGTAACGTCGACGAGGATGCCAAGGATGATCGCGCAGACGATCGCGATGCTGGCGCCGAGCAGGTGGTTGTCTTCGAACCATTGCCCGAAGAAGAGGCCGATGCCGACCGAATAGCCGGACCACAGCATTGCCGAGAGCACCGTCAGCCCGACAAAGCGGGATTGCGCGTAGTTGGTGGCACCGGCCGTCAGGTTGACAGCTACCCGGCCGATCGGGACGAAGCGGGCGACCATGATCAACGATGCAGGCCGTTTGCGGAGCTCTCCGCCGGCCCAGAGGAAGGCGCGCTGCATCCGGTGCCCTCGCATCCAGGCCCAGCGCCCGGTACCGGTGGCGCGGCCGATCAAGTAGGCGATGTTGTCCCCGGAGAACGCCCCGGCGGCGGCCACAACCACCAGCAGGAGCGGGTTGGGGACGTCGGCCGACGCGGCGACGGCGGCCAGGCCCACCACCACCGACTCGCTGGGAACCGGAGGAAAGAACCCGTCGATCACGCAGCAAGCGAAGACGAGGAACAGGACCCAGGGTTGGCCGGCGGCGGCCAGAATGAAGTCGTTGATTGCCTGCACGGTTTCCTAACGCACGGCGGTGCCCGGTTTCTCCCGGAATTCTGTGGTGCCAGTGTTCTGTGGTGCCAGTGTACTGCCGGACCCGCCGCCGTTGCTCTCTCACTTGTGGTCCTTAACCCGGGGGTTTAAGGACCACAAGTGAGAGAGCAACCGGAGGGTGTTTAGGCGATGCGGTCGATGATGAGCTGCTGCGCCGGGCGGGATCCCTCGGGGGCGATCACGGCGGCGTGCTCGAGCGCTTCCTTGGCCCGCTCGAACTTCTCCGGCGTATCCGTCAGCAGCGTCATCAGGGGCTCGCCGGCGCGGACCGTGGCGCCCGGCTTGGCGTGCATCCGCACACCGGCGCCGGCCTGGACCTGGTCCTCCTTGCGGGCCCGTCCGGCGCCGAGACGCCAGGCGGCGACGCCGACGGCCATGGCGTCGAGTTCCACCAGCACGCCGTCGGCCGGCGCGTAGATCGTTTCGGATTCCTTGGCGACCGGCAGCTTGGCACGGGGGTCGCCGCCCTGGGCCTCGATCATCCGGTTCCAGACGTCCATGGCACGGCCGTCCTGGAGTGCGGCGCGCGGATCGGCGTCGTGGACGCCGGCGCAGGCCAGCATCTCTTCGGCCAGCCGGACGGTGAGTTCGACGACGTCTTCCGGGCCTCCGCCGGCAAGGACCTCCACGGACTCCTCGACCTCGATCGCGTTGCCTGCGGTGAGGCCCAGGGGCGTGTTCATGTTGGTCAGCAGCGCCACCGTGTTGACGCCGGCGTCCTTGCCCAGGGCCACCATGGTCTCGGCCAGTTCCCGGGCGCGCGCCTCGTCCTTCATGAACGCTCCGCTGCCCACCTTGACGTCAAGAACCAGTGATCCGGTGCCCTCGGCGATCTTCTTGCTCATGATCGAGGAGGCGATCAGCGGGATGGCCTCGACCGTCCCGGTCACGTCGCGCAGGGCGTAGAGCTTCTTATCCGCCGGGGACAGGCCCGCGCCGGCGGCGCAGATGACCGCGCCGACGTCCTGGAGCTGTGCCAGCATTTCCTCATTGCTCAGCGCCGCGCGCCAGCCGGGAATGGATTCCAGCTTGTCCAGGGTGCCGCCGGTGTGGCCGAGGCCGCGCCCGGAGAGTTGCGGCACGGCGACGCCGAACACGGCCACGAGAGGGGCCAGCGGCAGGGTGATCTTGTCCCCCACGCCGCCGGTGGAGTGCTTGTCCGAGGTGGCCTTCACGCCGCCGTCGGGCCGGCGCAGGCTGGAGAAGTCCATCCGCTCGCCGGAGGCGATCATCGCCGAGGTCCAGCGGGAGATCTCCTCACGGTTCATCCCGTTGAGCAGGATGGCCATGTTCAGGGCGGCCATCTGCTCGTCGGCGATCGCACCGCGGGTGTAGGCGTCGATGGTCCAGTCGATCTGGGCGGGGCTGAGCACGCCCTTGTCCCGCTTGACGCGGATGATGTCGACGGCGTCAAACGCTTCGGCATTGTGGGTGTTCTGTGTCACCGGGTTTCCTCCAGGTGTTGGGGACCAAATGCGTCGGGCAGCACCTGGTCCATCGTCTTGATGCCCTGCGTGGTCATGAGTTCCATGTCCGGGGCCCGGAATTCGTAGAGCAGCTGCCGGCAGCGTCCACACGGCATCAGCACGGTGCCGTCGGCGTCGACGCAGTAAAAGGCACGCAGCAGGCCGCCGCCGGTCATGTGCAGGTTGCCGACCAGCGCGCATTCGGCGCACAGGGTGAGCCCGTAGCTGGCGTTTTCGACGTTGCAGCCGCTGACGATCCGGCCGTCCGCGGTGAGGGCGGCCGCCCCCACCGCGAACTTCGAATACGGCGCATAGGCGTTCTTCATCGCGGCGACCGCTGCGGCCTCGAGGGCAGCCCAGTCCACGCCGGATGCCTGCACCGTTGCCGGGACCGTGTTATCCACCATGGTCAGCCCTTGACGTACGGGATGCCGCTGGCCGCCGGCGGCCTGGAGCGTCCCACGAGTCCCGCGACGGCGAGCACCGTCACGAGGTAGGGCAGCATTGCCATGAACTGGCTCGGCACCGGGGTGCCGATGATCGTCACGATGCTCTGCAGGTTGTCGGCGAAGCCGAAGAGCAGGGCAGCGAAGAACGCGCCGATCGGGTTCCAGCGGCCAAAGATCAGCGCGGCGAGGGCGATGAAGCCACGGCCGCCCGAGATTTCCTTGGTGAAGCTGTCGATCGCGACCAGGGTGAAGAAGGAACCGCCGATGCCCGCGATGGCGCCACCGAGGGTGACGTTCCAGAAGCGGGTGGCGTTGACCTTGATGCCCATGGTGTCGGCGGCCTGCGGGTGTTCGCCGACGGCGCGGACGCGCAGGCCCCACTTGGTCTTGAACAGGCCGACCCAGACCACGATCACGGCGATGTACATGAGGTAGCCGATCAGGGACTGCTTGAACAGGATCGGGCCGATCAGCGGGATGTCGCCGAGGACCGGGATGGTGATCGGGTCCAGGTGCGCCGGCGAGTTGAACTTGTCCTTGTCCGCCTGCATGACGGTGCTGAACAGGAAGCCGGTGACGCCGGAGACGAGGACGTTGAGCACGACGCCGACAATGATCTGGTTGACCACGTACTTGATGCTGAACAGGGCCAGGATCATGGACACGAGGGCCCCGGCGACGGCCGCCGCCAGCAGGCCCAGGAAGGGGTTGTGCGTCAGGGTGGCGATGATGGCGGCCGTGAACGCGCCGCCCAGGAGCTGGCCTTCGATGGCGATGTTCACGACGCCCACGCGTTCGCAGAGCACGCCGGAGAGGGAACCGAACACCAGCGGCACGGCGAGGGTCACGGAGCCTGCGATCAGGCCGGCGAGGGAGATGCTGGTGGTGCGGGCGCCGCCGACCACCCAGATCAGGAACGCGGCGACGAAGAGCGCAATGAAGGCGATGGTGACCCAGTTCGGGGCCTTACGGTCCCGGGTCATGAGGAACACGGCATAGCCAGCCAGCGCGAGCATGATGACCGAGAGGACGATGCCGCCGAGGAAGGCCGGAATTTCCAGGGCCGGCAGCTGGAAGAAGTCGCTGCCGGTGGAGATCCCGAACTTGGCGGTCTGGTGCGGCCCCATCAGGCCGAAGAAGATAAAGGCCACGACGGCGAGCACCAGCAGGGTGACCGGGAGCTTCCAGGTCACGGGCTTGGCGGTCACGGCCATCGGCTGGTGCTTGGCCGGCGCAGCTCCCCCGTCGGCGGGTGCAGGCTGCGGCTTCCCCGGCTGGGGCGACGTTGCTGTTGTGCTCATGCTGCTACTCCGGTGGTTGCTGCCGTCTTGGACTTGGTGGCCTTGCCGGCCTTCTTCTTGCGCGGGTTCAGGCCGAACACCGCGCGCACCAGCGGCGGGGCGGCGATGAACAGCACGATCAGCGACTGGACCACGAGCACGATGTCGATGGGGGTTCCAGTCTGGATCTGCATCTGGACCGCGCCGGCGCGGAAGGCACCGAAGAGCAGGCCCGCGGCGAAGGTGCCCCACGGCGTCGAGCGACCCAGCAGCGCGACCGTGATGGCGTCAAAGCCGTAGGTGGCCGCGACGCCGTCGGTAAGGACCTTTTCGGTGCCGGCCACCTGCGCGACGCCGGACATGCCCGCCAGGGCGCCCGCGATCGCCATCACCAGGATGGTGGCGCGCGGAACGTTGATGCCGGCGGTCAGGGCGGCCTTCGGATTGGCGCCGACGGCGCGGAACTCGAAGCCGATGGTGGAGCGGTTCAGGACCCACCAGACGAAGACGGTCGCCGCGATCGCGAGCAGGAACCCCAGGTGCAGCCGGTACTGGGTACCCAGGATCTGGGGGTAGACGGCGCTGGGGTCCAGGATCGGCGAAATCGGGTTGGTCTCCCCCGGCCGCTGGAACGCGGGGGTGTTGAGCAGGTAGCGCAGGAAGTACAGCGCGATGTAGTTGAACATGATCGTCAGGATCACCTCGTGGGCGCCGGTACGGGCCTTGAGGAAGCCCACCAGGCCGGCCCAGAGGGCGCCACCGACGATGCCGGCCACGAGGACCAGGAGCAGGTGCAGGCCCATCGGCAGGTGCAGCGCGAAGCCGACCCACGAGGCAAGGATGCCGGCCATGATGATCTGGCCCTGCGCGCCGATGTTGAACAGGCCGGCACGGAAGGCCAGGGCGACGCCGAGGCCCGCGGTGATCAGCGGCGTGGCGATGGTGAGGGTTTCCATCAGCGGGGCGAACTGCCCGGCGGCTCCCGTGCCGCGCGGGTTGAACACGGAGCCCTGGAAGAGCGCCACGTAGGAGCGGGTGGCGGCGGACCAGACGGCGGTGAAGAAGTCGCTGGGGCGGGCGAAGAGGTAGCCCGCGCTGGCGCTGACGTCCTTGTCCGTGCTGGCGATCAGCAGGCCGCCCAAAATCAGAGCGAGCAGCACGGCCAGCACGGAGACCATGCCGCTTCCGGTGAAGATCTTGCGCAGCACGGAGTCGGGGCCGCCGGGGACGACGCCGCTCTGGCCCGAGACCGGGACGGCCGAGGGGCGCATCGCCCCACCGGCGGTATCCAGCGAGGTGGCGGTGGCGGCATCGGTGGCGTCCGCGGTTTCGACGGCGTCGACGTCCGCGGTCTTCGGCGTCGCGCTTGCCGGTGTTTCCGCCGGATCCGGGTCGGCCGCGTGGCGGGGCCGGTTGGTTTCAGTCATGGTGCTCTCCTACGGCGCCGGAGGTGGACTCCTGCGCGGGCTGGGCGGCGGGTGCCGGTGCTGCGGCCGCGGTTGCCGGGGTCTTGGTGGTGTCGGCGTGGGCTTCATCGGGTGATAGGCCGGCCATCATGAGGCCGAGGACGTCACGTCCCGTGCCGGCCGGCACGATGCCCACCAGCCTGCCCTTGTAGAGCACAGCGATCCGGTCTGCCAGTTCGATCACTTCGTCGAGCTCGGTGGAGACGATCATCACGGGTGTGCCGTGGTCGCGTTCGGCGACGATCCGCTTGTGCAGGAACTCGATGGAACCGACGTCGACGCCGCGGGTCGGCTGGGACGCGATGAAGAGGCGCAGCGGACGCGAGAGCTCGCGGGCCATGACCACCTTCTGCTGGTTGCCGCCGGACAGGGTGCCTGCGGCGAGCGAGCCGGACGGGGTGCGCACATCGAACTCGTCAATGCGGGTCTTCGCGTTTTCGAGCACCTTCGCCGGGCTCATGCTGATGCCCTTGGCAAACGGTTCCTGGTCGTAGCGGTCGAGGATCAGGTTCTCGGCGATCGAGAACGTGCCGATCAGGCCGTCCACCGAACGGTCCTCGGGGACGAAGCCGACGCCGGCCTTGAGCACGTCCTTGACGCTGCGGCCCACGAGTTCCTCGCCGTCGAGCAGGATGGAGCCGTGGACCCGGTCCTGCAGGCCGAGGATGGCCTCGGTGAGCTCGGTCTGGCCGTTGCCCTGGACACCGGCGACGGCCAGGATCTCACCCCGGGCGATGTCGAAGCTGATACCGTCCACGACGTGCTGGCCGCTGGGTGCGATCACGGTCAGGTCCTTGACCTGGAACGTGGTTTCCTGCGGCTTGGCCGGTGCCTTGTCCAGGGTCAGGTTCACCGCGCGGCCCACCATCATCGAGGCGAGTTCCGTCGTCGAGGCCTCCGGGCTGGCCGTGCCGACGACCTTGCCGCGCCGGATCACCGTGATCGTGTCCGAGACGGCCTTGACCTCGCGCAGCTTGTGCGAGATGAAGACGATCGAGGTGCCGTGGCTCTTGAGCTGGCGCATGATGTCCAGCAACTCATCCGTGTCCTGCGGGGTCAGCACCGCAGTGGGTTCGTCCAGGATCAGCACCTTGGCATCGCGGACCAGGGCCTTGATGATCTCCACGCGCTGCTGGACGCCGACCGGAAGGTCCTCGATCAGGGCGTCGGGGTCGACGTCGAACCCGTACCGGTCGGAGATCTCCTTGATCTTCCGGCGGGTGTCGTCGAGGTTGAGGAAACCGCCGGCCTTGGTCGCTTCCGCCCCGAGGGCCACGTTTTCGGCCACCGTGAAGACGGGAACCAGCATGAAGTGCTGATGCACCATGCCGATGCCTGCCGCCATGGCGTCGCCGGGGCCGCGGAAGCTGACCGGCTTGTCGTCGATGAGGATTTCGCCCTCGGTGGGCTCGTAGAGCCCGTAGAGGACGTTCATCAGCGTGGACTTGCCGGCGCCGTTCTCGCCCAGCAAACAGTGGATCTGCCCCGGTTCAACGACCACATCAATGTGGTCGTTGGCTACCAGGGAGCCGAAGCGTTTGGTGATCCCCTTGAGTTCAAGTTTCAAAACTCTGACCAATCTCGAAGTAAGTCCGGGTCACGGCCCGGAGCCGGTGATGGGGCTGCAGAACCAGCCTAGTGCCTGCGCCAGCGGGGCGGGCGGGGCCGCCGCAACGAAAAGCGCCACAGCCCGTGCGGTCGGGGACCGTCCGGGCCGTGGCGCTTAGCGGCGGAAGTTAGGCCTTCGGGCTGGCTGCGGATTCAACCTTCAGCTTGCCGTCGGCGATGTCCTTCTTGATCTGGTCCAGCTCGGACTTCAGTTCGGCCGGAACCTGGGAGTCCATGTCGTGG
>Ga0213837_1001173_pt1 | contig 15583 bp, 18 predicted proteins | sample SWPATP12_FD_160572 | JGI IMG/M metagenome (GOLD analysis project Ga0213837, IMG submission 160572) | Coastal seawater microbial communities from Marineland, Florida, United States - SWPA TP1 #2 | ecosystem: Environmental > Aquatic > Marine > Coastal | place: USA: Florida | collected 2016-08-06
CCTACGGGCAACCACGGCGAAAGGCACTCAGCGAAGCAAGGACACTGCGAAAGGGGGATACCAACATGAACCACCAACATCAACTTCAAGGTCAACAGCCGGCTCAGGCATCTAGCAAAGCAAGTGGGCAGTGCATACCCGGACTTTCCAAGGTCGAGTACCACGAAGCGCGGCGCCTGATTGGCCTGTATGGGCGAGCCGCCATTGCCCTGCTTACTCCACGCGTTTTCGCCGTGATGAACTACTTGTTAGTTGTTCGTGAGCGAGTCGATCCCTTGGCTGAACGTGCTGACATCATCGCCTACTGCCAGCGCGCCGGCATTGATTGCGATATCCGTCACACCCGTTTTCCTCACCATTGCGCGTGACGCCATGATTACCTATTCGGTTCGCTGCCTAGCCTTCGATAGGAGCGTGCCATGAACCGGCAGCTTGGTCTCGACTTCGGCAGCGTCGCCGTCGATTCCGTTTCGCAGAGAGTGCTCAATCTGGTCGCCCGCGGTGCGCTGTTTGTTATAAACCACAGCGGCGGCAAGGACAGCCAGGCGATGTACCTGGAGGTGCGCAAGCACGTGCCGCGAGCACAGATCGTTCTGGTGCATGCCGACCTTGGAGCCGTCGAGTGGGCCGGTGCCATTGGCCATATCCTGGCCACCACAGCCGGCGAGCCGCTGCACACCTGTCGCGCGCGCCGTACGCTGCTTGAGATGATCGAGGAGCGAGGCATGTTTCCGTCGCCGCAGCAGCGTCAGTGCACGTCGGACTTGAAGCGCGGCCCCATTGAACGCACGATCCGTCACATTCTCAAGAGCGATTGGCGCGCAGCCTCCGGGTTGCCTCCGCTCGTTGTCAATTGCATGGGCATGCGCGCCGAGGAATCGACCAGCCGCAAGAAGCTGAACCCATTCAAATTCAGCGCACGCAACAGCAAGGCGGGTCGTGAGTGGTACAACTGGTTGCCCATCCACGGCTGGACAGAGGCCGAGGTGTTTGCCGAAATCGCCGCAGCCGGCCAGAAGCCGCACCCGGTTTATAGCCTCGGCATGACGCGCTTCAGCTGCGTGTTTTGCATCATGGCCAGCGAGCAGGACTTACGCACCGCCGCGCGCTTGGCTACGGAGCACCCCGAGCTACTGAACGATCCCCACCTGTACCGAAAGTACCTGGACCTGGAGCGCAGCACCGGCCAGGTGATGCTCATGCCGTCGAAGAACCACGGCCGCCGCACCCTGGACGAGGTTACGGGGGTTCCGGCGTGAACACGCCATAGACGGGGTTATTTGATTTAGCTGAACTACCAGCCTGTTTTAGAAATTTTGTTTGCCAATATTGGGTATTATGGTTTTACGAACGGAACCGATTTGGACATGACCAACCGGAGCGAACATGAATGCCGACAACAAGATGATGACCGCGATGGCGCCGCAGGATGTCGCAATCGACGTGCTGCTTGAGAAGTATGCGAAGGGCGATGAGCGTGAGGTCGACGACGTGCGCAGACGAGTCGCCGCGGCCCTGGCCAGTCTCGAGCCGGCGGACGTGCAGGAAAGCCGGAAACAGGAATTTCTGTGGGCTCAGCAGAGCGGGTTCGTGCCCGGCGGCCGCATCAATTCTGCTGCAGGCCTGGACACCAGGGCGACGCTGATTAACTGCTTTGTGCAACCGGTCGGCGATTCCGTAACCAGCGAAGCCGATGGGCTGCCCAGCATTTACACAGCCCTCGCAGAGGCAGCCGAAACGATGCGGCGCGGCGGCGGTGTCGGCTATGAGTTCAGCCCGATTCGCCCGGCTGGCAGCAAGGTCAAAGGTACGCACTCGCGCGCTTGTGGCCCACTTCCCTACATTAAGCTATTCAACTCGTCATGCGAGACGGTCGAGTCGGCCGGTGCCAGGCGTGGGGCACAGATGGGCGTGCTACGGGTGGATCATCCCGACATCGAGGCCTTCATCGCGGCCAAGGACAAGGGAGACCTTACCTACTTCAACCTGTCGATCGGCGTGTCCGATGCCTTCATGCAGGCGGTCGCCGATGATCTGTCGTTCGACCTGATACACAAGGCCGAACCGGGTGACGACGCGATCGCTGCAGGGGCATGCCGGCGGGAGGATGGGGTGTGGGTGTATCGCCAGGTCAAGGCACGCGCATTGTGGGACCGGGTCATGCAATCGACGTACGATCATGCTGAGCCAGGCGTGCTGTTTATCGACAGGATGAATGCCGAGAATAATCTCTGGTACGCGGAGCGCCTGGATGCCACCAATCCTTGCGGCGAGCAGCCATTGCCGGCATACGGGTGCTGCGACCTCGGCTCGCTCAACCTTACGATGTTCGTGTCGCAGCCGTTCACGGCTGATGCGACATTCGACTTCGCCCAGATGCGCAGCGTGGCAGCGACGGCCGTACGCATGCTCGACCTGGTGCTCGATGCTACGGTATGGCCACTGGACAAGCAGGCAGCGGAGGCGAAGGCGAAGCGCCGGATCGGCCTGGGGTTTCTCGGTCTGGGAAGCTCCTTGGTCATGCTGGGACTGCGGTACGACTCGGACGAAGGACGGACTTTTGCAGAGCGAATCGCGTGCGCGCTACGGGATGCAGCGTACGGCGCCTCGATCGAGCTGGCCAAGGAGAAGGGACCGTTCCCGCTGTTCGACGCCGACAAATACCTGCAGGGCCAATTCATCGCCCGCCTGCCCCTCCAGCTGCAGGACGCGATCAGGGAGCACGGTATCCGCAATTCGCACCTGTTGTCGATCGCCCCGACCGGCACGATTACGCTTGCTTTCGCCGACAACGCATCGAATGGCATCGAGCCGGCGTTCTCGTGGACCTACAGCCGCAAGAAGGTGATGCCGGACGGCTCGACCCGCACCTATGAAGTAGCAGACCACGCCTGGCGCCTGTATCGCCACCTCGGACACGACGCCGGCAAGGCCGCGTTGCCAGAACAGTTTGTGACTGCCCTGCAGATGGCGGCCGCTCACCACTTGCGGATGATGCAGGCGGTGCAGCCGTTCGTCGACACCGCCATATCGAAGACCGTCAATGTCCCGGTCGATTATCCATACGAGGACTTCAAAGGGTTGTACACGGCGGCCTGGCGGGCGGGCCTCAAGGGCCTGGCCACCTACCGGCCCAACCAGGTGCTCGGGAGCGTCTTGAGCGTCGCCCCGGCCGTGGAGAGCGCGCCGGTGCCGGCTGATGACGATCCTCTGTGGAAGCGATTCGATCGGCGGCCGCGTGGCGATCTGGAATCGGTAACGTCCAAGATCGAGTATTCGACGCAGGAAGGCATCAAGAAACTCTATCTCAGCGTGAGCTTCATGCCGGTCGACGGTGTTGTGTCTGGCCAGCCCGTGACGATCGAGCGGCCACTGGAGTTTTTCATGCCGTCCGGTCAGCGCAGCGAGGGCCAGCAATGGATCGCCGCGTCGATGCGCTTGTTGTCGCTGGCTGCGCGCGCCGGCGGTTCGATCGCCAAGGCCCTGTCGGATATGCGCCAGGTCGTATGGGAGAAGGGGCCGGTTCGTTGCGGCTACTTCACCAAGGAAGACGGTACGCAGGTGCCCATGTATCACGACTCCGAGGTCGCAGCGGTGGCATTCATGCTGCAACGCATGCTCATGAAGCGCGGCTTTCTCGACGCCTCGGCCAACCAGGTGCCGGCCGCTGTGCTGGCCCGGCGCTACGCTGGCCGCCACTTCGACAGCGTGGACGAGCCTATGGTGCCCGCGGCGCTGCCCGCAGTGGAAGGCGCCGGCGCCAAGTGTCCCGAATGCGGAGCACGTGCACTGCACAAGGTCGACGGCTGCCAGCGCTGTGGGGAATGCCACTACATCGGCAGCTGCGGCTAGCGGCGGGCCTCCCTGGGACGCTTTTGATTTTGCCTAAACGCTGCTGTGTTTTTGTTTTTTTATGATCCAAAATTATATATCTTGGTAAGTGTAGACCTAGTCCTTTTTATCTCAACGAGGAGTGACCATTATGGCAACTTTGTACACGGCGCACGGTGTGGCGCGTGAAATCGACCCTGCCCTCATTCCGGCATAGCCATCATGCATCAAATGTTACTAGAGCAAATACGCAAAGTTTTCGACGCCGGCGGCCTGTCGTCGGCGTCGATCGTCGCGACCGGCTGGCGCTTCCATGTGGTCGTCGACACGAAAGCCGGCGGGCAAGTCGTTTTGACCCGGCATTCCGACAACCAGGTGCGCTTTTTCAGTGATCCAGGCACCGCGATCAAGCTGCTACACGATGTCGGTTTCCGCGAAATCACGGTCGACACGAAAGGCTGGAACGCTGGCCAGGCCGAACTGTCTAGCCAATAGCAGACCATTCCAAACTAAACGATAGGAGCGCGCGATGTCAGATCACACGGTGGACCAAGGGGAAACCCAAAAAGCTGTGATTGAAAAGCTGCTGCAACGGCTGGAGCTCAGTTTCGGGATCGTGGTCGACGGGCGCGACCAGCTGCTAGCGGCGGCGGACTCGCCCGACTGGAAATCGGAGCTTACCCGGCTGCTGCAGCAGGGCCGCAAGGTCGGCGCCGGCCTTCGGCGGGGAGAGGCAGCCCGGCCCGCGGAGGACGAATTGCGCAGCCTTCTTGCCTACTTCTGCTTCACGGATGACCAGATTAAGACCTGGTCCCGAAATCTCGCTGCATAACGTCTCGTCGACGAGTCAACTTCCATGGACCCCGTCGAACTTACGACAACGCCTGGCGATCCGCCCCTGCTCTTGCTGTTAATGGTGGTCGTGGCGATTCTGGTTTTTCGCGCCGGCATCCGGAATTACGAGTCCACCAGGGCCGAGCGCTGCCACGTGAAATTGTTGCGTGACCGTCTGCTGCTATGGGCGAAGGGCGTCGGCCTGATGCTGGCTGCCGGAACTGCGACCATCTGGCCCACGGGGCGCCTTATTGGCGCCTGGTAATCCGCTGGATTTCACTCGAGGGCGCGCCACCTGAGGGCGCCGGTCAGTGCCGCCCTACTGATCAACTTCTATCTAGGTCCTTCCTTTCCTCCCTCGTAATGGCATCAATGTTTGCCGAACAGCTCCTGTTCGTTCTCTATCCCATTTAAGGCCGAATTCTACTATTGGCCTCCGTACCCTATGCTTGCAGTCTCGGCAGCATCTAAAACATCAGGCAATGCAAAGCGGCCTTTGGAAATAGTTTCTCGGCGTCAAAAATAACCTTTATCATAGTTTCATGGTTTTTGACGTCTGCATACAGCAGAGACAATTTCATAAGCTGAACTTAAAAAAAATATGCCTGTTAACAACGATAAAATCTCACAGTGGAAAGCCGATATCGCGCTCTCCGTCGATATGTACAACGACTGGTTCATGCGCTTTGCGCCGGTTGCTTTTCGCGATACGCGGATTAAGGCGACCAAGGACGTCGAGGCTGCATTACGCGAAACAGCGTATCTGACCAACATCCAGCCCATATTGCTACGGGAGCATCCAGAGGTGCTGCCGACTCTGCGGATGTCCACTTGCCCACCCATTGCCGTCGATCGCCTTATCGGTCTTTCGGGAGCAAGCCCTACTCTGGTCAAGACGATGGAGCTAATTAAGAGAATTCCTCCGCGCATGAGCTCGATGGCGGTTGATGCGAATCTGGTCAAGGTTGCGCATATCATTGAGCGTTTGGCTGATCCTGATATCTTTACCTGGCTGAAGACAGGCATGACGCCAACGCCGGTTGAGATCCATCGAGCAGCTACGATCGTTGCAGATCGCCTTTGCGGCGCTGTTGCAAATCCGATTATTCGTAATGCACAGGAGAAACGCCAGCTTGAAGCGATCAAGGCTTGGCTCGATGTCAGGGAGTACACACAGCTTGGGCCGGCAAGCATGGTTAGGTTCGACAAAATGGAGCCTGGAACCTACAGCTTCCGCATGAACGTGCCTGTGACGCTCGAAGGGGGGATTCAGGAGGTCAACATTCCTGTCGATGCTGTCATAATGCCGATGTCGAGTCGTCCTGGCGACCTGCCGATTTTCATCGAGGCAAAATCCGCTGGCGACTTCACCAATACCAATAAACGCCGCAAGGAAGAGGCCGTAAAGATGGCCCAGCTGCGGAGTACCTACGGCCCTCTCGTCCGTTTTAACCTGTTTTTGTGTGGCTATTTTGACGGCGGATACCTGGGCTACGAGGCAACCGAAGGGATTGACTGGGTCTGGGAACACCGTATTGATGATCTGGCCCAGTTCGGAATTTAATAAATGAATGACAAGTTTGAACCGGTGGAATCTGAACGCCTTGCTCTTCAAGCAACGCTTGACGGCGAGAAGACTTCCATCGAACGTAATATCCTTGGCCAGTTTGCGACCCCGACCATGCTGGCCCGGGACGTTATTGCTTATGGGCTTTCCATCCTGCCTGAAAGCATGCCAGTCCGATTTCTCGATCCGGCGATCGGCACCGGCTCCTTTTACTCAGCGCTGCGGTCGACGTCGACGTCGACAGGCCGGGAAGTTGCGTCTGCCCGCGGCATTGAGATCGATCCTCACTATGGTGAGCCGGCGCTTGAGCTTTGGAAAGACACTTCCCTGGAGCTGACGCTTGGGGACTTCACTAAGATTGCCCCTCCAGCTGCGGATCAGGACAAGGTGACCCTCCTCATCTCCAATCCGCCTTACGTGCGCCACCATCACCTAGAGAAGTCTGAGAAGCCGCGGCTGCAGGCCTTGGCTAAGGAATCGGCGGGCATGAAATTGAGCGGTTTGGCAGGGCTCTACTGCTATTTCATGGCGTTATCGCATAGCTGGATGGCGGAAGGCGGCGTTGCCGGCTGGCTGATCCCAAGCGAGTTCATGGACGTCAACTATGGCCGCGTGTTGAAGGAATACCTCTTACGCGACGTGACGCTTCTGCACATCCATCGTTTTGATCCGACCGACGTGCAGTTCGACGACGCTCTGGTGTCCTCTGCTGTTGTCTGGATCAAGAACGAGAAGCCCGCGGCGGATCACTGCGTAAAGTTTTCCTATGGTGGCTCCCTGGCCTGCCCTGCGACCGTCAAGGAGATCCCGGCGCGTGTCCTGAAGGCGGATGATAAGTGGACCCGCTTCCCGAAACACGATCCTGCAGAGGCCCATGAGGGTTACCGCCTGTCCGATCTGTTCGCCGTCAAGCGAGGCTTGGCGACCGGGAATAACGACTTTTTCATCCTGGACGAAGCCCGGGTTAAAGAACTCGATCTGCCTGAGAAATTCCTGCGCCCGATTCTGCCAAGCTCCAGGCACATCAAGACGGACGAGATCCAGGCGGATGAAAACGGCGTGCCTCTGCTGGAAAAACGGCTCTTCCTGCTTGATTGCGACATTCCGGAAGATCTGGTCGAGCGCGACTATCCGACCCTCTGGGCGTACCTGCAGACCGGCGTGACAACAATCGCTGAGGGGTATTTGTGCAAGTCGCGGAAATTCTGGTACGCCCAGGAGAAACGATTTGCTGCACCGATCATCTGTACCTACATGGGCCGGAGCGATCACGCCGGCAAGCCGTTCCGGTTCCTGCTCAACAATTCCCGCGCGGCCGCGACGAACGTGTTTTTGATGCTTTACCCTCAGCCACTTCTTCAGGCCCAGCTTGTCTCGAACCCAGATGCTATTCGCATACTCTGGGAAGCTCTGAATGCGATCAAGCCCGAGGTCATTCTCGGCAATGGCCGTGTCTATGGAGGGGGGTTGCACAAGCTAGAGCCCAAGGAACTTGCTAATGTGAATGCGAATGAAATGGCTGCCCTTATAGGCCTTCCTGAAAAGAAGAATGTTCAACTTGAGCTCATCGATAAGCTGGCTGCTTGAGTGCAATAGGACATGACGCGAACGTTCGCTATACAGGAATTTGAATGACGGGCTGTCCTCTGGCAACTGCACTTGCACGGGAGCGGCACCTCAAGGCACCGTCCGGCACCTCCCCTACTGTTCAAACTCTATGTACCAAGACTGCGCAACGCAGCGACGGGTGAGCTGATCGGACTCGAACCCGGCGATGGTCATCCGACCGTCGCCGATCCAGATCACTACGGCATCCCGCAGTGGCGGCAGCACGTCGACGCCGAGGGTTGCGTTCCGCAGCCGTGCGCTTCGCACGCTGCGACGCAGCTCCCGATCATGTTCCTCTGTGAGGGTAAGCACGCCGGCGTGATCGGGCTGGCAGATCACCGCGCGATGACGCGGCAGCGGCCGGCCGCCGTCTTCGTAGAGCTGCGCTACCTTGACGCGCATGGCCGCCTACCGGCGTCAGGTTGCATGATCTAGACTCGCTGGCTGTAAGTGCCAGGCGCCTTCGCGAGCGGCCGGTTGCACCGTACCTAGCGCGGTTGCCGGGCGCTCGGCCGGCGCGCGGTGCGTCCGCAGGGGCGCGATCGCGTCGAGGGGCATCGGCACGAACAGGGGGGCGTCACGCAACGGTCCCCGACGCTTGACGAAGCCAATCTCGATCCCACCAGCTGTAGGTTTTAGGCTTAGACGCAAAAGAGCGGGCGAGGCATCCTGTGCTGCCGCGAGTGGGCGCAGCATGAAAAACAGGGTCTCACCCTGCTGAGCAGCCAAATGTAGCCGGCGCAGGCTTTCGCCGCGCGCGTGGTTCTGCCAGAACAAGACGGCGCCGTAGGTCCCGCTGCGCAGTACCTGTTCGGTTGCCCAGAGCGCATCGGCGGTGCGGCCACTGCGAATCCACATCGTTTGCGATGGTGAAATCCCGAGCGCTGCCAAGGCCAGGATCTGGGGAGGGTGCGGTGGCTCTATCAAGGCAATTCCCCGGCCGGCGACACTAGCCAGGGCGGGCGCAAGCAACCGCATCTCACCAACGCCGTGCTGTGCCACCAGAAGGTCGACAAGCACGCCCGTTGGCCACCCGCCACCAGGGAGCTGTGTTGAAAGGCTTGCATGCCCTGTGCCGATGCAGCGCGTGGTAGCGCGGGCCAGTTGGGACGCAAACCAAAGCGAAGGGTGCAGCGCCTCGGGCGCAGAAGAAATGGTACCGCTCATGAATTCTTGCTGGTTTACTGTATGGGCATACAGTACATTGAGCCTTCATGTTTTGGCAAGAGTAATACCTGCCTCGAGTCATGCTGCGTTCGACCTGTGCGGTCTCACGCTCAGACCGCCCTTCCTCTTCCATCTCCTACCAGGAGCACCCGGAGCACATGGAGCACATAGCACACGAGCACAGGAGTACACGTCGGACAAGATAAACCCTTGTTTTAAAATACAAAATTTGCCATTACTAGCGCCATATCGCTCATTTCGCTTTACTCAAAACACACAATATGATGTAGCTAGCCTATGGTCAGATGCCATTTTAGGCGCTTGTACCCAGCGATTCCGCGCACGTATTGCCTCGTTGTAATCGATGCCGCAGTGGTAGAAGATAGCGTCTATCGAACACAAGGACACGGAAATGACCAACGTTAAACAAGCGCAGGCACAGAAGATGAAAATGGCTGAGCGCGCTCAGCAGCAGCTCGAGCTCCACTTCCCCGGAGTGTCGGATATCTGGATCTGGAACCGCAAACGCGACCACGGCTATACCACTATGCCGCGGATCCTGCCGATTGCTATGCAGGCGATCGATGAATACTCGAAAGGCGCACCGGCCGGCCATACCCTCTTCTGCCTGTGGGCGCGCTCGCCAGACCACGTGCTGGTCACGATCGAACACCCAGCCACCTTCGCAACCGAAGCTGGGTTCTACGGCTCGCGCGCTGTCGATACCTGGCGGAAGCGCATGAAGGTCCTCGCTGAACTCGGCTTCATCATCCCGAAGAAGGGGCCGACGGGAGACTTTCACTATGTCCTGCTCATGAGTCCGATCGTGGCCGTCGAGCGGATGTACCAGACACCCCGCAAGGAAGACCTGACCCAGCGTCAAATCAGGACCGACCTGTATGCGAGGTTCATCGACCGCTTGGCACAAATCGGCGCACATGGTCAGCTTAAGTCCTTCCAGAATGCGTGGGACGCGGAGCGTGCCGCCGCCGCGGCAGCAGTGGCAGCGGCAGCGGCAGCGCAGCCGGTTCCGCCACCACCACCGCCTGCAGCGGCGCCGGCGCCGGCCTCGAACACTCAACAGTAATCGGGCACCTAGAGGCGAAAAAAAAGCCGCTTAAGGCGGCATAGCAGCAAATATATTTCAAAATAGCACGAAAACCTCTTGCATTTCGGCAAAAGGATGCTATAATTCAACTAAGACCGTTTGAAATTTCGGTCGATTTTTTTTGCCCAAGTGGGCTTAACATTTTGTAAAGGATTTACAAATGTGTAACAAAATCTCAAATCAAAGGAAAAATTATGGAACCTGTAAGTATTGTAGTCGTATGTAAAATCGCGCTAGCTGTTGTTTGCAAATTGGTCGTAACCCATTCTGCTTACAAGTATTACAAGGCAAAACGTCAGTTGTGTGAGCTTAGGCTCAATCGCCACAAGTCTGCTACCAACAAACTTGTAGAGTAACTACCAGCCTCTCAGAAGTTACCGCTTCTGGGAGGTTTTTTTTGTCCCTTACCATTGAACATGGTTGCGGTATAAGCAGTACAGGCAGGACTTGCCTTGTACAGAAAGAGGACGATTGAGATTCTACCTATTTACAACGGTAAATGTCAACAAAATTTCCAACTGGTAAAAAACGCGCGCTAGAACCACCGTAAAGCCAAGGGTTCCATGCAGAAGCGCTGCGCCTGGCTATTTTTAGCACCTGCGCACAATGGCCTTAGCTTATCCCGGCGCGGCGCGCTGTCGCTTGCGTACAATCATGGCGTCCGAATCTGGCCCCGTTATGGTGCGCCAATGGACTCGAGAACAAACCACTCCGCAGCAATGATTATCGACCTGGCCATCATCCTGTTGCCCGAGGTCGGCGCGCTGGACGCTGCGCACATGCTGCGCTGCCACCATACCCCCCTTCCTATTGTGGTCCGAACGCTGACTACTTCGCGCCGCCGGCGCGTCGATGTGCGCGCGCGCGCCCTCTGATCTAGGCGCTCATGCATCGGCGCCGCCGGCCGGCGCCGCGCCGCCGGCGTATTTATAGAACGTGCTTCGCGCAATCCCGAGGACCTTGCAAATCTCGCCTGGTGTGCGATCTGACGTGGCCAAAGTGCGGATCGCGGCAATCGTGTCATCGGACACAGCCGGGCGGCCGCCCTTTCGGCCGCGCGCGCGCGCCGCTGCGAGGCCAGCCTGCGTGCGCTCGACGATCAGGCGCCGCTCAAATTGCGCGATCGCGCCGAATACGTGGAACACCAACTCGCCGGCGGCCGTGCTGGTGTCTATCCGCTCGGTCAGGCTCTCGAAGCCGACGCCGGCCGCCTCGAGCTGGTCGACCATCGCCACCAGTTCACCCAAGGAGCGGCCAAGCCGATCGAGACGCCACACGACCACGAGGTCGCCGCGGCGGGCGAATTCAAGCGCAGCGGCCAGGCCTGGCCGGTCGGCCTTGGCTCCGCTGATCTTATCTGTGAACAGGCGTTCGCACCCGGCCCGGTCCAGGGCGTCGCGCTGCAGGTCCAGATTTTGGTCATCCGAGGAAACCCGGGCGTAACCGATCTTCATAGAATGTCCGTTTTGTCGTCGTGCCTTCTATTATACGGACGCTGATTTACGGACGAGAAAAAAAATGTGGCCGGTTTCGCGGACGAGTTCCCGCTTCACTGCTCTGCCGTTGTCCGTAAAACGAACGTTTAAAAGACCGGGTACGTTGCTCACTTGCATATGTGATTACTGATCAGGAGTGTCATGCTACAGTAGGTTTTTTTGAACAAAGTGGAGCGATGTATGCAAGATCACAGCAACAAGCCAAAGCGAATTTTGGGTGCTAACCTTGAGCATGCTGAAGAATTTATTGCTGACGCAGTCAAGGGCTACACAGTCGAGAAAATCCAGGAGCTTGCAAATCACGATTCCGAGACCTCAAACCAGCTCTATCAGAGCTACTTGTCGAAGTATCCCAACTCCATGCTAAATGAGAGGAGTCTTATGTTGCATGAAAGCACCTTTAAGCACGTCGCCGCAGAGCATGCGGGGGGCCAACGATTTTTCGACCACCCGACAGCGAACTAGCCGACCGCGCTGGCCGCGCTCCGAAAGCCAGGCAGTTCCTGCGGTGGCAAAGAGACAGCTACCGTGAACTGCGCTAAACTGGTTGCTCAAATTTGAGCAATGGGAGATGCAAATGGGCAGTTTAGCGAACCCCGACGAACAGCATGACCATGCCACCTCGCCCGCGCCGATTTTGAACACCCAGGAGGAACGTCGTCGCCGTCGTGCTGTTGCCCTTAAGGCCGCTGAAGGCTTATGGAGAGACCGTACTGATGTTCCCAAGGACGGTGTTGCCTATCAGGAGCAACTGAGGGCTGAATGGCGTTAATTATTTTCGATACGAATATTTTTATCGACATGCTCAACGGTGTCCACGAGGCTACTGTTGAGCTTGGGGCTTACGACCGCCCAGCAATCAGCGTCATCACCTATATGGAACTTCGTTCAGGAGAGGTGCCGCGCCCCCAGGACAAACCGATTCTCGACGCTGTTTTGAATGAGTTTGAGGTTCTGCAGCTGGACCCTCAGATCATCGAAGCATCGATCGCCATCCGCGGGAATGGCTTGATCACCCCGCCTAAGATCAAGCTCCCTGACGCCATTATTGCCGCCACTGCGCTCGTGTATAGCGCTCCCCTAGTCACCCGCAACGGGCGAGATTTCAGCGGCATCGCTATCACGATCCACGCACCATACGACTACGATTCCATTACCGGGACCGTTACCAACGTCAGGTCTTCTTTCGTCTTCCCCGCTCAGGCTGTAAAGCCGTCGATTACGCGCATACGCTACCCCAACTAAATAGGCCCACCAGACGGCGGGCCCATGGTATTACGGCTTCTTCCTCGACTGCGCGACGACCGACCCAGCCAAGGCTTTCGTGGTTCCGCTCGAGGTCTGGCTTTGCAGCGCAGCTGACGCCTTGGTTTCCATTGCCTTGCTTGTGACTTTCGAAGTGCCCGCTTGTGCTAAGGCACTACCTGCAAGACTCCGCTGAATCTGTGAAGCGTTTGGATTGCCGAGCGTGCGGCCTGCAGTTGATGCGATCTTGCCGCCTGTTGACTTTGTTGCCATGGATTACCTCCGTGAAAACGTCGCTAGAAAACCTAGGTTAGCACTACATGCAGGGTCAATTGACCTGTGTCTACTATATATCGTACTGTATATACGTACAAGGCTTTTGCGAACGATTGCCCAAGAGAATTCTGTTTTTTTCTGGCCACGGCTTCGGGATAGCGCCGCTTCATAACAACTTGCTAGTTGGATTGCTTTGAGGCTATGATCCTCATACGTGTATTACAAGTGGGACGGACAAAATGGCTTTTTCTATCCGATTACCGAAGGACATCGACGAACGACTTGAGCGGTTGGCGTCTGTGACTGGCCGTCCAAAAGCTTTTTACGTGAACCAGTCGCTGATCCTTGGTCGATCATTGGAGGTGCTGGAAGCAATTTATCTGCCGGAGACGGAGCGCGAGAGCGCACGCGCGGCAAATCTTGGACAAGATTTAGGAAAGGGACTCAATCTGGGTGTAAACCAACTGAGCCTTGTATAAAAGACAAAGCCCCCATGTTGGCGCATGAGGGCTTTTGAACAACTTGCGTAGGGCTATTTAGAACGGACCCCAAAAAAAGCGACGTAGCAGGCGCTTTCTGTCTTGGTTCCATTCTACGTATTCCCTTTACGCCTTGCAAGCGGCACGTGCACGCGATGTCTTCGTTCGAACTCGATCGGCGATCGGTGTTGCGCATGCGCACATGAGGAATGCATGGAATGCAACAGCTAAGGCTGGCCCTGCGCCTGCCGGCGGACCACTATGACCTGGTGACTCCGCACCAGGAACGCGAACTGATCGCGTACACGCCGCAACAGGCGAAGAACTGGCACGTCCTCAACCGCGAGGTCGCGCGGGATGCCTTGTCACGCTGGGTCGACGAGCCCGACGTGTATGTGACGCCGAACGAGTTCTACAACTGGCGTCTCATCAAGAACGCCGCTGCCCTCAATGCCCAGTATGTCGACATCGACGCCCGCGGCGGCGAGGACGTGCACCGCAAGGTCGAGGTTGCGATGGCCGCGCTCGAGGCGGCCGGCATACCCGAACCCAACTGCATCGTCTACACCGGGCGCGGCGCCCACCTCTATTGGCTGATCGAACGCACGCCGGCATGGGCGTTGCCGCGCTGGCAGGCCTGCCAGCGTCGCCTGGTCAAGCTCTGCGACGGCGACAGGATGAGCGCGGACGCGACGCGCGTGCTGCGCGTGGTCGGTACGGTCAACAGCAAGGCGGACAACTTCCGCGTTACGGCCGAGCCGATCCACCCTGTTCGGTACAACTTCGACTGGCTGGCCGACCAAATCCTGGAGAAGACCCGCGCTGAAATCCGCGACCTGCGCGCGCACCGCGCCGCCCGCCAGCTGGACATCACCATCCCGACCACGCAAGGCAAACCATACGGCAGCATTTATGACCGTTGGATGCTGGTCTATCGCGACCTGCACGCCATCGTGGCGCACCGCTGGCCAGGCGTCGCGATCGAAGACGGGCACCGAGACACGGTGCTGTTCCACATGGCAAATGCTCTCTCCTGGTTCACCCTGTCCCAGGCGCTCGACAACGAGGTCGAGGCGGTGGCCAGACAGATTACCCCTACCCTCTCCGCCGACCAGGCGCGCAGCTATTGCAGCAGCGTCCTTCGGCGTGCTGTCGGCACTTCCGAGAAAGGCCGCGAACAACGCTACCACTACAAGCGGGAAACCCTGTACGAGCAACTGTCGCCGCTAATTCCAGATGACCTGTTGCCGAACCTGCGCGCAATCATCCCCAACGACCTGGCGGCCGATCGGAAGCGCGAACGCAATCGCAAGAGCGAGCAGAAGCGCCGAGCCGGTGCCGGCGCGGTGGCCCGGGACGAATACCTAGCGCGCGGCGACGAGCGATGCCGGCAGGCGCACGCCCTGCGCCGGCGCGGCCTGACGCTGCGCGAGATTGCCGAAGCCCTGACAGTGTCGATCGGCTCCGTCAGCGGATACTTGAAAAAGCCCCAACCGGACGACGAGTGTTCAAAGTCCCTGTGTCTTGTATAGTGGGCGGAGCCCGACCCGGCGCAGCCGTTATGCATTCTTTGAATATCTGGACCGGTTCCTCAACGGCTGTCGCATGTTCAAACTGCATGTGCCTTGTATGCAATTTTTGGCTCGATCCGGCAGTGGCGTTTTGATGCTGGTGTTGGCGTCGCGGTTTTTCAGTTTTTGTCTTTCCGGTTTTCCACGTAACGCAGCCGTGCCTGTTTTCCGAAGGAAAATCGGTGCGGAATTTTTGTGGCCGTGATGTTTTTGTTCGCCCCGCTGTCGCGGGTGCGCGCGGGTTTATTTTGCGGCCGTCGACTTCGGCGTTGGTGACACTTTCACCAGGTGGCCAGCTGCTGGCTGTCGCCATTCATGCGGGCGTCGCCCTGGCATCGACGGGCCGGCGGCGCCGGCCGACAGCGTGACCGCTGCCAGGCTGGATTCATGTTGGCATCCCT
>Ga0213837_1001174_pt1 | contig 15516 bp, 15 predicted proteins | sample SWPATP12_FD_160572 | JGI IMG/M metagenome (GOLD analysis project Ga0213837, IMG submission 160572) | Coastal seawater microbial communities from Marineland, Florida, United States - SWPA TP1 #2 | ecosystem: Environmental > Aquatic > Marine > Coastal | place: USA: Florida | collected 2016-08-06
GCGCAAGCAGGCGCTCGTCGAGCGTGCGCAGGCGCTCGCGCCCAAGGGCGTCGACGGCATCCCCGCGTACCGGTCGCTGCTCGACGAGTGGAAGGGCGCCGGCCGCGCCGGCCGCAAGATCGACGATGCGCTGTGGGCGCAGTTCAAGGAGGCCGGCGACGTCCTCTTCGCGGCGAAGGCCGAGCAGTCGTCGGTCGAGAACGAGGAGTACACCGCCAACCTGGAGGCGAAGCGCGCGCTCCTCGAGGAGGCCGCTCCGGTCCTGCAGATCACGGACCGCGCCGCCGCCCGCGAGGCGCTGCTGCCGATCCAGCGCCGCTGGGACGAGCTGGGCCGCGTGCCGCGCGAGTCGCTGCGCGAGGTCGAGGACCGCATGCGCGCCATCGAGACGCACGTGCGCGAGCTCGACGAGCAGCACTGGAGACGCACGAACCCCGAGCGCAAGGCGCGCTCTGAGGGGCTCGCCGGGCAGCTCGAGGACGCCATCGAGAAGCTCGAGGGCGAGATCGCCGCGGCGACCGACCCGAAGCAGCGCGCCGAGCTCGAGGCCGAGCTGGCGACGAAGCGCTCCTGGCTCGAGGTCGTGGCGGCCGCGGGCTGACCCGCTCCCATCACGAAGGGGCCCGCGCGGTGCGCGGGCCCCTTCGTCGTCGGCTGCGTCAGCCGGTGGTGATGCGGTAGACGTCGTAGACGCCGTCGATGCGCCGGACCGCGTTCAGCACGTGGTCGAGGTGCGTCACGTCGCCCATCTCGAAGGCGAAGCGGCTGAGCGCGAGGCGGTCGGTGCCGGTGTGCACGCTCGCCGAGAGGATGTTCACGTGGTGCTCGGTGAGCACGCGGGTGATGTCGCTCAGGAGGCCGGAGCGGTCGAGCGCCTCGACCTGGATGTTGACGAGGAAGAGGCCCTTCGACGTGGGCGCCCACTCGACCTCGATCATGCGCTCGGGCTCGGCGAGGAGCCCCTGCACGTTCGGGCACGAGCGCTGGTGCACGCTGACGCCCTGGCCGCGCGTGACGAAACCGACGATCTCGTCGCCGGGCACGGGCGTGCAGCACTTCGAGAGCTTCACGAGGATGTCGTCGGCACCGCGCACGAGCACGCCCGACGAGCTCGTCGACACGCGCGTGGCCGTGCGGGTCGGCAGCGCGGCCTGCGGCTCGTCGTCGGCCCCGCCCTCGTCGGCGCGGATCGCGGCGACGACCTTCTCGAGCACCGACTGGGTGGAGACGTGGCCCTCGCCCACCGCCGCATACAGGCCGGTGACGTCGTCGTACTTCAGCTGCGCGGCGACCTGCGCGAACGCATCCCGCCCCATGAGCTTCTGCAGCGGCAGGTCGTGCCGGCGCATCGCCTTGGCGATCGCCTCCTTGCCGACCTCGACCGCCTCGTCGCGGCGCTCGCGCTGGAACCACTGGCGGATCTTGCTGCGGGCACGGGGCGACGTGACGAAGCCCTGCCAGTCCTGGCTGGGCCCGGCATCCGGGTTCTTCGACGTCAGCACCTCGACGATGTCGCCGGTGGTGAGCCTCGTGTCGAGCGGCACGAGGCGGCCGTTGACCTTCGCGCCCATCGTGCGGTGGCCGACCTCGGTGTGCACCGCGTAGGCGAAGTCGACGGGCGTCGCGCCGGCCGGCAGGCCGATGACCTTGCCCTTCGGCGTGAAGACGTAGAGCTCCTTCGCGCCGATCTCGAAGCGCAGCGAGTCGAGGAACTCGCCCGGGTCGGTCGTCTCCTCCTGCCAGTCGTTGATGTGCGCGAGCCACGCCATGTCGGTCGACGACATCGCGCCGCCGCCCTGCTTGTACTTCCAGTGCGCCGCGACGCCGTACTCGGCGCGACGGTGCATCTCCTCGGTGCGGATCTGGATCTCGACGTGGTGGCCGCGCGGGCCGATCACCGTCGTGTGCAGCGACTGGTAGAGGTTGAACTTCGGGGTCGCGATGTAGTCCTTGAGGCGACCGGGCATCGGCTGCCAGCGCGCGTGGATCGCGCCGAGCACCGCGTAGCAGTCCCGCACGCTCGGCACGATGACGCGCACGCCGACGAGGTCGTAGATGTCGGCGAAGTCGTGGCCGCGCAGCTGCATCTTGTTGTAGATGGAGTAGTACTGCTTCGGCCGGCCGGCGATGCGGCCGCGGATCTTCGCGGCCTTCATGTCCTCGGTGAGGCCGGCCACAACGTCGTCGAGGTAGCGCTCGCGCTCGGGTGCGCGCGCCTCGACCAGGTTCTTGATCTCGAGGTAGACCTTGGGCTGCAGCACCGCGAACGAGAGGTCCTCGAGCTCGACCTTGATCGTCTGGATGCCGAGCCGGTGCGCGAGCGGGGCGTAGATCTCGATCGTCTCGCGCGCCTTGCGCTGCGCCGACTCGTCCGACACGAAGCCCCATGTGCGCGCGTTGTGCAGCCGGTCGGCGAGCTTGATGACGAGCACGCGGATGTCCTGCGACATCGCGACCACCATCTTGCGCACCGTCTCGGCCTGCGCGCTCTGGCCGTACTTCAGCTTGTCGAGCTTCGTGACGCCGTCGACGAGCATCGCGATCTCGTCGCCGAAGTCGGCCCGGCACTGCTCGAGCGTGTAGGTGGTGTCCTCGACCGTGTCGTGCAGCAGCGCGGCCGCGACCGTGATCGCGCCGATGCCGAGGTCGGCCAGGATCTGCGCGACCGCGACCGGGTGGGTGATGTAGGGCTCGCCCGACTTGCGGTACTGACCCTTGTGGGCCTCCTCGGCGACGATGTACGCGCGCTGGATGAGGCCGGTGTCGGCCTTCGGATGCTGCGACTTGACCGTGCGGATGAGCTCGTCGACCGCGCCCGCGCGGTGCGAGCGCGAGAAGAGGAAGGGCAGGAGCGTGCGGAAGCCACCGGATGGCTGGGTCTCGCTCATGCCGCTCCTCCTCTCGCTCGGGTCGGTCAGGCCGGGTCCGTCAGGCCGGGTCGGTCAGGACGCTGCGGCGATCAGACGACCGCTCCGCGCTCGCTCCGCGGCTTCACGGCCTCCGCGGCGATGGTGTCGCCCTGGCGGAGCCACGCGTACACGGGCGCCGCGACGAAGATCGACGACCAGGTGCCGACGATCGTGCCGATGAAGAGCGCGAGCGAGATGTCGCGGAGCGTGCCGGCGCCGAGCAGCAGCGCGCCGATGAAGAGGATCGACGCGATCGGCAGCGTGGCCACGATCGACGTGTTGATCGAGCGCACGAGCGTCTGGTTCACGGCGAGGTTGATGTTGCCGAGCAGGTCGCCGCTCACGCCGGGCGCGGTGTTCTCGCGCACCTTGTCGAACACCACGACGGTGTCGTAGAGCGAGTAGCCGAGGATCGTCAGGAAGCCGATCACCGCCGCGGGCGTGACCTCGAAGCCGATGATGCCGTAGACGCCCGCGGTCACGAGCAGGTCGAAGGCGAGCGAGGCGAGCGCAGCGACCGCCATCTTCCAGGTGCGGAAGTAGATGGCGAGCACGATAGAGACCAGCACGAGGAAGGTGACGAGCGCCTGCAGCGCCTGCTGCGTGACGTCCTGCCCCCACGACGGGCCGACGAACGAGAACGCGACCTCGCCCGTCTCGACGCCGTACGCCTCGGCGAGGGCCGTGCGGATGTCGGCCGCCTGCTGCTCGGTGACGACGTCGGTCTGGACGCGCACGGCGTCGCTGCCGAGCGTCGCGACGCGGGCCTCCGACTCCGGCACGATCGACTCGACGGCCTCCGCAGCGCCCTCGACGCTCGACTCGGTGAGCCCGGTGACGCGGAACTCGCTGCCGCCGGTGAACTCGATGCCGAAGACGAAGCCGCCGCGCAGCACGGTGCCGAGCGCGAGCAGGATCAGGAACCCGGCCGCGATCGAGAGCCACAGGCGGCGCTTCGCGACGACCGGGATCGACCGCTCGCCGGTGTAGAGCTCGTTGCCGATCGTGGTGAGCGATGCCATCAGTTCTCCTTGCCGGTGCCGGGGCGGGGAGCGACGCTCGCGCCACCGCTCGCGCCCACGCCTGCGCCGACGGATGCCTTGCGCTCTGCGATGGTCTGGCGCTTCTGCGCCTCCTTCGACGACCGCGCCGCACGGCCGACGGCGACCGGCTCGCGGAACTTCGCGCGACCCCGGTAGACCGCGCCGAGCGCGTTCGGGTCGAGCCCGCTGAAGCGGTGCCCCGACGAGAAGAACGACGTGCGCGACAGCATGCGCAGCAGCGGGTGGGTGAAGAGCGCGACCACGACGATGTCGATGAAGGTCGTGATGCCGAGCGTGAAGGCGAAGCCGCGCACGTTGCCGACCGACAGCAGGTAGAGGATCACGGCCGCGAGGAAGCTCACGGCATCCGAGATGAGGATCGTGCGGAAGGCGCGCTTCCAGCCGGTCTCGAGCGCGGACGACAAGTGCTTGCCCTCGCGCAGCTCGTCGCGGATGCGCTCGAAGTAGACGATGAACGAGTCGGCCGTGATGCCGATCGCGATCACGAGGCCCGCGATGCCGGCGAGCGAGAGGCGGTAGCCCTCGGTGCTCGACAGGAACGTCACCACGAGGTACGTCAGCACGCCGGCGACGGCGAGCGAGAGGATCACCACGAGGCCGAGCGCCCGGTACTGCAGCACCGAGTAGAGCACGACGAGGATGAGGCCGATGAGGCCGGCGAGCAGGCCCGCCTGCAGCTGGCTCGCGCCGAGCGTGGGCGAGATCGTCTCGTTCGACTGCACCTGGAAGCCGATGGGCAGCGCGCCGAAGCGCAGCTGGTCGGCGAGGCTCTGCGCGCCCTCCTGCGTGAAGCCGCCGGTGATCTGCGCGTTGCCGTCGGTGATGACGGCGTTCGACGTGATCGGCATGAGCACGGTCGAGTCGAGCACGACCGCGAACTGGTTCTGCGGCTCGGGCAGCTGGGTGATCGCGCGGGTGACGGCCTCGAACGCCGCGGGCCCCTCGCCGTCGAGCTCGAGGTTCACGCCCCAGCCGCCGGTCGCCTGACCCTGGCTGTTCGTCGCGGCGCTCACCTGCGCGTCGGCGATGTCGGCGCCCTCGACCGAGACCGGCCCGAGGATGAACCGCGCGCTGCCGTCGGTGGAGCACGTGATGTACGGCTGGTCGGCGGGCGCCTGCACGGTCGTGTCGACGTCGGCGCACTGGAAGGCATCGAACTCGGACTGCAGGGCGGGGGTGATCCACGCCTGGTCCCAGGCGTTCGCGGGCGTCGTGGCCGGCTCGCTCTCCTCCGACGGCTCGGCCGTCGGGCTCGCGCCGGGCTCGTTCGCGGGGGCTGACTGCAGCACCGGGCGGAACTCCATCTTGGCGCTCGCCTGGATGCGCTGCAGAGTGGCCTGGTCGGGCTCCCCTGCGAGGGCGACGACGATGTTGCGGCCGCCCTGCGTCGTGATCTCGGGCTCGGCGATGCCGGAGGCGTCGACGCGCTGGCGAATGATCGCCACCGCCTGGTCGAGCTGCTCCTGGGTGACCGAGGTGCCCTCGGCGACCTGCGGCTCGAGCACGATCTGCGTGCCGCCCTCCAGGTCGAGGGCGAGCTGGGGCGTCCAGGCGCCGTCACCCCACTGGACCGCCGAGAAGTTGACGCCGATGAGGCCGGCGATGAGCACCGCCAGCCAGATGAGGGCGCGGCCGCCCCGCGCGCGAGCCTTCGCCACGGATCAGGCGCGGTCGCGCGGCTCGTCCGCGTCGCCGAGGTCGTCCGTGCGGTCGTCGGCGGCCTCGGTCACCTCGGCGTGGTCGTCGACCACGCGGGCGAGGGTCTGGCGGTGCACGCGGATGACGGTGCCGGGTGCGATCTCGATGTGCGCCTCGTTGCGCTCCTCGTCGATCGCGACGAGCTCGCCGAACACGCCGAAGTTCGTCATCACCTCGGCACCAGGGACCATCTTCGTCTGGAGGTCCTCGGCCTGCGCCTTCCGCTTCTTGTTGCTGCGGAACATGAAGAAGATCATCGCCGCGAGCACGACGAGCATGATGATCGTCAGCGGGTCGAGCGCGAATCCTTGCGGGGCGGCGGTGGTCGTCTGCAGGAACAGCATTCGGAAGGAGCCTCTCGGGGGGTGTCCGTCCTGCGCGGCTGCGCGCGGGACCAAGGACTGATCATACCCCGTCGAGCGTGTCGTCCGGCGCGAGCGCGCGGGCGTGGCGCATCCCCGAGGCCGTGGCGATCCGGCCGCGCGGCGTGCGGCCGATGAGGCCCTCGCGCACGAGGAACGGCTCGACGACCGACTCGATCGTGTCGGCCTCCTCGCCCACGGCTGCGGCGAGCGTCGACAGTCCCACCGGTCCCCCGCCGAACCGGTGCGCGATCGCGTGCAGCACGGCGCGGTCGATGCGGTCGAGGCCCGCCTCGTCGACGTCGTAGAGCTCGAGCGCCGCACGCACGCCGTCGATGTCGCTCGAGCCGGCGTGCACGAGCAGCCAGTCGCGCACGCGGCGCAGCAGCCGGTTCGCGATGCGGGGCGTGCCGCGCGACCTGCTCGCGAGCTCGGCGAGGGCCGCGCCCTCGAGGTCGAGGTCCATGAGGCGCGACGACCGGGCGAGCACCCGCTCGAGGTCGGCCGTCTCGTAGAACTCGAGGTGCGCGGTGAAGCCGAAGCGGTCGCGCAGCGGCGCGGGCAGCATGCCGGAGCGCGTGGTGGCGCCGACGAGCGTGAAGGGCGCGAGCTCGAGCGGGATCGAGGCGGCCCCCGCGCCCTTGCCGACCATGATGTCGATCCGGAAGTCCTCCATCGCGAGGTAGAGCATCTCCTCGGCGGAGCGCGCCATGCGGTGGATCTCGTCGACGAACAGCACCTCGCCGGGCACGAGCGCCGACAGCACCGCGGCGAGATCGCCCGCGTGCTGGATCGCGGGGCCGGACGAGAAGCGGATGGGCCTGCCCGTCTCGTGCCCGATGATCATCGCGAGCGTGGTCTTGCCGAGCCCCGGGGGTCCGGCGAGCAGGATGTGGTCGGGCGCGCGCTCCTGCATGCGCGCGGCCTGCAGCAGCACCTCGAGCTGCCCGCGCACCTTCGGCTGCCCGACGAAGTCGGAGAGCGTCGTGGGCCGCAGGGCGCCCTCGAAGGCGAGCTCGTCCGGCGTCGACGCGGGATCGATGAGCGGGTCGTTCACGGGCGCGCCGCCGGGCCGAGGATCGCGAGCGATGCGCGCAGCAGCGCGCCGCTCGAGGCGGCGGCATCGGGCGCCGCGACCGCGGCGCGCTCGATCGCGTCGGCAGCCGTGCGCTCGGGCCAGCCGAGGCCGGTGAGCGCCGTCAGCACGTCGGCGCGCGCATCCGGCGCCGCGGCGCGGGCGACGGCGGGCGCGACGAGCTTGCCGCTCAGCTGCAGGATGAGCAGCTTCGCCGTCTTCGGGCCGATGCCGCTCACGGCCTTGAACGCGCGCTCATCTCCGCTGTCGATGGCGCGCGCGAGCTCGGCGGGCGTGAGGTGCGCGAGCACCCCGAGGGCCGACTTCGGCCCCACGCCGGTGACGCCGATGAGCAGCTCGAACGCCTCGAGCTCCGCCTCGGTCTCGAAGCCGTAGAGCGCGAGGTCGTCCTCGCGCACGACGAGGTGCGTGTGGAGGGCGACGCCGGCGCCCGGCCGCGCGGCCAGCGAGCACTGCGGCGTCACGTGCACGGCGAGGCCGACGCCGCCGACACCGACGACGAGCCGCTGTCCGCGTGCGGACAGCACCGTTCCGTCGAGCCTCGAGATCACCTCGTCAGCCTAGGCGGCGGCGGCGCGCTCGGGCCGCTGGCACGCCGTCGAGCGGGCGTCGCGCTGATAGCCTGGTCCGGCCCGCCGACCGACTCGGAGATCGCATGCGCTACGTCCAGTTCCTCGTCCTGTTCCTGATGCTCGTCGCCTCGTTCTTCGTCATGGGCTATGCGTTCGCGTTCCCGGGCATCGAGGCGTTCATCTTCATCGCGGGCCTGCTGATGTTCACGCTGTCGTTCGTCGTGTCGATCGAGATCGGGCGTCGCGGCCTCCGCCACCGCTGACCGTCGCCGCGCTCAGCGCCGCGACCTGGCAGCCGCCTCGGCTGCCGCCCACGCCTGCTGCGCGGGCGTCGACGTGCTCGCGCGGGGCACGCGCGTGCGCCAGCCCTCCGCGATCGCGATCGCCAGCGCATCCGCCGCGTCGGCCGGCCTCGGCGCCGCGTCGAGCCGCAGCAGCCGTCGCACCATCTCGGCCACCTGCTGCTTGTCGGCCGAGCCGTAGCCGGTGACGGCGGCCTTCACCTCGCTCGGCGTGAGCATCGCCACCGGGATGCCGCGCTCCGCGGCGGCGCGCAGCACGATGCCCGAGATCTGCGCGACGCCCATGACGCTCCGCAGGTTGGCCTGGGCGAAGACGCGCTCGAGCGCGATCGCGTCGGGCCGGTGCTCGTCGATCGCGGCCTCGACGCCGCGGCCGATGCGCAGGAGGCGCTGCTCGATCGCCTCGTCGGGCTCGGAGCGCACCACCTCGACGTGCACGAGCGTCGGCGTGCGGCGCTCCACGTCGATGACGCCGACGCCGCAGCGCGTGAGGCCGGGGTCGACGCCGAGCACGCGCACCGACGCCGGCACGGGCTACTCGTCCTCGTCGAGCTGCGCCTGCACCTCGGGGGTGAGGTCGTAGTTCGCGTAGACGTTCTGCACGTCCTCGCTGTCCTCCAGCGCGTCGATGAGGCGCATGACCTTGCGGGCGGTCTCGGCGTCGACCTCGACCTTGAGGTTCGGCACGAACTCGACGTCGGCGGCGTCGTAGTCGATGCCCGCGTCCTGCAGCGAGGTGCGCACCGCCACGAGGTCGCTCGGCTCGGAGACGATCTCGAAGCCGCCGCCCTGATCGGTGACCTCCTCGGCACCGGCGTCGAGCACGGCGAGCAGGATGTCGTCCTCGGTGACGTCGTCGGTCTTGGTCACCGAGACGACGCCCTTGCGGGTGAAGTTGTAGGCGACCGAGCCCGGGTCGGCCATCGTGCCGCCGTTGCGGGTCATCGCGGTGCGGACCTCTGCGGCGGCGCGGTTCTTGTTGTCGGTGAGGCACTCGACCATGAGCGCGACGCCGCCCCCGGCGTAGCCCTCGTACATGATCGTCGTGTAGTCGATCGACTCGCCCGTGAGACCGGCGCCGCGCTTGATGGCGCGGTCGATGTTGTCGTTCGGGACGCTCGTCTTCTTCGCCTTCTGCACGGCGTCGACGAGGGTCGGGTTGCCCGAGAGGTCGGCGCCGCCGATCTTCGCGGCGACCTCGATGTTCTTGATGAGCTTCGCGAACGACTTGGCGCGGCGGGCGTCGATGACGGCCTTCTTGTGCTTCGTCGTGGCCCACTTGGAATGTCCGGACATGCTGCTTCCTGATCGCGAGACGGGAGGATCCCATCCTACGCGTGCACGCCGAGGCTACGGACGGAGGCTGGGGACCCGCACGCCGGCGCTGCGCAGCTCGAGCGCCGCGAGCGCGCGGAGGGCGTCCTCGTCGCCGGTGCGGAGCGCGGCGACCGGGTCGGGCACCGCGCGCAGCACCGCGGCCATCGGCTGCCCGACGATCGCGCGCATCGCGAGCAGGTCGCGTCCCTCGCGGCTCTGCGCGAGCGCGCGGCTGGCGCCCGCCCGTGTCGCGAAGCGGAGCCGCGGCACGATCCAGACGAGCACCACGAGCAGCAGCGGCAGGAGCCAGAGGGCGGTCGCGACCGCGCCTGCGAGCATGTCGACGGCGTCCGTGAGCGCCGAGCCGGCCGCCTCGAGCTCGGTGGCCGAGCCCGCGGCGTCGCGGAAGGGCTGCGCGACGCCCTCGCCGACGAGCGGCACCTGCGCGAGCGCCTCCCCCGCGTCGGCGAGCGTCGTCGAGAAGCCGCTGCCGGCCGCCGCGACCTGCTCGCCGAAGCCGCCGAGCGAGGCGATCGCCGCGCCGACCTGCTGCGAGAGCCAGACGGCGGCGACGATCGTGCCGATCGCGACGAGGTCGCCGACGGCCTGCCAGACGGCCTGCCCTGGACGGCTGGAGTAGAGCTGCACGGCTCGATTCAAGCACGCTGCCCTGCTTCAGCCAGGCTGCGCTGCGCGGGCCCGTGGCTTCGACTGCACGAGCACGCCCGCGCCGATCACGATCGCGGCACCGGTGAGCTGCCACGGCCCGACCTCCTCGCCGAGCACGACGACGCCGAGCGAGACCGCGACGATCGGGATGAGGTAGGTGACGGTCGCCGCGACCGTCGGACCCACCGCCCGCACGACCTCGAACTGCAGCACGTAGGCCACGCCCGTGCCGATCACGCCGAGCAGGACGACCGCGACGAGCGCGAGCGGCAGCGCGTCGGGCGCGCCGTGCGTCGCGACCGGCGACCAGCCCTCCGCGCCCGCCCAGACGAGCAGCGCGACGAGGGTCATGGGGAGCCCCGTCACCATCAGCGCGGTCGGATGCGCGAGTCCGGGCACCTCGCGCTGCCCGAGCAGCCGGCGGTTGAGCGTCCACCCGACGCCGTAGGACGCCGCGCCGAGCACCGCGATCGCGATGCCGAGCAGGTCGGGCCCCTGCCCCGACGTCCACGGCTGCGCGATGAGCACGACCCCGACGAAGCCGAGCAGCACCGAGAGGAGCTTGCGCGGCGTCAGCCGGTCGCTCGGCAGCAGCAGCAGCGCGAAGAGCACGGTCGCGACCGGCGTGAACGCGTTCGCGAGGCCCGTGAGCCCCGAGGAGATGCGGGTCTCCGCCACCACGAACGCCGTGAAGGGCAGGGCGGTGAGGAAGAACGAGCAGATCGCGAGGAGGCCCCAGGTACCGCCATCGCGCGGCAGCCGGGTGCGGGTCGCGGCGGCGAGCACGAGCAGCGTGATGGCCGCGATGCCGATGCGGAGCGTCGCGATCTGCATGGGGTGCAGCGCCTCGAGCCCGAGCTTCATGAGCAGGAACGACGAGCCCCAGATGACGGCGAGGCCGATCCACAGGACCTGCCACGGCATCCGGCCCATGCGGCCCGCCGAGCGCGTGCCGTCGGTCATCCCGTCGCTCCCTCCGCACTGCATCGCAGCATCCGAGCACGCTGCGTGCGGTCACGCAGCATCCGATCACGCACCGCTGACGCGCTCGACGGTCGCGAGGAACCGTCGATGGAAGCGCAGCTCGCCGTTCACCTCCGGGTGGAAGGCGGTGCCGAGCAGGTTCCCCTGCTCGACCGCGATGACGCGGCCGTCGACGTGCGCGAGCACCTCGACGCCGTCGCCCACGCGCTCGACCGCGGGCGCGCGGATGAAGGTCGCCCGCACGGGCTCCTCCCCCAGCGCCGGCACGGCGAGCTCCGCCTCGAACGAGTCGACCTGGCTGCCGAACGCGTTGCGGCGCACGTCGACGTCGAGGCCGCCGAACGGCAGCTGCGTGGGCAGCCCGTCGAGGATGCGGTCGGCGAGCAGGATGAGCCCGGCGCACGTGCCGAAGACGGGCATGCCGTCGCCGATCCGCGCGACGATCGGCTCGCGCACCTCGAAGAGCCGCGAGAGCTTGTCGATGACGCTCGACTCGCCGCCGGGCAGCACGAGGCCGTCGACGGCCTCGAGCTGCGCCGGCGTGCGCACGAGCGACACGTCCGCGCCGAGCGCCTCCAGCACGGCGACGTGCTCGCGCACGTCGCCCTGCAGCGCGAGGACGCCGACGCGGGGCGCCGGCCGTGCCACCGCTACCAGCCGCGCTCGGCGAGCCGGTGCGGCGCCGGGAGGTCGGACACGTTGATCCCGACCATCGCCTCGCCGAGGCCGCGCGATGCTGCCGCGATCGCCTTCGGGTCGTCGAACGCCGCGGTCGCCTTCACGATCGCTGCCGCGCGGCGCTCGGGCTGGCCCGACTTGAAGATGCCGGAGCCGACGAAGACGCCGTCGGCACCGAGCTGCATCATGAGGGCAGCGTCCGCGGGGGTCGCGACGCCGCCGGCCGTGAACAGCACGACGGGGAGCGCGCCGCGCTCCGCCACCTCGGCGACGAGCTCGTACGGCGCCTGCAGCTCCTTCGCGGCCACGTAGAGCTCGTCCTTCGAGAGCCCGCGCAGCCGGCGGATCTCGCCGGTGATCGTACGGATGTGCTTGGTCGCCTCTGAGACGTCGCCGGTGCCGGCCTCGCCCTTCGAGCGGATCATCGCCGCGCCCTCGGTGATGCGACGGAGCGCCTCGCCGAGGTTCGTCGCGCCGCACACGAACGGCACCGTGAAGGGCCACTTGTCGATGTGGTTGACGTAGTCGGCGGGGCTCAGCACCTCGGACTCGTCGATGTAGTCGACCTCGAGGGCCTCGAGCACCTGCGCCTCGACGAAGTGGCCGATGCGGGCCTTCGCCATCACGGGGATCGAGACCTCTGCCTTGATGGCGTCGATGAGGTCGGGGTCCGACATGCGGGCGACGCCGCCCTGCGCGCGGATGTCGGCCGGCACGCGCTCGAGCGCCATGACGGCGACGGCGCCGGCATCCTCGGCGATGCGCGCCTGGTCGGGGGTGACGACGTCCATGATGACGCCGCCCTTCAGCATCTCGGCCAGGCCGCGCTTGACGCGGGCCGAGCCGGTGGTGGACTCGCTCATGATGTGCTCTCTGATCGCCGGCCGGTGGTGGTGAGGGGCATCAGGCCGGCCAGGCTGCCTGGATGTCCCGGCGCATGTCCTCCAGCAGGATGGGCAGCGCCTTCGTCTTCGCGATGATCGGGAAGAAGTTCGAGTCGAGGCTCCACCGCGGCACGATGTGCTGGTGGAGGTGGTCGGCGATCCCGGCGCCGGCGATGCGACCCTGGTTGAGGCCGATGTTGAAGCCCTGGCAGCGCGTCACCTGCGACAGCACGCGCATGGCCGTCTGCGTGAGCACGGCCATCTCGGCGACCTCCTCGGTGGTCGCCTGGTCGTACATGCCGACGTGCCGGTAGGGGCAGACCATGATGTGCCCGGTGTTGTACGGGAACAGGTTCAGCAGCACGAAGCACGTCTCGCCGCGGTGCACGATGAGGCCCTGGTCGTCGGAGAGCTCCGGGGCGCGGCAGAACGGGCAGGCCTCCTCGTCGGGCATCTGCCCCTGCTGGATGTAGACCATCCGGTAGGGCGTCCAGAGCCGCTGGAAGTGGTCGGGCACGCCCGGCAGCTCGCTCGACATCTGCGTGGGGGCGCCCCACGCGTGCTCGCCGACGAGCGGCGGCTCCTGCGCCTCCGCGGGGTCGAACGGCGGCAGGGAGTCGCGCTGCACCGCAGCGCGCTCCGCCGTCTCGTCCGGATCTCGGTCGGTCACACGTGGGCCTTCGTGTCGATGGCCTCGACGATGCGGCGGATGGCCTCGTCCACCGGCACGCCGTTGTCCTGCGTGCCGTCGCGGAAGCGGAACGAGACGCTGCCCGCGTCGCGGTCCTGGCCGCCGGCGATGAGCTGGAACGGCACCTTCATGAGCGTATGCGTGCGGATCTTCTTCTGCATCCGCTCGTCGCTGCGGTCGATCTCGACGCGCACGCCCTTCGACCGCAGCTGCGCCGCGATGTCGTCGAGGTAGTCGGCGTAGTCGGCCGCGACCGGCACGCCGACGACCTGCACGGGCGCGAGCCAGACCGGGAACGCGCCGGCGTAGTGCTCGAGCAGGATCGCGAAGAACCGCTCGATCGAGCCGAAGAGCGCGCGGTGGATCATGATGGGCCGCTGCTTCGAGCCGTCGGCGGCGGTGTACTCGAGGTCGAAGCGCTCGGGCAGGTTGAAGTCGAGCTGCACCGTCGAGAGCTGCCAGGAGCGGCCGATCGCGTCGGTCACCTTGAGGTCGATCTTCGGCCCGTAGAACGCGGCCTCGCCGGGCTCCTCGACGACCTCGAGGCCGGACGCGCGCGCGACACGGCGGAGCGCATCCGTCGCCGTCGCCCAGACCGCCTCGTCGCCGATCCACTTCGCCTTCTCGTCGTCGCGCATCGACAGCTCGAGGCGGAAGTCGGTGAGCCCGAAGTCCCCCAGCAGCGAGAGGACGAACTCGAGGACCTTCGTGGTCTCCTCCTCGAGTTGCTCGGGCGTGACGAACAGGTGCGCGTCGTCCTGCGTGAAGCCGCGCACGCGGGTGAGGCCGTGCAGCGCGCCCGAGAGCTCGTTGCGGTAGACGGTGCCGTTCTCGGCGAGCCGCAGCGGCAGGTCGCGGTAGCTGCGCGCACGATCCTTGTAGATGAGGATGTGCATCGGGCAGTTCATCGGCTTCAGGTAGTAGTCGACGCCCCGCTTCGTGACGTTGCCCGCCTCGTCGCGCTCCTCGTCCATGTGGATGGGCGGCCAGATGCCCTCGGCGTAGGTCGCGAGGTGCCCGGAGGTCGCGAAGAGGTCCTGCTTCGTGATGTGCGGCGTGTAGACGTAGCTGTAGCCCTGCTCGATGTGCCGCGTGCGGGCGTGCTGCTCCATCTCGCCGCGCGCGATCGCGCCGCGCGGGTGCCACACCGAGAGGCCGGAGCCGACCTCGTCGGGGAACGAGAAGAGGTCGAGCTCGCGCCCGAGCTTGCGGTGGTCGCGCTTCGCCGCCTCCTCGAGGCGCTGCTGGTAGGCGCGCAGCTCGTCCTTCGACGGCCACGCGGTGCCGTAGATGCGCTGGAGCTGCGGCAGGTCGGTCTTGCCGCGCCAGTAGGCGCCGGCGACCCGCATGAGCGAGAAGCCGTTGCCGATGAGCCGCGTCGAGGGCAGGTGCGGTCCCCGGCAGAGGTCCTTCCAGGCCACCTCGCCGGTCTTCGGGTCGACGTTGTCGTAGATCGTCAGCTCGCCGGCGCCGACCTCGACGGATGCGCCCTCGGCGGCCCTGTCCGCGCCGCCCTTGAGCCCGATGAGCTCGAGCTTGTAGGGCTCGTCGGCGAGCTCTGCGCGTGCCTCGTCGTCGGTGACGACGCGTCGCACGAAGCGCTGCCCCGCCTTGACGATCCGCTCCATCTCCTTCTGCAGCGCCTTCAGGTCGTCGCTCGAGAAGGGCTCGGCGACGTCGAAGTCGTAGTAGAAGCCGTCCTGCACGGGCGGCCCGATGCCGAGCCGCGCCTCGGGGTTCACGCGCTGCACCGCCTGCGCGAGCACGTGGGCAGCGGAGTGGCGCAGGATGTCGAGGCCGTCGGGGCTGTCGATCGTGACCGGCTCGACCGATCCCGACTCGACCGTCTGCGTCTCGGTCAGCTCGCGCGCGAGATCCTGCAGCTCACCGTCGACGCGCATGGCGACGACGGCACGGTCGGTGAAGAGGTCGAATCCTGTGGTCACTGCTCCATCGTAGGCGCGGCGACGCAACCCTCCGAGCGCGGCGCCCGTCAACACGCCAGCCGAGTACTCGAGCTGGCATGAGATTCAAGTCGACCCTAGACCCGCGCCGGGCGCTCTAAACCTCCGTGTATGGATAGCCCGCCTTCTTGACGTGTTGGTCGAAATAGCGGCCGACACTCGCGCCCGCATCCGATGTCGCGCGCAGCCCTTCGTAAACCGGCTCTTCGCAGTTGACGGTGTAGGGGTTCGGGCCGCGTCGCTTCCGGGATAGGGGTCGAGGTCTTCCAGGATGGAAGTTCCTACACTCACCGTCCGAAAGACCTCGACGTGCTCAACGCTACCTT
>Ga0213837_1001179_pt1 | contig 15467 bp, 12 predicted proteins | sample SWPATP12_FD_160572 | JGI IMG/M metagenome (GOLD analysis project Ga0213837, IMG submission 160572) | Coastal seawater microbial communities from Marineland, Florida, United States - SWPA TP1 #2 | ecosystem: Environmental > Aquatic > Marine > Coastal | place: USA: Florida | collected 2016-08-06
CGGCGGCGGCCAGCCAGTAGCACAGCCACATCGCATGGTTCCCGGTCGGGAAGGTGTGGCCGAAGGTGTAGCGGCGCGGCTGCTCGCGCATCAGTGCGGCGAGGCCGGCGCCGTCCTTCACGCCGGCTGCGGCGATGGCGCGCGAGAGCACGATCGCCTGGCCGTTCTGGTTCAGGTTCATCAGCACCGCCATGTCGCGCGCGGTGCTGCCGATCCCCATCTGCAGGCCGTACAGCAGTCCGTACAGCGCATGGGCCGCATCGAGCTCGCCGCTGGTAAGACGGTCGCGCATGCCCGACCAGGAATGCTGCTTTTCCAGCACCAGCTTGACGCCATATTTTTCGTCGAAGCCGAGGATCGAGGCCATCACCAGCGGCGCGCAATCGGCCAGTGGCATGAAGCCGATCCGCAGCACCGCTTTTTCGGGACGGTCGGATCCGCCAATGTAGGCACCTGCAAGGCTGGTCATGCGCTTCCTTTCGCCGGGCCATCGCCCAGCAAGTCCTCGACGTCCAGGATGCGCTGCGCGATCTCGGCCAGTCTCATGTTCTTGTTCATCGCCAGGCTGCGCAGGCGGCCGTAGGCTTCGTCCTCGGTGAGCTTGTGGCGCGTCATCAGCACGCCCTTGGCGCGGTCGATCACCTTGCGCTCGGCCAGCTTCTGGCGCGTGTCGGCCAGTTCGCCGAGGAGCTTCTGTTCGCGCCGGAAGCGCGCCAGCGCCACGTCGAGCACGGGCCGCACGCGCTCGGCGCGCAGGCCGGCCACGATATACGCCGACACCCCCGCCGCCACCGCCGCTTCCATCGTCGCCGCGCTGTCGTCCTCGGTAAACAGCACGATCGGCCGCCGCGCCTCGCGGGTGGCGATCACGATGTGTTCGAGCACGTCGCGCGCGTCGGACTCGCTGTCGATGATGATCAGGTCGGGCTGCAGCTGGGCGATCCGCTCGGGCAGGAAGATGTCCGGCGGGAGCGAGGCGACGATGTCGTAGCCCGACTCGAGCAGTCCGACGCGCAATGCCGCACTGCGGCAAGCCTGGGCGGCCAGGGCAACGTCGCCCGCCTGCGCGTCGCCACTGGTAACGACGACGATGCGCAAACTGTGGGATGGATCGGCTCTTTTCATGCATGGTGCAATGCAAGAATTAGGCCATGCAGTCTCCGGAAAGCCTGATATTTCTCTGAGCAATATGACTAGCGCATGATGGCTGGGCTAGAATGCATTCGCGTTTTTCCAGTCCGAAAGCACCTTCTTTTACTCACTACAGAACCCGATGCGACTTCCTGCACTGACTTTCCTTGCCGCGCTCGCTGCGCTTCCGGCCGCCGCCGCGCCCACGCCGATTACCCTCGACCAGGCCATGGCCCATCCCGACTGGATCGGCAACCCGGCCGAAGCGGCCTGGTGGAGCTGGAACGGCAAGGATGTCTATTTCAAGCAGAAGCGTACCGGTTCCCCGCTGCGCGACACGTACCTGGCGAGCCAGAATGGTGCGCGCCGCGTGGCCGACAGCGAGCTGGCAACGCTCGACAGCCCCGCCGTCGTCTATGACCGTGCACATGCCCGCACCATCATGGTGCGCAATGGCGACCTGTTCGAACGCGACCTGAAAAGCGGTGCACTGGTACAGCTCACGCGCGGCGTGAAAGCCGAGGATCCGCAATTCTCCAGCGACGAGCGCGCGGTGCAGTTCCGCGTCGGCCACGACTGGTTCAGCTGGGACCGCGCCAGCCGCCTGCAGGCGCCGGTTGCCCTGCCGCGCGCCGCCAAGGACCCGGCTGTCCAGGATCCGGATGCGCTGCGCGAGATGCAGCTGCGCCTGATCACGACATTGAAGCGTGCGAAGGACGACCGCGACGCCGGCCGCGCCCGCGCCGAGGAAGAGCGCCGCTTCGACCCGACGCGCGCACCGAGCCCGGTTTACCTGGGCGACAAGGTGACGATCGAAGGCAGCGCCTTATCGCCGGACGGGCGCTGGCTGGTGATCGTCACCGAAGCCAAGGGTGCGGACAAGGGCCGGGTCGGCAAGATGCCGCGCTACGTGACCGAATCGGGTTACGAAGAGACGGACGACGAGCGCACCCGCGTCGGGCGCGGCTATCCGGCGCCGCACGCGCTGAAACTGATCGACCTCGCCACCAACAAAGTGCAGGACATCGCCTTCGACACCCTGCCCGGCATCGCGGTCGATCCGCTGGCCAAGCTGCGCGCCGAGGCCAAGCTCGAGCCCTTGAAGGGCAACCGCCCGCTGCGCATCGCCGACCGCGCCGACGCCGTGCGCTGGAGCGCGGACGGCAAGCAGGCCGCCGTCATGCTGCGCGCGATCGACAACAAGGACCGCTGGATCGCCACCATCGACCTGGCCGCCGCCAAACTGAAACCGCAGCACCGCCTGACCGACGAGGCCTGGGTCAACTTCGACAACAGCGACTTCGGCTGGCTGCCGGACAACCACACCCTGTGGTTCAAGTCGGAGGAAAGCGGCTACGCCCACCTGTACACCCAGCCCGTCGACGGCCGCCCGCGCGCGCTCACCAGCGGCAAATGGGAAGCCGGCGACGTCCAGTGGAGTAGCGACGGCGGCACCGCCTACATGCTCTGCAACCGCAAGACGCCGGGCACGTATGAAGTCTGCGCCGTGAACGCGAAGGACGGCGGCACGCGCGAAGTCACGCACCTGGAAGGCGTCGAGCGCTTCACGCTGTCGCCGGACAGCCGCAAGCTGCTGGTGCATTACTCGTCGAGCTATATGCCGGCCCAGCTGGCGACCGTGCCGGCCAGCGGCGGCGCGGCGGTGAAGCTGACCGACACGCGCACCCCCGACTACAAGGCGCGCGAATGGGTCCAGCCCGAGATCGTGGCCGTGCCCTCGAGCGACGGCGGCGACCCGGTCTGGTCGAAACTCTACCGTCCCGCAAAGATGGAAGCGGGTAAAAAATACCCGGTCGTGATGTTCGTGCACGGCGCCGGCTACCTGCAGAACACGCACAAGCGCTTCCCGGTCTACTTCCGCGAGCAGATGTTCCATAACCTGCTGGTCGAGAAGGGCTATATCGTGCTCGACATGGATTACCGCGCCTCGCAGGGCTACGGGCGCAATTGGCGCACCGCGATCTACCGCCAGATGGGGCACCCGGAACTGGTCGACTACCAGGACGGCGTGAAATACATGGTGGCGAACCACCAGGGCGATGCCGCCAACGTCGGCATCTATGGCGGCAGCTACGGCGGCTTCATGACCTTCATGGCCCTGATGCGCGCGCCGGAAATGTTCAAGTCGGGCGCGGCCCTGCGTCCGGTGACCGACTGGACCACCTACAACCACGAGTACACGGCCAACATCCTGAACACGCCCGAGCTCGACCCGCAGGCCTATAAAATCTCGTCGCCGATCGAGTACGCCGACAAGCTGCAGGGGAACCTGCTGATCGGCCACGGCATGGTCGACGACAACGTGTTCTACCAGGACTCGGTGCGCATGGCCCAGCGCCTGATCGAACTCAAAAAGGATAACTGGGAACTGGCGAGCTATCCGCTCGAGCGCCACGCCTACACCCAGCCGGAAAGCTGGTTCGACCAGTACCGCCGCATCTTCAAGCTGTTCGAGCGCACCCTCAAACAGTGAACGATTACAAAAACGATTACAACATGTAACCGCGATTGCATCGGCCGCGTCGCTGGAGGATCTTATCCGAACAATAACTCGATAAGGTCCTGAACATGAGACGCGCATCCGCCGCGCTGCCTGCCATGGCAGCCGCTTCCCTTCTCCTGGCCGCCTGCAGCACGCCGCCCGACACATCGCAGGGCGTGGCGGCGCAGGCCACCAGCACTGTCGCGCCGCCGCCGCCGCCGCCGGCGCCTTCGCAGCAGGAGGTCAAGGTGACCGGCTCGGGCATCACGCACTTCGACTACGCCCCGCTGTCGCGCAGGGCTTACGTGGCGCCGCAGCTGGTGTACATGCCGGGCGCGGACAAGTTCCCCGATGCGCAGGCGAACAAGGCCATCCTGGTCGAGGAGCAGCCGGTCTCCACCTTCAGCACCGATGTCGATACCGCCTCCTACGCCTTCGTGCGGCGCCAGCTGAACAGCGGCCAGGTCCCTCCAAGCGCGGCGGTGCGGGTCGAGGAGATGGTGAATTACTTCCCCTATGCGTACGCGCGCCCGAAGAATCGCAGCCAGCCCTTCGCCGTGACGACCGAAGTCATGCCCAGCCCCTGGCAAGCGGGGAACCAGCTGCTGCACATCGCCGTGCGCGGCTTCGATATCGAAAAAGCCGAGCGGCCGCCGATGAACGTGGTGCTGCTGGTCGACGTCTCCGGTTCGATGGGCCCGGCCGACCGCTTGCCGCTGCTGAAACAAGGCTTCCGCCTGTTCGCGGAAAGCCTGCGCCCGCAGGACCGGGTCGCGATCGTCACCTATGCCAGCGGCACCGCGGTGGCGCTGGAGCCGACCACGGGCCAGGACAAGCAGAAGATCCTCGGCGCCATCGACGCCCTGGGTGCGGGCGGCAGCACGGCCGGCAGCGAGGGCCTGCAGCGCGCCTATGCGCTGGCCGAGCGCCACTTCGACAAGGCGGCGGTGAACCGCGTCATCCTCGCCACCGACGGCGATTTCAACGTCGGCATCCGCGATCCGCGCGACCTCGAACGCTTTGTCGCCGACAAGCGCAAGAGCGGCGTCTACCTGTCGATCCTGGGCGTCGGCGCCGGCAACCTGAACGACGCCCTGATCCAGCGCCTGGCCCAGTCGGGCAACGGCAACGCGGCCTACATCGACTCGCTGCTGGAAGCGCGCAAGGCGCTGGGCGAGGAACTCGGCTCGACCATGTTCCCGATCGCGAACGACGTCAAGATGCAGGTCGAATTCAACCCGGCGCAGGTGGCGGCCTACCGCCTGATCGGCTACGAGACGCGCATGCTGTCGCGCCAGGATTTCAAGGACGACAAGGTCGACGCCGGCGACATGGGCGCGGGGCATACCGTCACCGCGATCTACGAGATCACGCCGGCCGGCGCAGCGGGCAAGCTGGTCGACCCGCTGCGCTACGGCGAGGGCAAGAAAGCCGCGCCGGCTGCGAAGAGCGGCGAACTGTGCTTCGTTCGCGTGCGCTACAAGCTGCCGGGCGAATCGACCAGCCGCCTGGTCGAACAGAGCGTCCGTGCGGCTTCGGCGCGCACGACGCTGGCCTCGGCGCCGCTCGACCAGCGCTTCGCCGTCGCGGTGGCGGCCTTCGGGCAGCGCTTGCGCGGCGAAGCGCAGCTGGCCGATTACAGCTATGCCGACATCGCCGACCTGGCCAATGGCGCGCGTGGGGTGGACAGCGAAGGTTATCGCGCTGAATTCGTCAAGCTGGTGCGGATGACGGAGTCGCTGGGCAAGGCGGGAGGGGTTAGGCAGCCTTGACGCTGGCAGCAGGACGTAGGGTGGACGGCTACACCCGGGTGTGGGCAACCAGGCTGCTTTAACGCCGCCCACGCGTTCAACCAGCGGGTGCTCAGTCGCTCCGTGGTTAGCAACGGTGCGTTGAACGCGTGGGCGGCGTTCACGCAGCGTGAACGCAAACCGTCGGGTGTAGCCGTCCACCCTACGGGTCTGTGCACCGTTCTCTACCCCGCCAGCAAATCCAGCAGCGTCAAGGCGACGACCTTTGTAGCCTTGCGCAAATCCTCCAGCGCCAGCTTTTCATCCGCCTTCTTCGCATTCGACTCCGGCACCGTGCGCGGCCCCGCCCCATACATCACGGCCGGAATGCCACGCTCGCCGTACAGCCGCGCGTCGGCGTACAGCGGCGTGCCGACCGCCGGGATTTGTTCGCCCAGCACGCTCGCAGCATTGCGCTGCAGGCTCGCCACCAGCGCATCGGCTCCAGGCAAGGGACGCAGCGCCTGCGACAGCAGCAAACGCCGGATCTCGACCCGGATACCCGGCAGCCCAGCCACCGCATCCTCGATCAACTTCCGCACCCCCGCTTCCACCGCCACCGGATCTTCTTCCGGAATCATGCGGCGGTCCATCTTGAGCACCACCTTGCCCGGCACCACGTTCGTATTCGTGCCGCCATCGATGCGCCCGACCAGCATGGTCGGCGAGTCGATGCCGGCGACCTTCGACTTGATTTTCTTGAGCTCCGGCAGCTGGCCATAAATCGCGTTCAGGATATGCGTCGCCGCCTGCAGCGCATCGACCGCGGTCTCCGGCATCGCGCCGTGTCCCGCCTTGCCGTGCACCGTCACTTCCAGCTGCAGGCAGGCGTTGTGGGCGGTGACGACCTGGTAGCTGAAGCCGGCCGCGATTACCAGGTCGGGCCGCGTCAGCTGTTGTTCGAGCAGCCAGCCAGGCCCCAGCAGGCCGCCGAATTCCTCGTCATACGTAAAATGCAGCTCGACCCCGCCCTTCAGTGTCAGGCCGAGCGCTTCCAGCGCGCGCACGGCAAAGATATAGGTCGCAAAGTCGCTCTTCGAGACCGCCGCGGCGCGCCCGTACAGGTAGCCGTCCTCGATCTCGGCGCCATACGGCGGATGGACCCAGCCCTCGCCCGGCGGCACCACGTCGCCGTGGGCGTTCAGGGCAATCGTCGGGCCGCCTGCCCCGTACGGCCGGCGCACGATCAGGTTGGTGATGCTTTCCATGCCGTAGTCGCGCACCTCCTGCTGCGGCACGGCGTGGCGCTCGGCCTGCCAGCCGAAGCCGGCCACCATGCCGGCCACCGCATCGGCATGCGGCGCGTTGTTGCCGGGCGGGGTATCGGTCGGGATCCTCACCACCGACTGCAGGAAGGCGACCTGTTCGTCGAAGTGGGCGTCGATCCAGTCGAGCAGTTGCTGTTGCGTGGAGGTGCTCATGGTTTGGCTCCAGTCCTGGCGCCGGCTTCGAACCAGGCGCCCACCTGCGCCCGTTCGGCGTCGGTCATGTTGGTGAGATTCGCCAGCGGCATGGCTTTCAGCTGCACCGTCTGCTGGTAGATGCGCGCCGCGTGCTGGGCGACGAGATCGGGCGAATCGAGCATCACGCCGGCCGGCGCCGTGGCAAAGCCGGGCTGGGTGGGATGCGCCGAATGGCAGGCCACGCAGCGCTGGTCGACGATGGCTTTGACTTGCGTGAACTGGGCCGCGGCATCCACGCCCGGCGTAGCGACGCCCGGCCCTTTTGGCGCGATCAGCACCGCCAGCACGGCCAGCAGCGCGACGCCGGCCGCCGGATACTTCCACTCGATGCGGCCCTTGTGGCGCAGGTTGAAGAAGTGGCGGATCAAGACGCCCGCCGCCATGATCACCGCCAGCACCGCCCAGGCATGCTCATGGCGGTAGGTCATCGCATAGTGGTTGCTGATCATGAGGAAGAGCACCGGCAGCGTGAAGTAATTGTTGTGGACCGAGCGCTGCTTGGCGCGGATGCCGTAGATCGGATCGGGCTGGGCGCCGGCCATCATCGCATTGACCATCTTGCGCTGGCCGGGAATGATCACGTGGGCGACGTTGGCGACCATGATGGTGCCGATCATCGCGCCGATGTGCAGGTAGGCAGCGCGCCCGCTCAGCAAATGGGTCAGCACATAGCTGGCGCCGACCAGGAACAGGAAAATGACCGCACCGAAGGCCAGGTCGTGTTTGCCGAGCGGGGATTTGCACAGCAGGTCGTAGACCAGCCAGCCGGCCACCAGGCTGCCCAGACCAATGCCGACCGCCTGCCAGCTGGTGAGGTCGGCCACGCTGCGGTCGACCATCATGGCCTGCGCGTTCAGGTAGTAGACGATGAACAGCAACGCGAAGCCCGACAGCCAGGTCGAATAGGCTTCCCACTTGAACCAGTGCAGTTCCTTGGGCAGCTCGGCGGGCGCGACGAGGTATTTTTGCGGGTTGTAGAAGCCGCCGCCGTGCACGGCCCAGAGTTCGCCGGCCACGCCCTTTTTCGCCAGGTCGGAGCCGGGCGCGGGCGGCCGGATGGTGTTATCGAGCCAGACAAAATAAAAGGAGGCGCCGATCCAGGCGATGCCCGTGATGATGTGCAGCCAGCGCACCAGCAGATTGAGCCATTCGAGCCCATAGGGGGCCAGGTGTCCGAACACGTCCATGCACAGTCCTTGTCAACATTTCATTGAAGATAGCCTGATTTCATTTTGTTCAACATGAAAGATGGCGTATATTCGACATACCCAATTTCATATACAAGCTTATGGCCGGCCTGCCCCAGCACCTGGATATTCACCTGATCCGTATCCTCTACCTGCTGCTGGTGGAGAAGAACGTCTCGCGGGTCGCCCTGAAACTGAACCAGCCGCAGCCGTCGATCTCGGCTTCGCTGCGCAAGCTGCGCGAACTGACGGGCGACCCGCTGCTGGTGCGCGGCGCGCGCGGCATGGTCCCGACCCAGCATGGCGAAAGCCTGCTCAAACCTGCCAAGCGCATCCTCGACGAAACCGAGAGCCTGTTCGTCAGGAAGTCGGCCTTCGTGCCGGAAGAAGCGGCGCGCACTTTTCACATCGCTGCACCCGATTATCTCGACACCCAGTTCCTGCCGAACGTCGTGGCGGCCGTGCGGCGCGGTTCGCCCAACAGCCGGGTCGCCATCCACGGCATGGGTCTAGGGGCCGACTACCTGCGCATGCTGTCCGACGGCGAGATGGACCTGGTGATCGCCAACTGGGACGAACCGCCCGCGCACCTGCACATCTCGAAACTGTTCGAAGACCCGATCGTCTGCACCATGCGCGCCGACAGCCCGTATGCGAAGCGTACCGCGGCCGACGCCATGACGATCGAAGACTACCTCAGTTTGCCGCATGTGGCACCTTCGCAGACGCTGCCGGGCTATCACGGCGTGATCGACTCCTTCCTCGCGCGGCAGGGCATGCATCGCAAGATTGCGGTCGAGTCGCCCTATTTCGGGCTGATCCCCTACATGCTGACCCAGACCGATCTCGTGCTGACCACCGGCCGCCAGTTCATGCGTTCCTACGAAAAGACGCTGCCGCTGAAGACCTTCGACATGCCCCTGAAATTCCCGCCGATGCGCTTTTACCAGCTCTGGCACCAGCGCGTGCACCAGTCGTCGGAACACAAATGGCTGCGCGACCTGGTGAGCCAGGCGGCGCGCGCGCTGGTGCAGAAATAGACAGGTATATCTCCAGCGTTATAAGCGGAACCCTACGCAGGATTTATCATCGAACGCTTGGGATTCAAGACAAGGCCGATCATGACTACGCTCTCCGATTTGAACACGCTTGACGATGCCGCCTTTGTCGCGGCCCTGAACGGCATCTACGAACACTCGCCCTGGATCGCCGAACGCGCCGCCGGACGGCGTCCGTTCGCCACGCTGGCCGCATTGAAGGGCGCGCTGCAGGATGTGGTGAACGAAGCGAGCATGGACGAGCGCCTGGCGCTGCTGCGCGCCCACCCTGAACTGGCGGGCAAGGCGGCGATCGCCGGCGAACTGACGCAGGAGTCGACCAGCGAGCAGGCCGCCTCCGGCCTGAACCTGTGCAGCGCGGACGAATACGCGCGCCTGCAGGCGCTCAACAGCGACTACAACGGCAAGTTCGGCTTCCCCTTCATCCTGGCCGTGAAAGGCCCGACCGGCCGCGGCCTGACGCGCACCAGCATCATCGCGACCTTCGCGCGGCGCCTCGGGAACGCGCCCGCCGCCGAGTTGGCGGAAGCCTTGCGCCAGGTGCACCGCATCGCCGAGATCCGCCTGAACGTCCTGCTGGACGCGGCGCCGACGATGGGCGCGCAGGTGATGGACTGGTGCGAGACGATCGGGGAATGGAGCGATGCGGACGAGGGCCTGACCTGCGCCTACCTGACGCCGGCGCACCGGCGCACGGCAGCGCGCATCGTCAACTGGATGATCGACGCCGGCATGGAGGCGCACATCGACGCCGTGGGCAACGTGGTCGGCCGCTACGCCGCGCTCGACCTGAATGCCAAGACGCTGATGACGGGCTCGCACTACGATACCGTGCGCAACGGCGGCATGTACGACGGGCGCCTCGGCATCCTGCTGCCGATCGCGGTTGCTGCCCACCTGCACGCGCGCGGCGAGCGCCTGCCCTTCCACCTGGACGTGATCGGCTTCGCCGAAGAGGAAGGCGTGCGCTTCCGCAGTACCTTCCTGGGCAGCAGCGCCATTACCGGGCAGTTCGATCCGGCGCTGCTGGACGCGGTCGATGCCGATGGCATCAGCTTGCGCGACGCGATCGTGGAAAGCGGCCATGATCCGGCCGCGATTGCCGCCATCGCCCGCAAGCCTGAAGACCTGCTCGGCTTCGTCGAAGTCCATATCGAACAGGGACCGGTGCTGCTCGAGCGCGGCCTGCCGGTCGGCGTGGTGACGGCGATCGCCGGCAGCTCGCGCTACCTGGTCGAGCTGACGGGCGTCGCCAGCCACGCCGGCACCACGCCGATGGGCATGCGGCGCGACGCCGCCGCTGCCGCCGCCGAGATCGTGCTGCTGGTCGAACAGCGCTGCAGCGGCGTCGCATCGCTGGTCGGCACCGTCGGGCAGCTGGAAGTGCCATCCGGTTCGGTCAACGTGATTCCCGGCGCCTGCAAGCTCTCGCTCGACATCCGCGCGGCCGACGACGCCGTGCGCCTGGCGGCCGTCGACGATATCCTCGCCGGAGTCAAGCAGATCTGCGCGCGGCGCGGGATCGGCGAACAGCTGTGGAAGATCGTCGAGGCGGATGCAGCGCCCTGCGCCCCACGCCTGATGGATGCGCTCGGCGCCGCGGTCGAGCGCCAGGGCGTGCCGCGTTTCGACCTGCTCTCCGGCGCCGGCCACGATGCGATGCAGATGGCCCGGATCACCGACGTGGCCATGCTGTTTACGCGCTGCGGCAACGGCGGCATCAGCCACAATCCGCTGGAGACGATGACGGCGGACGATGCGAAACTGGCGGGACAGGTGCTGCTCGACTTCCTGCGCAGCATCGAGCTCAAGGACTAGGCGGAGCGGCGTGCGCGGTGCCGGGCAGCTTGCCGCGCACGGTCAAGGTGATCGCTATTCCTATCGACATCAGCAGCAGCGATCCGGCGAGCGGCTCTCCGCCCAACAATAGCAATCCGAGCCAGAATCCTACGGCCCACAAGGCGCAGCTCACGATGAGCTTGAAGGGATTACGCGGCGTGCCCGCAGCCGGAACTGCGACGCGCGGAGCGCCGCACACCGGGCACGCCGCCTTGCTGTCGCACAGATGGCAGGCACAGCCCGGGCAATAAACCATGTCCATGTTCGCTACTCCAGCGTTGGATGCGAAGAAAAGAAGTGGATGCTGCTTTCAGATCAAGGAAATGCCATGATCGAACTTCGGCCGGCAAACTGCAAGGATCTCGCGCTGTTTTGGGACTTACGCACGCGCTCAGTGGCGCATGCGTGCGCTTCGCACTACAGCGCGCCGGTGCTGGCTGCCTGGCTGGCCGCGCCGGCGCCTGCTTCCTTGCAGCAGCATGTAGCGGACGGCGGCGGAACGGTCGCGATCGAAGACGGCCGGCTGCTCGGTTATGCCGTGCTGGACACTGCCAGTGGCGAGATCGATGCGGTGTTTGTCGAACCGGCGCAGCAGGGGCGTGGGGTTGGGGCGATGCTGATGCGCAGGCTGGAGGCTGCGGCGCTCGCTGCCGGCCACAAACGCTTGTTTTTGTCGGCATCGCTCAACGCGGTCGCCTTTTACGCACGCGCCGGCTTTGTCGCCGTGCGCGAGGAGATATATCACCACCGTTCAGGCATCGCCATTCCGTCCGTGTACATGGAAAAGCACCTCAACCGTTGACCGTTGAGTACCGTAGGGTGGACTTCTGAGTCCACGCGGTGCAGCGTTAAAGACGAGGCGACGCCGCCCAGGTCCGTGCGGTAGCGCTTCGCGTCAGGCAGTGCAATGTGCAGATGCCATAACGCGTGGACTCAAGAGTCCACCCTACGTTACGCAGCGGCCAACAATGTTCAGCCCCCTCCCCGCCGCGCCAGCACGATCGCGATGCCGCCCAAAATCGCCGTCGAGGCCAGCACCAGCCGCAGCGTCACCGGCTCGGCCAGGAACAGCACCGCCCCGAACGCGGTGATCAGGGGCACCGACAACTGCACCGTCGCCGCGCGCATCGCAGTGAGTTCGCGCAGCGCCGTGTACCACAGCGCATAGCCGACGCCCGAGGTCAGCGCGCCGGACACGACGGCCAGCACGACGCCCCGCGCATCGGCCTGCGCAACCCCTGCAAACGGGAGCCATAAGGCCAGCGCCATCGGCGCCGCGCGCAGGAAGTTGCCGGCCGTGGCATGCAGCGGGTCGAAGGCACCGCGTCCGCGCAGCGAATAGACGCCCCAGGCCCCGCCGGCCAGCGCCATGAAGAAGGCGCCTTTCAAAGGCGGCGCGCTCACGCCCGGCAGCACCAAATAGACCAGTCCCGCCGCCGCCAGCGCCAGTCCGCACCAGGCCGGCACCGTAAAACGCTCGCCGCGGCGCAAGGCCCAGCCGAACATGGTCAGCTGGACAGCGCCGAACAGGATCAAGGCGCCCGTCCCCGCAGGGAGGCTGACGTAGGCGAAGGAGAAGAAAGCGACGTACCCGAACAGCATCGCCGCGGACAGCCAGTCGCCGCCCGCCCCAGTGCGCGCGCCTGCACGCAAACGCACGATCAACGCCAGCGCCAGTGCGCCCGCGACAACGCGCACTGCGCCAAAACTGGCAGGATCGATGCTTGCGCCCGCCAGCGCCAGCCGGCACAGCAGGGAATTGGCGGCAAAGGCAAGCATTGCCGCCGCCGTGAACGCGAACGTAGCGCGACGCGGGATGGCGGCGCGCTCCTTCATCGTTTACTCGAATTCGCGCGTGGGTGCCCGCTTCGCGCTACTCCGGCTCTTGAGCCAGTCGCGCCCCCCCCCATTCAGCGCCTTGGTCACTACCGCCGGCGGCAGGCTGTACACCGTGGCCCAAGTGGCGCGGCCGTCGGCGCCGTTCGACGGAAAGCTGCTCGTTTCGATCGGCCAGTTGTACTTGCGTTTCAGGGTGCGCACGATGGCCGCCAGCGTGACGCGGCCGCGTAGCGGTTCGGCGCCGGTCTGGTCTTCGTCGGACAGGAGGACGGCCAGCACGGCGCCACGCGCGGTCAGCGGACCGGGAAAGGAAGGAGATTTGCTCGGCATGCCAGCATTTTAGCCTCAGTCGGCGATGCCAGCGCGCTCCAGCATCGCGTGCAGCAGCACGTTGCAGCCTGCCTCCAGGTGCGCAGGCTGCGCATCCTCGATCTCGTTGTGGCTGATGCCGTCCTTGCAGGGCACGAAGATCATGCCCGAAGGCGCCACGCGCGCCGTATAGATCGCATCGTGGCCGGCGCCGGAGACCACGTCCATGGTCGAGTAGCCCAGCTTGTCGGTGGCGGCGCGCACGGCGTTCACGCAGTCCGGGTGGAAGGGGCAAGGCGGATAGTAGGACACGCGTTCGAGTTCGATACCCAGGCCCGATTCGCTGCGCGTCCTGGCGACAAACGCCAGCATTTCTTCGTGCATGGTGTTGAGCAGTTCGTCGTTCACGTTGCGCAGGTCGATGCTGAATTTGACCTCGCCCGGAATCACGTTGCGGCTGTTCGGGAACACCTGCACCATGCCGACCGTACCGCGGCCGTAGGGTGGGTAGCGGTTCGCGATCGCCACCACTTCCTGCATGATGATCGTCGCCACCTGCAGCGCGTCGCGGCGCAGGCCCATCGGGGTCGGGCCGGCATGCGCCTCCATCCCGCTGACCGTGCAGTCGTACCAGGACAGGCCCATCACGGCCGGCACCACGCCGATCACCTTGTCGGCGTCTTCCAGCACCGGGCCCTGCTCGATGTGGGCCTCGAAATAGGCGCCGATCGGGTGCTGGCCTGGTTCTTCATTGCCCAGGTAGCCGATGCGCTCGAGTTCTTCGCGCACGGTCTTGCCGTCCACGTCCTTCGCGGCGTACGCGGTCTCGAGGCTGAAGGCGCCGCAGAAGACGCCGGAACCCATCATCACCGGCACGAAGCGCGAACCCTCCTCGTTGGTCCAGAACGCGACTTCGACCGGAGCTTCGGTAACGATGGCGTAGTCGTTCAGGGTGCGCACCACCTCGATGCCTGCCAGGACGCCGTAGTTGCCGTCGAACTTGCCGCCGGTGGGTTGCGTATCGACGTGGCTGCCGGTGACGATCGGCGGCAAGCTGTTGTTGCGGCCGGCGCGGCGCATGAAGACGTTGCCGATCTTGTCCACGGTGACCGACATGCCCGCCTCGCGCGCCCAGCCGACGACGAGGTCGCGGCCCTGGCGGTCGAGATCGGTCAGGGTGAGGCGTTTGACGCCGCCTTTCGGGGTGGCGCCGATTTGCGCCAGTTCCATCAGGGAGGTCCAGAGGCGTTGGCCGTTGATGCGCAGGGTGTCGGGCATGGTGGTTTTCCGGTGAAGGGGTTACAGCGTCGTGAACGTCGGACGGTCGATGTGGCGGCCCGCGCCCTCTTGCGCGCGCAGGTCGCCGCGCTCGAAGACGAGCTTGCCGGCGGCGACGGTGTGGGTCGGGATGCCGCGCACGGTGCGGCCTTCGAAGACGTTGAAGCCGCCTTTCGAGAACTGGGTCTTGGCCGAGATGGTGCGGGTGCCGTTCGGGTCCCAGACGACGATGTCGGCGTCGGCCCCGGTCGCAATCACGCCCTTCCTCGGGTACATGTTGAAGATCTGGGCGGCGTTGGTCGAGGTGACGCGCACGAATTCGGACGGCGTCAGGGTGCCGGAATTGACACCCGCGTCCCAAACCACGGCCATGCGTTCCTCGACGCCGCCGCACCCGTTCGGGATGCGCGTGAAGTTGTCGGCGCCCGCCGCCTTCTGTTCTGCGCAGAAGGTGCAGTGGTCGGTGGCCGTGGTGTGCAGGTTGCCGCCGCGCAGACCCTGCCACAGCGCCTGCTGGTGGTGCGGGCTGCGAAACGGTGGGCTCATCACATGGGCGCGCGCGAAGGCTTCGTCGTCGCTGGCGTAAACGCTGTCGTCGATCACCAGGTGGCCGGCCAGGGCCTCGCCATACACGCGCTGGCCCTTGGCGCGGGCGCGGGTGATGGCCTCCAGCGATTCTGCGCAGGACACGTGCACGATGTACACCGGCGTGCCGAGCACGTTGGCGATCGCGATCGCACGGTTCGCCGCTTCCGCCTCGACTTCGGGCGGGCGCGAGAGCGGATGGGCGCGGGCGCCGGTAATGCCTTTTTGCAGGAGTTCCTGCTGCAGTTGATAGACCAGTTCGCCGTTCTCGGCGTGCACGGTCGGGATCGCGCCCAGCTCCAGCGCGCGCCTGAAGCTTTTCACCAGCGTCTCGTCGTCGGCCATGATCGCGTTTTTGTACGCCATGAAGTGCTTGAAACTGTTCACGCCATGTTCGCGCACCAGGGTGCCCATGTCGGCATGCACCGAGTCGTCCCACCAGGTCACGGCCACGTGGAAGGTGTAGTCGCCGGCCGACTTCCGCG
>Ga0213837_1001184_pt1 | contig 15411 bp, 18 predicted proteins | sample SWPATP12_FD_160572 | JGI IMG/M metagenome (GOLD analysis project Ga0213837, IMG submission 160572) | Coastal seawater microbial communities from Marineland, Florida, United States - SWPA TP1 #2 | ecosystem: Environmental > Aquatic > Marine > Coastal | place: USA: Florida | collected 2016-08-06
CGCCGAGCGGGACTGATGCTGCCGTCATCTTTGAACTCCTTCGTTGCCGGAAATGCCGTCCCAGCCAAGAACTCCGGCGGGCGCGCGGCTATTCCGACGCTCCCTCCCGGTTCGTGGCGGCGGTCGGGCCGGGGACACGGGGTGCCGCCCGGAAATCACGCCCCGGCCGCGGACTAACTGGGCGGGAGCGTACCGGGCGGGTCGGGTTCACCGGCCGGGAGCAGCTTCAGGCCCGCCGCGCAGCCCACGATCCCGGCAATGAACAGCAGCTTTAGCGGGCTGGCGGGCTCGACGCCGGTCGCCATCGCCCAGCCGACCGTCAGTGCAGCCCCGATTCCCACCCAGACGGCGTAGGCCGTGCCGAGCGGGATGCGCTTCACGGCCACGCCCAGCCCCACCATGCTCAGCGTGGCTGCCACCGCGAACACGAGCGTGGGCAGCGGCCGGGTGAAACCGTCGGAGAATCCCAGCGCTGTGGCCCAGACGGCCTCCAGTACGGCCGAGGCCAGCAGGATGATCCACGCCAGCGTGGCCGCGGGTGCCTTGGGCCGCCCTGCGGGAGCCTTCCGGGCCGCCATCACGCCACGGCCTTCAGGCCGGCCACGCAGGCGACAATGCCGCCGAGCAGCAGGATCCGGGCGCCGGTCGCAGGCTCAACCTTGGTGGCCATGGCGTAGGCGGAGGTCAGTACCACGCCGACGCCCACCCAGACGGCGTAGGCGGTCCCGGTGGGGATGGACTGCATTGCGATGGCCAGGCCGCCGGTGCTGGCCAGGACGGAAACGAGGAAGACGGCGGCCGGTGCGATCCGGCGGCGGCCGGTGGCCTGCGAGGTCCGGTGCAGGGCTGCGGCCCACACGGCCTCCAAGGCCCCGGAAAGGATGAGAATCAACCACGACATGTCTGCTCCTGTGGCCAGTCTTGTCGCGTGCCGGGTACTGAACCGTCGTCCGGAGGCCGCCGAAGGGGGGCCTTGATTCCAGCGTAGCAACCCCGGCCGGCTGTAAGGATCTGGGGGTCGGCGGTCTCCGAGGCGTTCTAGGCCGTCTCGGCCGGGTCGATCGAGACGACGGCGAGGAAACCGCGGCCCAGGACTTCCGGAGTATTCGCGTCAGAGCCGACGACGGCGTCGTACCGTCCGAGCGTCTGCGGTGCGGGTTCTACGGCGCCCGGCTCTCCACCCGGGCCGGCGCTGACCGCGGCCTGCCCCTGCAGCAGGATCCCGAACTGTCCGGCGAAGACCGGGTGGGCGCGTTTCTTGGAGAGCTCAACGATCGAGGTGTAGCCCTTGAAGGAACCCGTGCGGGTGATGACGTTCAAGTCCCTGATGTCGCCGGTCGGCAGGGCGCCGGCAGCCTCCGCATCGCCGGAAAACCGGTACGGCCGGTACTTCTCAAGCGGATGCTCGACGCCGTCCACGGTCAGGGCCAGCAGCTCGCCCTCGACCACGGTGAGCACCCGTTCCATCCCGGCGAACCGTGAGAACGCCCCGGCCCGCGTCACCTCGGCGATGCTGACCCGCCAGTCCCAGCCGTCGGCGGCCGCGGCGCCCGGACCCGCGTGCTGCGGGAACCTGGCCACTTCGCGGGTCACTCCGCCGCCGTTGCGCCAGGGGACGGGCTTGAGCTCGGCGTACCGGATGATCTCCATCCACCCAGCCTAGCCGCCGGCGCCCAGCCCCCGGCGACGGCCCGGCCGCCCCGGGCGTAACGTCGGCATGGCGGGGAGGGACTTGCTAACGTCAAAGCAGGGAAAGACTGCGTAGGGAGCCGGAAATGTTTGTCAAAGTGTGCGGCCTCAGCACCCCGGAATCGGTGCGGGCCGCCGTCGACGCCGGGGCCGATGCTGTGGGGTTCGTGCTGACCCGCAGCCCCCGTGAGGTAACCCCGGACCGGGTCCGCGAGCTGCTGGCTGCCGTACCGGTGTCGACCCCGGCGGTGGGAGTCTTCCGGAACGAAGCGGCCGTCGACGCCGTCGCACTGGCCCGCGAGGCCGGACTGGAATGGGTGCAGCTGCACGGCGACCGCGCCCCCGGGGACGTGCGCACGGTGCACGACGCCGGCCTGAAGCTCATCCGCGCGGTCACCATGGCAGCGGGCCAGGAAGCGTTTGCGGACTGGGGCGAGGAGCTGCTGCTCATCGATGCGGCCGTGCCCGGCTCCGGGGAAGCCTGGGACTACGCCTCGGTCCGGGCCCTCGGGCTGGAGGGCAGGCGATGGCTGCTGGCCGGCGGGCTGGACGCGGAAAACGTGGCCGGAGCCGCCGCAGCGGCCGGTGCCTGGGGCGTGGACGTCTCCTCCGGCGTCGAGCAGTCCCGGGGCGTCAAGGATTTGGCGAAGATCGCGGCCTTCGTGGCGGCGGCCAAGGGGGACTGACGGTCCCGGCGACGTGAGCCTGGATCCAGTCGGTGGACCTATCGCCGCAGGGTCTTGATCGTTAGCATGCTTCTTGGGAACCTGTGAAACTCGGCGGGCACGCCCGCCACCCATCCGAAGGAGAACGGCGATGACCCTACCCAATGGATTGACCCCCGGCGTTTGGACGCTGGACATGTCCCACAGTGAGATCGGCTTCAGCGTCCGGCATGCCGGGATCAGCAAGGTCCGGGGCCGCTTCAACGAAGCCTCGGCGGAGGCGCGGGTCCGGGAGTCCCTGGCCGATGCCAGCCTGCACGCCACGGTCAAGACCGCCAGCTTCGATTCCGGCGACGCCAACCGGGACGGCCACGTGCGCGGCCCGGACTTCTTCGACGTCGAAAACTACCCCGAAATGACCTTCCGGGCAACGTCCATCCGTGGGGACGGGGAGGACTACGTGCTCACCGGCGATCTCACTATCCGCGGCGTCACTAAGCCGGTGGACCTGGAAGTCGAGTTCACCGGCGTCGCAGTGGATCCCTTCGGCGCTACCCGGGCCGGTTTCAGCGCCGAGGCGGACATCAGCCGCAAGGAATTCGGCCTGACCTGGAACGCGGCTCTCGAAGCCGGCGGGCTGTTGGTCAGCGACAAGGTCAAGATCAATCTTGAAGCGGCCCTGGTCAAGCAGGCAGACGCTTAGGAACGGGCGCGAAAATCAGGGGCTGGTCAGGGGCCAGCCCCTGATCCGGATCCGCAGCCATCGGGAGACAATGGAGCCATGAAGACACTGCTGAACATCATCTGGCTGCTCTTCGGTGGCCTCTGGCTGGCGCTCGGATACTTCCTTGCCGGCATCGTCTGCTGCCTGCTGGTCATCACCATCCCGTGGGGGCTGGCTTCCTTCCGGATCGCGTCCTACACCCTGTGGCCGTTCGGCCGCATGGTGGTGGACAAGCCGGGCGGCACCGGCGTGTTCACCCTGCTGGGCAACGTCATCTGGCTGCTGGTGGCGGGTATCTGGATCGCGATCGGTCATGTTGTCACGGCCTTCGCCATGGCCATCACCATCATCGGCATCCCGCTGGCCATCGCCAACCTCAAGCTCATCCCGGTCTCCCTGATGCCGCTGGGGAAGCAGATCGTGCCCACGGACCGGCCGTTTGCCGGCAGTTACCGCTAGGCCGCGCCCGGGGCGGGCCAACCAGAGGAAGCCGAGGGAAAATCAATGCCAGAGTCAACCATCCCGGAGGCAGAGGCCAGCAACGATGAGCTGATGCTGGTCATCACCCGGGAGTTCCAGGTCCCGGTTTCGGTGGTCTGGTCCGCCCTGACCGACCCGGAGCAGGCGCCTGCCTGGTGGGGGCCGCGCGGCTTCCACGTCCCGAGGGAAAGCATCGATGCGGACCTGGAAATCGGCGGCCTGTACCGTGCCTGCATGATCCAGGACGCCACCGGGCAGCAGTACTGGTGGAGCGGCGTCCACACGGACATCGAACCGCCGAACTTGTTCGTGTTCACCCACGCCTGGGACAAAGCCGACGGGACGCGCGGCTTTGAAACCGAGGTGACCTTCCGGCTGGACGAGATCGACGGCGGCACCCGGATGACGTTCACGCAGGGGCCCTTTGACACGGCAGAAAACCGGGACGCCAACGGCACCGGCTGGCGGGAGTCGTTCGACCGCCTCGCCGAGCACCTGCGCCGGGGCGCCTGACAGAACCGGTCAACGCGGCGTCGTTGTGACGGATCCCGTTCAGGCGAGTTCGGCCTGCAGGTTCCGCCGTGCCGAGTCCTCCCACAGTTCGCGGCCGCGCGCGGTGTGGAAGAGCGGGTCCAGTTCGAGGAGCTGTCGGACGACGGCGGCGCGTCCGGCGGCGAAGTCGGCGTCACCGATGTGCGCGAAGTCCTGCCGGACGGCCGCCAGGTAGCGGGCGTACGCGGCCGGTTCGCCGCCCAGGACGGAAAGGTCGGCATCGCTGAGCAGGGCCGCGGGCCAGTCATCGGGACCCGGACGGTGGTCCGCCGTCATCCGGACCAGCCGGGCGACCTCCTCCGTTTCGGCAGCCGGGAGCCCCGCGTCCTCCAGCCGCTCCTCGGCCAGCCGGGCCGAGGCTTCTTCGTCCTCGCCGGCAATGCCGAGGTAGACGGCGTCGTGGAACCACGCCGCGAGCAGCACCGTCCGGGGCGGGCGCTCCGGGGCGGTCAGCCGGTGCAAGGCCTCCAGCACGGCGAGCAGGTGGGTGCGGCCGTGGTACTTCCGGTGCTCCTCGCCCCAGCGGTCCAGCAGGTCCAGGAACAGCGCGTCGTGGCCCGGGAGGGCCTCGTTCCAGCGGGTCAGCAGGGGCAGTTTCAGCGATCCGTTGCGCCGCCGCGCGGGAATCCGCAGGCCGCTTTCGATCAGCTTGCGGACCAGGACCCGGCCCTCGACCGGGATGGCCCCGGCCGCGACCAGCGCATCGTAGCGGGCTTCGGCCACGTCGTAGTGGTCGCCGTCGAACGCCCGCTCCGGGATGCCGGCCGCCCGTGCAAAGCCGTGCAGCTCATCGAGCGAGCTGTCCGAGACGAGATGCGAGAAGCGGGTTCCGTGGGCGGGCCAGAGCGGCGGATCGAGGTAGACGGCCATGCTGGCAGTCTACGAGGCGGCCGGCAGGATGTTCTGGTTGCCGCGGAAGACGTTGCCCGGATCAAACTCGCGCTTCACCCGGGACAGCCGGGCGTAGTTGTCCTCCCCGAAGGCGGCCCGGACCCGGTCCCGTCCCTCGTCGCCGACAAAGTTGAGCCAGACGCCGCCGTTCGCATACGGGGCGATGTCCCGGCGGAACTTCTTCACCCAGGCTTTGGCTTCCTCCGCGGCCGCCGCCGATGCCTCCATCCCGTAGGGGTGCGTGACCCACTGGGCGCCGCGGTTCTGCAGCGGTGTCTGCGCGGCGGCGGGCCCGGCCACGGCCCCGCCCCAGCGGGCCACCAGATGTTGGGAATACGGTCCGGGAAGGTGCCGGGCCGCGTCCACGATCACGTCCAGGGCGGCGTCCGGCAGCGCGTCGTGGTAGTCGGCACTCCAGTAATGGTAGAGATCCGGCGGGTCATCGATCATGCACTGGAAATCGGCGTAGTTCATGTCGCCGACCAGGTCCACAGCGGGATTGAGTTCGCGGAACGGCCCAGCCTGCTCCGCCCCGGCGGCCGGGTCGCCGGCATATAGGTAGGCCAGGCCCACAGCGGGCTTGCCCACCATGTCTTCCGGGACAAACGGCTCCGGCGGCGCGGTGAGGAACACCAGCGCGGAGCCGACGGCCTCCGGCGCGGCCAGCGACAGGTCCCGGTAGGCGCGGCTGAGGTCCGTCGCGTCTTCGCCGCGCCACAGCATGATCCCGGCGTGGACCGTGGGGCCCAGCTCGTGCAACCCGAAGGTGAAGCTGGTGGCGACGCCGAAGTTTCCGCCGCCGCCGTGGAGGGCCCAGAACAGCTCGGGGTTTTCCCGCGCGCTCGCGGTGACGCGCTCGCCGGCCGCCGTCACGAGATCCACGGAGACCAAGTTGTCGCAGGCAAAGCCATACGAGCGTTCCAGCCAGCCGGAGCCGCCGCCCAAGGTGAACCCCGCGACGCCGGTGGTGGAAGCCCGGCCGCCCGTGCACGCGAGGCCGTGTTCCTGGGTTGCGCGGTCGAATTCGCCCCAGGTGACTCCGGCTCCCACCGAGACGGTCCGGTTATCCCGGTCCACCGTGATGGATTTCATCGGCCGGACATCCACCACCAGTCCGCCCTCGTTGGTGGACATGCCCGCCACGGAATGCCCGCCGGCCCGGACCGCGACGTCGAGGGTGTTGGATTTCGCATAGGCGAGGGCCTCGGCCACCTCGGCCGCGTCCGCGCATTGGGCGATGACGGCCGGGCGCCGGTCGATCATCGCGTTGAAGAGTTTTCGAGTTTCGTCATAGTCCGGGCTGTCCGGCCTGACCCATTTCATGGCAGTGTTTCCTTGCCGACCGCGGCTCCACCCCACCCCAAAATCGTACGGCCGATGCGCGGGCAGGGCTACGGGGTCGGCCCAGCACCGGCAACCCCTAAGTAACCGAAAATGAGGAACCAAGAACCCCTGCAATCCGCAAATGCGGGTTAGAGTGGCCTCATGCCTAGTTTTCGCGTCTCGGAGGCCGCCCGGTTCCTCGGCGTCAGTGACGACACCGTCCGCCGCTGGACCGAGAGCGGAAGCCTGACACCGCTCAGGGATGAGTCGGGTCGACTCGTCGTGGACGGCCTGGAGCTCGCCACCCTCGCCCGCGAGCAGGCGAAACTGCCCGAGGACCGTGCCCGGGCGGGGAGTTCGGCCCGGAACCGCTTCGTCGGGCTGGTCACGGCCATCACCGCGGACACCGTCATGGCCCAGGTGGAGCTTCAGTGCGGGCCGTTCCGGGTGGTGTCGCTGATGAGCAGCGAGGCGGTCCGCGAACTCGGGCTGGAACTTGGTTCGGTGGCAACCGCCGTCGTCAAAGCCACCACGGTGATTATTGAGAGCCCACACGGAAAGGCCCTCATTTGAGCCGGATTCGGAAAGCCGCCGCCCTCCTCCTGGCCGGAGCCCTGGCCGCCGGGGGCGCCGCATGTGCCGCGCCGGCTGGCAGTGGAGGCGCCGGCCAGCAGCTGACGGTGTTCGCGGCGGCCTCGCTGAAGGCGCCGTTCACCGAACTGGCCCGGGAGTTTGAGGCGAGCCACCCCGGCACCAGGGTGGTGCTCAGCTTCGCCGGGTCCGCCGACCTCGCTACCCAGCTCGGGCAGGGCGCACCCGCGGACGTCTTCGCCTCGGCGGACCTGAAGAACATGGCCAAAGTCGCCGACGCGGGGTTGATCGAGGGCGCCCCCCGGACCTTCGCGACCAACGTCCTGGCCATCGCGGTGCCTCCGGCCAATCCCGCCAACATCGGCTCCTTCGCGGATCTGGCCACACCCGGAACCAAGGTGGTGGTGTGCGCGGCCCAGGTGCCCTGCGGCGCGGCCGCGAAGACGGTCGAAGCGAAGACCGGCGTCGCCCTCAAACCGGTCAGCGAGGAATCCTCCGTGACCGACGTGCTGGGCAAAGTCACCTCCGGAGAAGCCGACGCCGGACTTGTCTACGTCACCGATGTCCGCGCCGCCGGGGGCAAGGTCACCGCGGTCCCCTTCCCCGAGGCGGCCGCCGCCGTCAACCAATATCCAATCGCCGCGGTGAAGGGCAGCCGAAACCCGGACCTGGCATCGGCCTTCCTCTCGGCGGTTACCGGCGCCTCGGGCCGGAAGATCCTCGCCGATGCGGGCTTCGGCAGCCCGTGACGCGGCACGCCTACCGGGGCATCCCGGGATGGGTCCTCGCCATCGCCGCCGTCGGGGCGCTGTTCGTCCTGCTACCTCTCGCCGCCATGCTCGCCAGGGTCAACTGGGGGAACTTCATCCCCCTGCTCAGCTCGGAGGCCTCGCTCACGGCCCTGGGACTCAGCCTGCGCACGGCGGCGGCGAGCACCGTGCTCTGCGTGCTGTTGGGCGTTCCGCTGGCCTTGGCGCTGGCTCGGGGGGAGTTCCGGGGCCAGCGGCTGCTGCGCTCGTTCGTGCTGCTGCCGCTGGTGCTGCCGCCGGTGGTGGGCGGCATCGCACTGCTCTACACCTTCGGACGGCAGGGGCTGCTGGGCCGGAGCCTCGAGTTTGCCGGCATCCAGATCGCGTTTTCGACGACGGCGGTGGTGCTCGCCCAGACCTTCGTCGCGCTGCCGTTCCTCGTGGTGAGCCTCGAAGGGGCGCTCCGCTCGGCCGGGAACCGCTACGAGGCCGTGGCGGCAACCCTCGGCGCGCGTCCCACCACCGTGTTGCGCCGCGTCACCGTGCCCCTGGTGCTGCCCGGCCTCGCCTCCGGGGCCGTGCTCTCCTTCGCCCGCAGCCTCGGCGAATTCGGGGCCACCCTCACCTTTGCCGGCAGCCTGCAGGGTGTCACCCGCACGCTGCCGCTGGAAATCTACCTGCAGCGCGAGACCGACGCCGACGCCGCCGTCGCGCTGTCCCTGCTGCTCGTCGCCGTAGCGGTCATCGTCGTCGGGCTCAGCTATCGGGGACCGTCGCCCGCCGGACGCTTGTCGAGGAACTCCGCAGCGGACCGGGAGGCACGGGCATGACGTTCACGCTTGACGCCGCGGTGGCCAGCCGCAGTTTGGACGTCTCGCTGCGCCTGGGCGAGGGGGAGACAGTGGCGGTGCTGGGGCCCAACGGGGCCGGTAAATCCACGCTGCTCTCCGTTGTCGCGGGCCTGCTCCGCCCGGATTCAGGCCGGGCTGAGCTGGACGGGCGCGTGCTCTTTGAGCTGGGCTCCGGACGTGGCGCCTGGACCGCGCCGCACCGTCGCGGTACCGCGCTGCTGGCACAGGAGCCGCTGCTCTTTCCGCACCTGAGCGCGCTCGAGAACGTCGCCTTCGGGCCCCGGAGCGCGGGTGCGGCCAGGGCTGCGGCGAGGGAAACGGCCCGGCACTGGCTGGCGGAGGTCGACGCGACGGAGCTCGCCGCCCGGCGTCCCGCGGAACTCTCCGGCGGCCAGGCCCAGCGGGTCGCGGTGGCCCGGGCACTGGCTGCCGACCCGGAGCTGCTGCTGCTGGACGAGCCGATGGCAGCCCTCGACGTCCACGCGGCCCCGCTGCTGCGGCGGCTGCTGAAACGGGTCCTGGCCGGCCGCCGCGCCATCATCGTCACCCACGACGTGCTGGACGCGTACATGCTCGCCGACCGCGTGATCGTGATGGAACAGGGACGGATCACCGAATCCGGACCCACCCGGGAGGTGCTGCAACGGCCGCGCAGCCGCTTCGCCGCCGGGCTGGCTGGGCTCAACCTTGTGGCCGGGACCCTCACCGGGGCCGGGCTCCTGACGTCCGCGGGCCAGGAATTCGCCGGCCGGCACGAGGAGTCACCGGTTCCCGGCCAAGGCGGCGTGGCGGCCTTTCCGCCGTCGGCCGTCTCCGTCTTCCTCTCCGAAGCGCACGGCAGCCCGCGCAACTCCTTCCCGGTCACGGTCACGGACCTGGAACCGCATGGCGACCAGATCCGGGTCCGGGCCGGCGAGCTGTCCGCGGACGTCACGCCCGCCGCCTCGGCAGATCTTGGCCTGGCGCCCGGCGTGGGCGTCTATTTCGTGGTCAAAGCGTCTTCGGTGTCGATCTATCCGGCATAGGGGCAGGGTTCCCCGGGGTTGGGGCAGGGGCTGGTCCCGGCCGTAGGGTGGACAGAGACCCCCGCCCGCAACCAGGAGGAATCCCGTGCACAACAGCCCAGCCCCAGCCGATGGACGGACCGCGCTGGTGATTGGAGCCAGCGGCATCGCCGGCTCCGCCCTCGTGAGCCTCCTCGCAGAAACAGGCTGGGATGTCCTGGCCCTCTCCCGCGGCGGCGTCGCCCGGCCCGGCGTGCGGCCGCTCAGCGCCGACCTCGGCTCGCCGGAGAGCCTCGCGGCGGCGCTGGCCGGCGAAAGCCCGACTCACGTGTTCTTCACCGCGTGGTCGCGGCAGGCAACGGAGCGCGAGAACATCGAGGTCAACGCGGCGATGCTGCGGAACCTTCTCGAGGCCCTGCAGCACAGCCCGGTGGAACACGTGGCGCTGATGACCGGGCTGAAGCACTACCTGGGACCCTTCGAGGCTTATGCCGCGGGGGAAATGCCGGATACGCCCTTCCACGAGGAGGAGCCGCGGCTGCCGGTGCCCAACTTCTACTACGCCCAGGAAGACGAACTGTGGGCCGCGGCCGAACGCCAGGGGTTCACCTGGTCCGTGCACCGCGCGCACACCGTAATCGGCCACGCGGTAGGCAACGCCATGAACATGGGCCTGACACTCGCGGTGCAGGCCACGCTCTGCAAGGAACTGAACCTGCCGTTCATCTTCCCCGGCTCCGAGACGCAATGGAACAGCCTCACCGACATGACCGACAGCGGACTGCTGGCCGAGCACATGCTCTGGGCGGCCACCGCGGACGGGGCGGCCGACCAGGCGTACAACATCGTCAACGGCGACGTCTTCCGCTGGCGCTGGATGTGGCCGCGCCTTGCCGCTTACTTCGGCGTCGAACCGGTCGGCTTCGAGGGCACACCCCGGCCGCTCGAGGAGCAGATGAAGGACATGGAACCGGCATGGGCGGACATCGCGGCCCGGCACGGACTCGCCGAGCCGGACCTCGCGCGGGTTTCCTCCTGGTGGCATACCGACGGCGACCTGGGACGCAACATCGAGGTGCTGGCCGACATGAGCAAGAGCCGCCTTGCGGGCTTCACCGGGTACCGCAGAACCCTGGACTCTTTCACCGAATTGTTCGACCGGTTCCGGGCGGACCGGCTGATCCCGTAGCGCGGCGGCGCTGTGGTGCCGCGAGGCCCAGGTGCCGCGGGGCCGCGGCGCCGGCCTACTCGGCTTTGGCGCTCTTTGCCTTGTTCCGCACCGGGTGCTGGCTCACGATCGAGACGCGGTTGAAGGCGTTCATGGCAATGGCGAGCCAGCTGACCGCGGAGAATTCGGCGTCGCTGAGATGTTTCCGGGCCAAGCGGCCTTCGTGCTCCCGGGCGGCGGCGTCGGCGATGTTCGTGATCGCCTCCGCCAGGATCAGGGCGGCGCGTTCCTTCTCCGTGAAGAGGGGCGTGTCGCGCCAGGCGGGGAGCACGGCGAGGCGCTGGGCGGATTCGCCGTTCTTGACCGCATCGCCCACGTGCAGGTCCAGGCAGAAGGCGCAGCCGTTGATTTGCGAGATGCGTACGTTCAGCAGTTCGATCAGCGTCTGGTCCAGGCCGGCCTCGTCGGCGGCCTCCTTGGCCTTCAGCCCCAGCCCGTTGAGCGCGCGCCAGGCGGCGGGGTGTGCCTTGTCCAGGAAGACGCTGTGGGTGCCGTGATCTGATGCCGAAGTTTCGTCCATGCGTCCCAGATTACAGAGATCCGCCCGGACCCGCCCGCACGGAATGTGACAAAGTTGTCAAACGTGTGACAAGCTTTACACGTAGCCATTATTCGATCCGGTGGTCGGTTCCTTGGGGGAGCCGACCGCCGGATCGCTTCTTTTTGCGGGACCTTCCCACTGCTGGACCCGGGAAGGACATGCCCGGTCCTGCGCTCGAGGAGTGGGCATATGCGGAATATGTCCATCGGCCACGGGCAGGGACGGGCATGTCCATCGCGCAGCGTCGGGACCGTGGGCGAACATGCCCAACCCTCGCTACGAAGAATGGACATAGTGGGGTTATGTCCATGGGCCGAGGCCGGGGACGGACATGTCCAGCCGCGGCGGTCGAAGACGGACATGTCCGCTCTCCGGGGTCAGCTCAGGGCATGTCCCGTGATGCGGGCCAGGTGCGATCCGGCCGCCGTCAGGGCCTCCGCGTCGCTGGCCACGATGATGCCCGCAAAGTTGTCCGCGTAGCCGCCCAGGTCCTCGTGGACGGAGCCGACGACGGCATAAACCGGGGTGGTGCCGCTGCGGGCCAGGATGGCGGCGATGATCTTGCCCTGGCCGGTCTGGGAGTCCAGCCGGCCCTCGCCGACCACCACCGCGGTGCTGGCGGCGGCGCGGGCATCGAAGCCGAGCAGGTCCAGGACGTAGTCCGCGCCGGACACCAGCCGGGCGCCGTACTGCGCCCACATCCCGCCGGAGAAGCCCCCGGCCGCCCCGGTCCGGGCGACCGGCCGGGGGTCGCGGCCCAGCTCGCGGGCGAACCCGTCCGCCTGCGCCTCGAGCCGGCGGGTCAGAACCTCCACCGTGGCGGGGTCTGCGCCCTTCTGCGGGCCGAAAACCCGGGCCGCATTGGCGAAGCGGGTGGTCACATCGCTGAGGACCACGACCTCGGCGCCGCCCAGCCCGCCGCGCTCCTCGATCGCGGCGATGGCCCCGGCGCCGCCGTCGGTCGTGGCGGAACCGCCGGCGGCCACCAGCACCCTCCGGGCCCCCAATCGGACAGCCTCGGCCATCAGCACCCCGGTGCCGTAGGTGCTGGCCCGCACGGGGTCCCGGTCACCGGTGCTGGGCAGGTTCAGCCCGCTGGCGAACGCAAGCTCGACGACGGCGGTGCCGTCCGCAGCCAGCGCGACGACCGTCTCGACGTCGTCGCCCCAGGGCCCCACCGTGCGGACGCGGACCGGGCGGGCGTCCAGGCCCCGGACCAGGACCTCGAAGGTTCCCTCGCCGCCGTCGGCCACCGGCAGTTCGACGGCGGTCCCGCCCGCGGCCCGGATCCCGGCGGCGATGTGCGCGGCGACGTCCTCGGCGGGGAAGGTGCCCTTGAAGCTGTCCGGGGCGACGAGGATGCTCACGGGCCTAGAATCCCACCTGGTCGCGGCCCTTGAGCTGCAGCATTTCGCGGGCCTCGTCCGGGGTGGCGACCTCGAAGTTGAGGGCCTCGAGGATGGTGCGGATCCGGGTGACCTGTTCGGCGTTGGACGCAGCGAGCTGGCCGGGACCGATCCAGAGCGAGTCCTCCAGGCCCACGCGGACGTGCGAGCCCATGGCCGCGCCGATCGTGGCGAGCGGCATCTGGTTCTTGCCGGCGCCCAGGATGGACCACTGGTAGTCCTCGCCCAGCAGCCGGTCGGCGGTGCGGCGCATGTGCATCAGGTCCTCCGGGTGCGCGCCGATCCCGCCGAGCAGGCCGAAGACGGACTGGACGAACAGCGGGCCGCGGGCCAGGCCGCGGCCGTGGAAGTGGGCCAGGTTGTTCAGATGCGAAATGTCGTAGCACTCGAATTCGAACCGGGTGCCGTTCGCGTTGCCGATGCCGAGGATGGTTTCGATGTCCTGGAACGTGTTCTTGAAGACCAGGTCGCGGCTCTTCTCGAGGCCCTCGCGCTCCCACTCGTGGCCGAACTCGGTGAAGCGGTCCAGCATCGGGTAGAGGCCGAAGTTCATCGAGCCCATGTTCAGCGAGGCCAGTTCGGGCTTGAACAGCGCGGCCGGCTGCATGCGCTCCTCGACGGTCATGTGGGGGGAGCCGCCGGTGGTGATGTTGATGACCGCATCGGTGTTGCGCTTGAGCTTGTCCAGGATCGGGGCGAAGTGCTCCGGATCCTGCGAGGGGCGGCCGTCCTTCGGGTCGCGGGCGTGCATGTGCACAATCGCCGCGCCGGCCTCGGCGGCGCCGATCGCGGCGTCGGCGATTTCATCCGGGGACACCGGCAGGTGCGGGGACATGGACGGGGTGTGGATGGCGCCGGTGACGGCGCTGGTGATGATGACTTTTCGTGCTGCAGCCATGGGGGGTCGCTCCTTCGGGGCTCAGTAAAGCTTTTCGGTGTTGCCGTCGACGGCGAGGGCCTGGCCGTTGACGTTGCGGGCCAGGTCGCTCGCGGCGAATGCCGCCATGTTGGCGATGTCCTCGGCCTCGATCAGCCGGCCCAGGGAGGACTGGTTGTGGTACAGCTCGGAGACCTGCTCCGCGGGAAGGTCCAGCATCTGCGCCTTGGCGGAAATGACGGCGTCGATCCGGGGGCCGTTGACCGCTCCGGGGCAGATGGCGTTGACCCGGATCCGGTCCGGACCCAGTTCGATCGCGAGCGTCTTGGTCAGCCCGACGACGGCCCACTTCGACGCCGAATACGCGCTGCGCCCGGCCATCCCGAGCCGGCCGGCGGCGGAGGAGAGGTTCACGATCGAGGCGCCGGTGCCCTTCCGGAGCAGGGGCAGCGCGTGCTTGATGCAGTAGAACTGGCCGTGGATGTTGACGTCGAAAGTGGCTTTCCAGGCGTCCGCGTCGAGCGTCTCCAGTGGCCCGGTCGGCCCGGCGATGCCGGCGTTGTTCACCAGCACGTCCAGGCCGCCCAGTTCCGCGGCAACCGTGGCCATGAGCTCCCGGACCTGGGCCTCGTCCGAGACGTCGCTGACCGCGGCGGCCAGGCCGTTGACGCGGGCCTTTTCGACCGCGTCGTGGTCTATGTCGGTGACGAAGACGGTGGCACCGAGTTCCTTGAACTTGTTCGCGATGGCCAGGCCGATGCCGTTGGCTCCGGCGGTGACGAGGACGCGTTTGGCGGTGAAATCCATGGTGTTTCCTAGCGGTGGTGGTTCGGTGGGCTGTTCCACCGGCGCACAGGCGCCGGCGGAACAGCCGTGGAGCGTGCGGTGGGGCAGCCGCTAGTGGGCGGCGGGGACGACGTCGGGCTTCTCCGTGCCGCGCTTGAGCATCAGGGACAGCAAAGCGCCGATGATGCACATGCCCACGATGAACCAGAGGCCGGAGAGCTTGGAACCGGTGGCGTCCTGCATGAAGCCCATGACGTAGGGGCCGAGGAAGCCGCCGAGCAGGCCGATGGTGTTGACGAACGCGATGCCGCCGGCGAGGGCCGCGCCGCTGAGGCGGGTGGCCGGGTAGGTGAAGAGGATCGGCTGCAGGGCGAAGAAGTTGAACGCGGCCAGGCAGAAACCAATCATGCCCAGCAGTGGGCCGCCGACAGCGCCGAGCGCGAAGCCGGCGATGATGCCGATCATGGTGCCGGTGACCAGGAGGCGGGAGCGCCTGCCGTCGGTGGCGAAGCGGGGAACCAGCAGGGCGCCGGCCGCGGAGAAGATCCACGGGATGGCCGTCAGCAGGCCGATCTGCAGCGGGTTGAGCTTGCCGTAGGTGCCGATGATCGAGGGCAGGAAGTAGGACAGGGCGTAGACGGCGATCTGGTGGGTGAAGTAGACGCCCACCACCAGGAGGATCTGCTTGTCCTTGAGGACGTCCAGCAGGCGGTGGTTTCCGGAGGCCTCGGCGCCGGCCTTCTCTTCGGCGGCGATGCGGGCCTCAAGATCGGCGGCTTCTTCCGGGCTGAGGAACGTGGCCTTGCTGGGGCGGTCCGGGAGCTTCTTCCAGACGATATAGGCCAGGACGCAGGCGGGCAGGCCCTCAACGAGGAACATCCACTGCCAGCCGTGCAGGCCGCCGAGGCCGTCGAGGGTCAGCAGCAGGCCGCCGAGCGGGGCGCCGACGATGTTGGCGATCGAGACGCCGAGGAGGAACATGCCGTTGGCCTTGGCGCGGTCCTTGACCACGAACCACTGGGTCAGGAAGTACATGACGCCGGGGAAGAGTCCG
>Ga0213837_1001187_pt1 | contig 15394 bp, 9 predicted proteins | sample SWPATP12_FD_160572 | JGI IMG/M metagenome (GOLD analysis project Ga0213837, IMG submission 160572) | Coastal seawater microbial communities from Marineland, Florida, United States - SWPA TP1 #2 | ecosystem: Environmental > Aquatic > Marine > Coastal | place: USA: Florida | collected 2016-08-06
GCTACAACATCCTGATCCCCGGCAGCGCCAGCAGCGACGTCTCGCGCATCACCTGCACGAAGTCGGCCAGGTAGGCATTGCCCGCCAGCCGCTTCGGCACCACCGCATACAGGCGCGCCGTCAGGCCATCGGCGCCGATGCGCTGGCGCGCCACATAGCCCCGCTCCAGATAACCGTTGACCGCCCATAGCGGCAGCGCCGCGAAACCGCGTCCGCTCGCCACCAGCTGCAGCATGCCCACCGTCAGTTCGGTGGTCCTGCGCGGCGGCTCGACGCCGGCCGGACGCAGCACCTGGCGCACCAGATCGAGCATATCGTCCGGCACCGGATAGGTAATTAACGCCTGGCCGGCGAAATCCTGGGCCACCAGGTGCGGTTTGGCGAGATACGGATGGCCGAGCGGCAGGATCGCGACCATCTCGAATTCGAACAGCGGATGGAAGACCATCTCCGTCTCGGTTTCGTCGAGTTCGGAGACGATCGCCAGTTCCGCGCGGTCCTGGTGCAGCAAGCCCACCGGATCGGCCTGGAAGCCGGACACGATGTCCTGCTCCACCTCCGGCCAGCGTTCGCGCAGCGCGTCCATCGACGGCATCAGCCAGTCGAAGCAGGTATGGCACTCGACCGCGATGCGCAGCTTGCCGGCGCCGCTGCTGGACATGCGCGCCAGGTCGCGTTCGGCCGCCCCCGCCAGCGGCAGCACCTGCTGCGCCAGCTCGAGCAGGCGCTGGCCGGCCGCCGTGAACGCCACCGGCGCCGACTTGCGCTCGAACAGGACTGCGTCGTACTGGCGTTCCAGCGCCAGCACCTGGTGCGACAAGGCCGACTGCGTCACATTCAGCAGCTGCGCCGCGCGCGAGATGGTGCCGGCTTCTTTCAATGCCAGCAGGGTGCGCAGGTGGCGCAGTTCGAGGATCGAGGTGCCCATTAGTTTTTTTCACGTGATTACAAAAATTTGTCGTTTGAATTATGCACCAGCTCTGCCGATAATCGATAGCATTCTTCATACAACGATCGAACATCATGATTAAAACTCATACACTCGGCTATCCCCGCATCGGCCTGCAACGCGAACTCAAGTTCGCCCTCGAACGCCACTGGCGCGGCGAGACCGACGCCGCCGCCCTGGAAGCGGTCGGCGCGGATCTACGCGCGCGCCACTGGGCCGAGCAGCTTGAAGCCGGACTCGATTTCGTCACCGTCGGCGACTTCGCCTTCTACGACCATGTGGCGAACCACATCGAGCTGTTCGGCTGCGAGCCGGCGCGCTTCGGGTTCGATGGCAGCGAGCCGGCGCTGGCGCGCTATTTCACGCTGGCGCGCGGCGTGGCGCACGAGCATGCGGACGGCATCTGCTGCGGCGCACCCGCGGGCGGCACCGCTGCCCTCGAGATGACCAAGTGGTTCGACACGAACTACCATTACCTGGTGCCGGAATTCGATGCGGCGACCCGCTTCGCCCTGGCTTCCGCCCGCCTGCTGGCCGAAGTGGCGCAGGCGCGCAGCCTCGGCCACAAGGTCAAGGTGGCGCTGCTCGGCCCCCTGACCTTCCTCTGGCTGGGCAAGACGCGCAGCCCCGGCTTCGACAAACTCGACCTGCTCGAAGACCTGCTGGCGCCCTACTGCGCGCTGCTGAAGCAACTCAACGACGCCGGCGCCGACTGGGTGCAGCTGGACGAACCGATCCTCGGCCTGGATTTGCCGGGCGCCTGGATCCTCGCCTTCGAGCGCGCCTACGCGACGCTGGGCACGGCGCCGCTGCCGCTGCTGCTGTCCACCTATTTTTCGCCGCTGGAGGAAAACCTGAGCATGGCCTGCAAGCTGCCCGTCGCCGGCCTGCACGTCGACGGCGTGCGCGCCGCGCACGAACTGCAATCGATCGCCGACTGGCTGCCCGAGACCAAGGTGCTCTCGGTCGGCATCGTCGACGGCCGCAACATCTGGCGCACCGACATCGACACGGCGCTGGCGCGCCTGCAGCCGCTGGCCGCGCGCCGCCGCGGCGACCTCTGGCTGGCGCCCTCCTGCTCGCTGCTGCATGTGCCCTTGCGCCTGCGCGAGGATGCCGCGATCGACGCCGAACTGCGCGGCTGGCTGGCCGGCGCCCGCGAAAAGCTCGACGAACTGCAGCTGCTGCGGCGCGCGCTGGCCGAAGGCGAAGGCAGCGTCTACCTGGAACTGCGCGCGGCCCGCGCCGCGCTCGATGCGCGCCGCGGCAGCGAGCGCGTACGCCGTCCGGCGGTGGCCGCGCGGGTGGCGGCCCTCGGCCCGGACGCCGACCGCCGCGCCAGCCCCTACGCCGTGCGCCAGGCGGCCCAGCAGGCACGCTTCGGTCTCCCGGCTTATCCGACGACGACCATCGGCTCCTTCCCGCAAACGGCGACGATCCGCGCCGCGCGCGCGGCTTTCAAACGCGGCGAACTGGCGCAGGCTGATTACGAAGCGGCGATGCGGCGCGAGATCGGCGACGCGGTGCGCGAGCAGGAAGCACTCGGGCTCGACGTGCTGGTGCACGGCGAGGCCGAGCGCAACGACATGGTCGAGTATTTCGGCGAGCAGCTCGACGGCTTCGCCTTCAGCGCCAACGGCTGGGTGCAGTCCTACGGCTCGCGCTGCGTCAAGCCGCCGGTGCTGTTCGGCGACGTGGCGCGTCCGGCGCCGATGACGGTGGCCTGGAGCGCGTACGCCCAGAGTTTGAGTGCGCGTCCGATGAAGGGCATGCTGACCGGGCCGGTGACCATCCTCCAATGGTCGTTCGTTCGCGACGACCAGCCACGCTCGGCCACCGCCCTGCAGATCGCGCTGGCGATCCGCGACGAAGCGGCCGACCTGGAGGCGGCCGGCATCGGCATCCTGCAAATCGACGAACCGGCGCTGCGCGAAGGCCTGCCGCTGCGGCGCGCGGCCTGGCCCGCCTGGCTGGACTGGTCCACCCACGCTTTCCGGGTCGCCGCCAGCGGGGTGCGCGACGACACCCAGCTCCACACCCACATGTGCTACGCCGAGTTCAACGACATCCTGCCGCAGATCGCCGCGCTCGACGCCGACGTCATCACCATCGAAACCAGCCGCTCGGACATGGAACTGCTGCGCGGCTTCGGCGACTTCGCCTATCCGAACGCCATCGGGCCGGGCGTCTACGACATCCACTCGCCGCGCGTGCCCTCCTGCGGCGACATCCTGCGCCTGATGCGCAAGGCGGCCGACGTGATCCCGCCCGCGCAGCTATGGGTCAATCCGGACTGCGGCCTGAAGACGCGGGCCTGGCCGGAAACCCGGGCGGCGCTGGCGAACATGGTGGAGGCGGCGCGCTTGTTGCGGGCAGCCTGAAGCGCCCTGATCCACAAGCTGCCCTATTTCTATAGAAACGTTGTGTTTGAGACACATTTACTGGTTGAGACTGTAAATATTGTTTAGCATGCAATTTTCACCTTTTGGAGAAGTTGCGTGTTCCAACAAAAACAACTGCGCCGCGCCGTCCTGGCCGCCCTGTACGGCAGCGCCGCCCTCGCCCTGGCCCCATCGGCGTCGGCCCAGACCGCAACCCCCGAATCCGCCCAGGCCGACGCCATGCAAAGCGTGCGCGTGGTCGGCACCCGCCGCATCGGCGCGTCGTCCTCGACCGATACCCCGGTCCCGGTCGACATCATCCCGATGACGCGCCTGGCCGAACAAGGCAGCCAGTTCGACCTGGCCCAGACCCTGACGAATATCTCGCCCTCGTTCAACTCGACGCGCCAGACCGGCGCCGACGGCGCCGACCTGATCGACTCGGCCGCCCTGCGCGGTCTCGGTTCCGACCAGACCCTGGTGCTGGTGAACGGCAAGCGCCGCCACACCACCGCCCTGGTCAACCTGTTCGGCGCGCGCAACCGCGGCAACACCGGCACCGACATGAACGCGCTGCCGCTGCTGGCGATCCGCAACGTCCAAGTGCTGCGCGACGGCGCCGCCGCCCAGTACGGCTCGGACGCGATCGCCGGCGTGATGAACATCGAACTCAAGAAAAGCCTGGGCTGCGAAGCGGTCACCGGCTACGGCCAGTATTCGAAAGGCGACGGCGAGAACTACCTGGCCTCGGCCTACTGCGGCGTGGCGGTGGCCGGCGGCACCTTCGGCATCACCGGCGAATACCTGTTCCGCGACCGTTCGAACCGCGCCGAAGCCGATAATCCGCGCATCATCGGCGACAGCAAGTCGGAAAACCAAACCGTTTATATCAATGGCGAGATCCCGGCCGGCCCGGGCCGCGTCTACATCACGGCCGGCGTGCAGCGCCGCGACGCCTCCTCGGCCGCGTTCGCGCGCGGCGGCGTCGGCTCCGACGACATCCCGTCGCGCAATTCGGCCGCCATGTACCCGAACGGCTTCGTCCCCTTCATCAACGGCGACCTCGACGACCGCTACGGCACGCTCGGCTACCGCCTGAAAGTCGGCGAATGGAATGCGGACTTCTCGCAGACCTACGGCTACAACCGCCTCGACTACACGATCGCCAACACCCTGAACGCTTCGATCGCGAACCGCGACCTCGAAAGCGGCGGCCGCGGCACGAGCGCCAATTCCTTCGGCGCGGGCGGCTTCGCCTTCCGCCAGCTGACCACCAACGCCGATTTCTCGCGCTTCTACGGCGGCGTCTTCCAGGGCCTGAACGCGGCCTTCGGCCTGGAATACCGCCAGGAGAACTACAAGATCTTCGCCGGCGAACCGGGCTCCTACATCGACGCCGACGGCGTGGGCGTGGGCGGCAATGCCGGCAGCCAGGGCTTCCCGGGCTTCCAGCCGGGCGACGCCACCAGCCGCAGCCGCCACAGCACGGCCGCCTACATCGACTTGGAGGCGGACATCACCGACCGCCTGAAGCTGCAGGGCGCGCTGCGCCACGAGCGCTTCTCGGACTTCGGCTCGACCACCGACGGCAAGCTCGCCGCCGCCTTCAAGCTCGATGGCGGCGTGCTGCTGCGCGGCTCGGTCAGCACGGGCTTCCGCGCCCCTTCGCTGCAGCAGGTCTACTTCTCCTCGACCTTCACCGACTTCGTCAACGGCGAGCCGCTCGACGTGGTGCTGGCGCCGAACGGCGGCGCCGTGGCGAACGCCGCCGGCATTCCGGCATTGAAGGAAGAAAAATCGAAGAGCGCGACCTTTGGTGCGACCTGGACGCCGTCGCCATCGACCTCGCTGACGGCCGACCTGTACCGCATCGACATCGACGACCGCATCGTCCTGTCGGGCCGCTTCGACGCCGAGAACTACCCGGCGCTCGGCGCGACGCTGCAACGGCTCGGCGTGGGCCAGGCCCAGTTCTTCGTCAACTCGGTCGACACCCAGACCAAGGGCCTGGACATCACCGCCTCGCAGCGCATGCCGGTCGGCGCCGGCCGCCTGAACACCTTCCTCGCGCTGAACTTCAGCAAGACCGAAGTGACCGGCGTGCATGCGCCGTCGGCGCTGCAAGGCTTCGAAGACGTGCTGCTGTCCGAACGCGAGCGCCTGTTCATCGAACAGGGCGGCCCGCGCCGCAAGGCCACGCTCGGCTTCGAGTACAGCCTGGGCAAATTCGGCTCCGACTTCCGCGTGACCCACTTCGGCCCGCAGACCCTCGGCACCTTCTCCGGCCCGCCGGTCCCGAACGCGCGCTACGAAGCGAAGACCTCGGCTGACCTGTCGTTCAGCTGGTCGTTCAGCGAGCGCACCCGGCTCACCGTGGGCGGCACCAACATCTTCAACGTCAAGCCGACCCCGCAGGACGCGAACGAGACCGACAACGGCTTCAAGTACGAAAGCGTGCAGTTTGGCCTGAACGGCGCGGCGTATTTCGCGCGCCTATGGCACAAGTTCTGATGCAAGATGCGCGTGGGTAAATGAAACAGCTGGGGTCAGGTCTGACATTCGGACACAAGCTCGACTGTACGGTCGATCCCCTGGCCCGTTTTTTCTACTAAAGCTGAGGTCGCGCCGAGGCGGAGGTCTGAATGTCAGACCTGACCCCAGCTTTGCCAGCTTTGAGGATGGTTCGCTCGAACCAGCGTGCATCGCCCTTGTTCATGGGCGCCAGCAAGAGTGCGCTGTCGCGGATGGCCGACTCCATGGCGGCGATGACGCAGGCGTACAGGGCGCGCAGCGATTCGACATCGTTCTGGCTCATGTATCCCATCAGGAATTGCTTCTGGATCGTCCTGGTGATCTTCCCCGGCTTGCCCACGAGGCAGTTATACCGCTGGACGAGTCGATCTCGGCCGGCGGCTTCTTCTGCGCTCTGAAACACGACCTGGACGGGAAGCGTTTTGTGGTGTTCGAGGGGGGCGGTCATCATTTTCCTGAGTAATGCTGAAAGTTGCCCTACATTAACTCCTACGCGGGCAGAATAGTGAATTTATTCTGTGAAATAGTGGCCTCGTAGTAAGACACATAATAGAAAGTGGCCGGTTTGCAACAGTGTCTTATCAACTTGATCTTTTCTGCTTCAGAAAGCCCCTTGTGGCGCCCGTCCCGCCGGGTGTACGCCACGCCAGGGCCTTCGTGTAAAATCCGCGTGTCATATGGACAATCAACCAAAGGATGCCGGATATGAAGCTTTATAAATCGCTCGCCCTCGCTTTCGCCGCCTCAGTCGTATCGCTGAGCGCCATGGCCCAGAACTGGCCCGACAAGACGGTCAACGTCATCGTGCCATGGCCACCGGGCGGTCCGTCCGACATCGCTGCCCGTCCATGGGCCAAGCACATGACCGAGACGCTGGGCAAGACCTTCGTCATCGATAACCGCGCCGGCGGCGGCGGCAATATCGGCAGCGCGGCCGCGGTGCGTTCGGCGGCGGACGGCTACACCCTCTTGATCACTTCGAGCGCGCCGATCGTCATCAATCCGAGCGTCTACAAGAACATGACCTTCGATCCGCTGAAAGACCTGGCGCCGATCAGCAACCTGCTGCGCGTGCCGCTGGTGCTGGTGGCCGGCCCTTCGGTGCCGGCGAAGAACCTGAAGGAACTGATGGCCTACATCCGTTCGAAGAAGGGTTCGTTCTCGTTCGCGTCCTCGGGCAACGGCACGCCGCAGCACCTGACCGGTGAACTGTTCAACAGCGTGGAGAAACTCGAGATGGTGCACGTGCCGTACAAAGGTTCGGCGCCGGCGATTTCCGACCTGCTGGGCGGCCACGTGCCGATCATGTTCGACAGCACCATCGCGATCATGCCGCACATTAAGAGCGGCAAGGCGCGTCCAATCGCGATCTCCAGCGCCAAGCGCTCGCCGCTGCTGCCGGACGTACCGACCTTCGCCGAACTGGGCCTGCCTCAGCTCGAGTCCTACGCCTGGTACGGCCTGTTCGCACCGGCCAAGACCCCGAAGGCCGTGATCGACAAGATCAACGCCGAGACGGTCAAGTTCATCAAGTCGCCTGAATTCGCGAAGATCCGCGCCGAAACCGGTTCGGAAATGCTGGCCGACACGCCGGAGAACTTCAGCAAGTTCGTGCAGGCCGAATCGGCCAAGTGGTCGAAGGTGGCGAAGGATAGCGGCGCGACCGTGGATTAAGCGGTTCTGGTACACCGCACCTGAGAAAGGGACTGGGTTATTCCAGTCTCTTTTTTTATATCAGTCGGGCTCGAGATCCGATCGCGCCAAATAGACGGAAACGGTAGTCCCTTGGCCAGGCACGCTGGCAATGCGCAGTGCTCCCCCCATGCTTTCCGTTGTCGAACGCACCATGCTCAGGCCAAGACCGGTTCCCTGTCCGGCCGATTTGGTCGTGTAGAACGCTTCGGTCGCCCTTGCGAGGACGTCGGGCGCCATACCCGTTCCGGTATCGGTAACGGTCAGTTTGACAAGGTGACCCGGTGGCAGATCGCCCCCTGATTCGACAACCGTGACGTTGCGCGTGGCGACAGTAAGCACGCCGCCGTCCGGCATTGCGTCGCGCGCGTTAACTGCAAGGTTGATGATCGCCAGTTCGATTTGCTGTTCGCTGACCAATGCCGGCCACAGGGCGGGATCGGTGTCGATGTCCACCTTGATCTTCGGGCCGACAGTCAGCCGGATCATTTCGCGCGTGTCTTCGACAATCTGATTGAGGTTGGCCGGGCTGATCACCAGCACTTCACGCCGCGCGAACGACAAAAGACTCGACGTCAGTGCCTGGCCGCTTTTTACCGCCAGGCGCGCAAGCTGGATCGCCCTCTGGCGCGGTGCAGGCGCGTCGCTATGTTCCAGGATGCCAAGTGCACTGGTCATGCTTTGCAATACGTTGTTGAAGTCATGTGCCGTGCCGCTGGCAATGTGGCCGAGGGCTTCCAACTTCTGGGCGCGCACCAGCACATCTTCCATGCGCCGTGTCGTGGTGATGTCCTTCGCACTTCCAAGAACGCCCAGTACGGAGCCGCCGCCGTCTGTGATAGGAATATACGCCGCATCGTACATCACGGTGGTGCCTCCCATCTCGAAGGTGGGCTTGTAGAGGTGGGGTTTCCGGGTACGGATCACCATGCGCATCGCGTCTTCAATGACGGCGCCCACTTCCGCCCCCAGGATGTCGGTAGGCGTACGCCCGAGTACTTCCTCCAGGGTCAGCTTCGCATGATCGAGTCCGGACTGGTTGATCGCCGAATAGATCAGGCGCCCATCCGGAGTTTCAGTCAGGTAGACAAGACAATCGTTGGATTGCTCGAAATAGGTCTGGAACGTGTTCTTCGATTGATGCGACAGGCAGTTATGGCAGCTGCGTTGCGCTTCCAGGTCCGCCAGTGCCTTGTGCTTGCTGGTGACGTCCCAGTTCAGCCCATACATACTCAGTGCCGCGCCCTGTGCATCGCGTTGGACCTTGCCAACACCTTCAATCCAGTGCAGGGCAGCCTGGCCTTTATCATCGTCCTTGTAGATGCGAAAGACCGAGTGGTAATCGGCTTGGCCTACGATAGCGCGCCCCAGCTCCGCCTCCACCCTTTCACGGTCGTGCGGATGAATCGCATCGCGCCAGTCTTCGTACATAAGCTTGGGAAGCGCAGGATCAATGCCGAACAAGGCAAATTGGCGTGCCGACCACGCGAAACTATTTCGGCGCAGATTCCATTCCCACGTGCCAACCTGCATCGTGTCGCAGAGCTCACTGAACTTCATGCTTGCTGCATGATTCTTGTTAAAAAAATGCTGGGCCCGGTCTGCGATGTCCACCGTGCGTCCGAGCGCATCGATGTCGAACGCAGCGTAGTCCAGATAGTCCATGAGCCCCATGTCCAGGTAGCGAACCCGATACGCCGGGTCGTACCGGGCATCGATCACGATTGTCGGCGCACTTCCCGGCAAGACGCAGTGCTGCTCGATGGCCTCGAAAGCGATATCGGCTTGTTCATCGATCAAGACAATCGAAACATGCGGGGTATGGCTGTCTGTCTCACCCAGGAAGTCCGGCTTCAAACCCGTACGAATTCCGACGGGCATGCTTGATAGCTTAGAGATCAAGCCCGGCAGCAGGTTGTTGCTGCCAACATGTTGCACGTTCAAGTACATGAGCGCCCCCTGTATTTACACCTGTTCCAAGTATCGCAGTTTTTACACCGACAGTTGACTTAAATGTGATTATTGCAGGAAGGCACCACGGCGTTTTTACGTATTGAAACGGAGAACCGAGAAGATACACGGCAAATATGCAGTTCCCGAAATGCTTTTCAGAATAAACTTTAATTCCCAAGAAGTACTTTATATTTCTGTACACCTATTTTTTGGTGCAATGATGATAAACGGGTGGGCTATTTGGACGTGGCAAGTAACAGCAATCAACCGAACGTGCTGCCAAGTGTTAAAGACTCGCACAATTAATTCCTCCCGAAGCAGATAAGGTCATTCAATTAAATTCTGTACGCTTTTCGGTGTTGCTTCTTGCCTTTTCTGAGCCTACTTATTTCAAGCATGATACAGTCGGTTAAATTCCTTCCCAAGCCGTTTCCCAAGCAAAGCGCCAAGGTTATTGCGACGTGAATTGCCGGCATTCGCTGAAGTCGATGAGCTTTCCGATTCAAACCGATATCGGCCCCGATTTATTGAGGAACCAATGCGCAATTCAATTCTGCTCTTGCCGGCACACAGCATTTCGATGCCGCAAGCAATGGGTGCCATCGTTCTGTCTTGTGGGCTGACTGTCTTCCTTTCATGGGCCCTTGGACTGGGCAGCTCTATCTGGATTTTCGCGAGCGTGCTGCGCATGAAAGCGAATACGTCCGTGGCTGTGTCCTTGCTAGCCATCGGGCTTCTCATCATCAACAGGCGAATGCCACCCAACCGTCATCGCAATGCACTGCTTGCCTGCCTGATGTGCTTGTTCCTCGGTGCAGCGTCATTAGCGCAATACTTTTTCAAATTCGATCTCGGAATTGATCAGATCGTATCTCTGGACAAAAGCTCGACCGTATTCCCCGGACGGATGTCCCCGGTCACGGCAGTCGCCGTGACAATGCTGGCACTTGCCCAGATATTAGCGTGCGCCCCGCAGCGTCACCGTGTCCTCGCTTCGCAATTTTTATGTATCGCAGTAATGGTTATCTCGACCGTTACCCTGTTTGCATACTTATACAATGCTTCCAGTTTATTGTACGTTGCGCATTATGTCCCGATGGCTTTCAGTACCGCCTGCGCAATTCAATTGCTTGCCCTTGGCAGCCTGGCATTACATTCCGATACCGGACTGATGGCGCCTCTCAGCAGCAAGACAATGACTGCGAGAATGGGCAGACGTGTACTTATTTCGGTATGGATCGCCTTGCCTGCATTGGCCTGGGTGCGTTCTCAAGGGCAGGCAAGGAATCTGTTCGGTCCAGAATTCGGGGTCGCGTTACTCGTCACAGTCGGCCTCGCGATGATGTCGGCCCTGATCATGTGGCATACCTCGACAGCGGAGAAAGGCGAGCGCAGAGCCCAGTACCTGAACCGGATCTACTCGGTACTCAGTGAAGTCAACGCCTTGATTGTTCGCGTAGTGGACCGTACGCAATTGTTCAACGAAGCCAGCTTGATTGCCGTCCAGCGCGGAGGATTCCCCCGGGCCTGGTTTGGCCTCGTTAACATCGAGAAGAATGTGGTCGAACTCGTTGCTCGACAGGATTCGGTGCACTTGCACAAGACCCCAGCAGAGCTGGCCGAGCGGCTATCGCTGGAGCAAGGAAGTGCGGGCTTCAGTCCGATCGCGCGTGCAGTGCGTAGCGGATACCCTGTCATATCAAACGATGTTGTCAACGACAAGGAGGATCCCTTCAGTCATGAACTACTTGCGGACGGCATTTTCTCGTATGCAATCTTCCCACTCAGCCTGGGCGGAAAAATCGTCGGCATTTTCAAACTGCATGCCGAAGTACCTAATTTTTTCCACGCCGACGAAATTCGCCTACTCAGCGACATGGCGGGCGACATTACCTTTGCCATCAATAATCTGGAACAACGCCGATTGCTGGACCATCTGGCTTATTTCGACTCGCTGACCGGATTGGCCAATGCGCGGCTGTTCGAAGAACGCTTGTATCAGGCGATCGATACGGCGACCCGGCACCGGTCGGAACTGGCTGTCATTGTGTTCGACGTCATTGCCTTCAGGTTGATCAATGAGGTGCATGGCAGACAGGCAGGCGACCAGACCCTGCAAGTGCTGGCGCAGCGCTTGGCAGCATGCTGCGGGGATACCGGTAGCGGCAGGCTGGGATCGAATCTGTTCGCAGTTTTCTTCGCAGGTGTTGCCACTGAAGCGCGTATCGTGAGCGAATACGAGCGCATCATGACTTGCTGCTTCGGAGAAGCATTCCTCCTCATGGGTAATCGGTTCGCACTGACGGCGCGATCCGGTATCGCCATCCTGCACAACGACGGCGATAATGCGAAGACACTCCTGAATAACGCGGAAGCGGCGCTGCGCTCAGCCCATGCAAGCGGGCATTTGTACCGCTTTTATAACCCTGCCAGCAATGACCGCAATGTGGCGCGCCTTGGCTTACAGGTACTCCTGACTCAGGCCCTCGCCGAGTCAGAGTTTGCGCTCCATTACCAAATCAAGGTGGATTGTCAGACCATGCTGCCATGCGGCGCCGAGGCCCTGCTGCGTTGGCATAGTGCCGAGTTGGGCCAGGTCCCGCCCTCGACTTTTGTTCCAATCCTGGAAGAAATCGGTTTGATTGGGAAGGTGGGCGCCTGGGCATTGCAGCAGGCATCGCTGGACAGCACCCATGCGATCATGCCGGCCAGTCCGGGTTTTCGGATTGCAGTCAACGTCAGCGCTTCACAATTGCTGGAAACGGACTTCGTGGAAAAGGTACAGGCAGCGTTTGGCGAATTTGCCCACATGGCGGAAATCGATCTTGAACTCACGGAATCGCTCGTCATGAGCGACATCGAGGCATCGATCGACAAGCTGCGCCGCTTGCGTGCGATCGGGCTGAAAATTGCGATCGACGACTTCGGCACCGGGTATTCTTCGATGGCTTACCTGGCAAAACTTCCTTTGGACTACCTCAAGATCGACCGTGCTTTCGTGATGGGTTTGCCCAACGATACGGAGAGCCTGACGGTCATCTCGAGCATCATCAGCCTCGGCCATGCCCTGGGACTGCGGGTCATCGCAGAGGGCATTGAACATGCATCGCAGGCAGCCTTGCTGGTATCGCTGGGTTGCGACGAGTTGCAGGGCTATTATTTTGGCAGACCAGAACCTTTGCCTGCATTGCTATCCAGACTCGAAAATCGCATTCCCGCCATGGTGTCGGCGGTTATCCCGGCAAGTGCCGATACAGGACATGGCGGCACGTCGTGAGCGGATGAATTTCTTGAGCCAGGACTGCGCTCATGTCGCTTTCGCCACAGGAAAACTTACTTTCGCCATAAGTCCGCCCAGGCGATCCGATTTATCCAGCTTCAGCGTCGCCCCATGCCGCTCGGCGATCGCCTTGATGATGGCGAGGCCAAGCCCACTGCCAGCGGCCTCGCTGCCGGCCACGCGATAGAACCGGTCGAACACGCGTTCGCGCTCCTCCGGCGGGATGCCGGGGCCGCTGTCCTCGACGACGACATCCACGCTCCCCGGCGCGGCACGCACGGCGATATCCACGGTGCCGCCGCCTGGCGTGTACTTGACCGCATTCTCGACCAGGTTCCGCAGCAGGATATGCAGCGCGTCGGGCTGGCCGTCGATGGAGGCCGGGTCGGCGTGCTGCAGCCCGAGGTCGACCTCCTTCGCCTGCGCCAGGCCCACCAGGTCGCCCACCGTACGGCGCGCCAGTTCGGCCAGGTCGACCGGACGCGTGGCGACGCCATTGGCCGCCGAGGCCTCCTGGCGCGCCAGCACCAGCAGCTGCTCGACCAGGCGGGTGGCGCGGTCGATGCCGGCGGTCAGGCGGCCGACGGCCACCTTTCTCGCTTCGGGGTCGGCGGCGCGGTCCAGGCTCTGGGTCTGCAGGCGCAGCGCGGCGAGCGGCGTGCGCAGCTCGTGGGCGGCGTCGGCGACGAAATTCTGCTGGGCGTCGAAGGCCGTGCGCACGCGCCCGAACAGCAAATTGAGTTCGTGTACCAGCGGGCGCACTTCGTCCGGCAGGCCGGCTTCGGAGACCGGCGACAAATCGTCGGCCTGGCGCCGCGCCACCTGCGAACGCACGCGCGCCACGGGCTCCAATGAACCGCTGACCACCCACCAGACCACCAGCATCAGGATCGGCATCATGACCGCGATCGGCCCCAGCGTGCGCAAGGCCAGGTTGCCGGCCATGTTGCGGCGCACGGCCAGGTCCTGGGCGACCTGCACCGTTTGATTGTTGGCCTGGATCGAGAACACGCGGTAGGTGGTGCCGTTGGCCTTCACGTTCGAAAAACCGAGCACCGCGCGCTGCGGCAGGCGCGCGCGCGAGACGCTGTGGAACACCTGCACGCCGTCCGGGGACCACATCTGCACCACCAGGTCGTCGTTGCCGGGGCCGGACTCGAGCCGCTCCTGCGCCTCGGTGTTCGACAGCGGCGTGCCGGAACGCAGCGAGAGCGCCATCTGCTGCATGTGGTAGTCGAAGATCTGGTCGGCGTCGTCGAGCGCCGTGCGGTAGGCAATCGAGGCCTGGGCCAGTGCCGCGAGGGTGATGGCCGCCAGCAGGAACCAGAGCAGGCGCCCGCGCAGCGAGTGGGTTACTTTCATGCCTTCGGAACCATGTAGCCGACGCCGCGCACGTTTTGAATCAGGTCGCTCCCGAGCTTCTTGCGCAGGCCGTGGATGTACACTTCCACCGCGTTGCTGGAGACTTCGTCGCGCCAGCTGTAGAGCTTTTCCTCGAGCTGGGCGCGCGACAACACCGCGCCCGGCCGCGCCACCAGCGCCTCGAGGACGGCCCATTCGCGCGCCGACAGCGAGACCGGCTCGCCGTCGACCAGGGTTTCGCGGGTGGCCGGGTTGATCGAGATGTTCTTGTATTCGAAGATCGGCTCGCCGCGTCCGGCGGCGCGCCGCAGCAGCGCACGGATGCGCGCCAGCAGCTCATCCAAATCATAAGGCTTCAGCACGTAGTCGTCGGCGCCGGCGTCGAGCCCGGCGATGCGCTGGGCGACCGAGTCGCGCGCGGTGGCGACCAGCACCGGGGTGCGGTCCTTGCGGCTGCGCATGGAGCGCAGCACGTCGAGGCCGTCCTTGCGCGGCAGCCCCAGGTCGAGCAGCACCAGGTCGTAGTTCTGGTTCTGCACCAGGGCGGTATCGGCCATTTCGCCATCCTTCACCCAGTCGACGGCGTAGTGCTCGGCCCTGAGCAGGTCGAGCACCACTTCGCCGATCATCGTATCGTCTTCCACCAGCAGCAGCCGCATTTTCTACCTCAACTCATGTGATCCGGCTGCGCTGGCGAAGACGTACTTAGCCAATCCGCACCGGAATGAAGATTCTGTCACTCCCGCGCTGGATCAGCAAGGCCACCGACTTGGTCGACTTGTTCACCATGTCGCGTACCTGGGCGACGCTCGACACAGGTTTGCCGTTCACCGACAGCAGCACGTCGCCCGGCATCACGCCGGCGGCGATCGCGGGGCCGCCCGCATCCTCGATCACGAGGCCCGAAGCGATGCCGCTCTGGCGCTGCTCGCTGGCGTCGAGCGGACGCAGGGCCAGGCCCAGCTTGGCGCCCTTGTCGATGGCCGCGACTTCCTCGCGCTCGGCGCGCTCCGGCTTGTCGGCGGCATTCGCCAGCGTCGCGTTCATGCGCACGATCTTGCCGTCGCGCCAAACGTCGAGCGCAACCTTGTCGCCCGGCTTCGAGACCGCCAGCATGCCCGGCAGGTCGCCGGAGCCGACGATGGTCTGGCCGTTAACCTTGCGCACCACGTCGCCCGCCTTCAGGCCGGCGCGCTCGGCGGCGCTGCCGCGTTCCACGTTGGCGATCAGCGCGCCTTCGGGCGA
>Ga0213837_1001191_pt1 | contig 15307 bp, 13 predicted proteins | sample SWPATP12_FD_160572 | JGI IMG/M metagenome (GOLD analysis project Ga0213837, IMG submission 160572) | Coastal seawater microbial communities from Marineland, Florida, United States - SWPA TP1 #2 | ecosystem: Environmental > Aquatic > Marine > Coastal | place: USA: Florida | collected 2016-08-06
GCCGGGGATGACCTCGACGTCGGCGCCCCGAAGGGCCGCGGGGAAGGGGGCAGCGGGGGCCGGAGGCGGGGCAGGTGGTGGCGGTTCTGGGGCCACGGGCGCCGTCGTGGCCGGAGGAGGCGGAAACGCGCTCGACGGCGGGAGGGGCGGCTTGCTCGGCGTCGAAGCTTGCGACGGGGTGCCCGGCAAGGTGGTGCTTGGCGCCGCCGTTGCCGTGGCTGAGGCCGAGGCGCTGGCAACGGGGGCCGTAGGCGGAGCGGCGGCCGGCGGTTCCCGGGACAGGAGCAACACGGTTACGACGGCGGCAGCCAGCAGCAGCGCTGCCGCCAGCACCGCCAGCAACCGTCGCCGGTCACCGGCGAAGAACGACCACATGCTTCACCATGGCACCACCGGCCCCAGCGGAGTAGGGCTGAAAGACCCCGCGGGCGGACCTCCCCTGGCCTGTGCGGAGCTGGCTGTAAGTCCGCGAGGCGGGACTCGCAAGAGTCCGTTGGGCCCCGGAGAGCGGCCGGCCTGCGCAGTAGGATGCAAGTAGTCGCAGACGACAGGTCCTGCGCAAGCAACGAGGCGGGACAGCCGTGAAAATTGCGCTCCGGTATCCGCTTGTCGCGGGCACGGTGGTTGCCCTCCTGGCGGTGGTAGTGCTGCTGGCCGGCGGGCAGGAAGACGTCGCGCGCATCGCCGCGAGCATCTACGCTCTGGCCGTGGCGGCGTACCTCGCCGTCGGGATGGTCCGCCGGCTGCTTGGCGGCCAGTGGGGCATCGACATCCTGGCCGTCACCGCCATTGTCAGCACCGTGCTGGTGGGCGAATTTGTCGCTTCCATGATCATTGTGCTCATGATGGCCGGCGGCACTGCCCTCGAGGATTACGCTGCCGGCCGCGCCAAGAAAGAACTGACCTCCCTGCTGGAACGCGTCCCGCAGACGGCGCACCGGGAACGCAACGGCGCCGCCGGAGTCCAGGCTGCGGAAACCGACGGCCAGCACGAGGACGTGGCGGCCACCGACGTCGAGGTCGGCGACATCCTGCTGGTGCGCCCCGGCGAGGTGGTGCCACTGGACGGCATCCTGCTCTCCGAGTCCGGGACCTTCGACGAATCCTCGCTCACCGGGGAGAGCCTGCCGGTGGAGCGCGCCGCCGGGGAGGGGCTGATGAGCGGAGCCCTCAACGGCGAGGCCGCCATCCGGATGCAGGTCACCGCGCGGATGGAGGATTCCCAGTACAGCCGGATCGTCGCGCTGGTGAAGGAGGCGGCCGAGAGCAAGGCGCCCATGGTCCGGCTGGCCGACCGCTACGCCGTCCCGTTCACCGCCCTCGCCTACCTGCTGGGTGCCCTGGGCTGGATCATCAGCGGCAGCCCCGTCCGCTTCGCCGAGGTGCTGGTGGTGGCCACGCCCTGCCCCCTGCTGATCGCCGCGCCGGTGGCTTTCCTGGGCGGTATGAGCCGCGCCGCGCGTGGCGGCATCATCGTCAAGTACGCCGGCGTGCTGGAGCAGCTGAGCCGGATCAAAACGGTCGCCTTCGACAAGACCGGGACCCTGACCTACGGCCGGCCCTCCCTCGTGGGGGTCCGGACCGCGGGGTCCTTCACCGAGGCCGGCGTCCTCGGGCTGGCCGCGTCCGCCGAACAATATTCCTCCCACGTCCTCGCCGCCTCCGTGATGGACGCGGCGCGGTCCCGCGGGCTGGTCTTCGAGACCGCGACGGAGGCCAACGAATTCGCCACCCATGGCGTCCGCGCGCGCTTCGAGGGCCGGGACGTCGTCGTCGGGAAACCCAATTTCGTGGCGGAGTCGGCCCCCGGCGTCCGGGAAACCGAGCTGGCCAGCGGCGAACTCGCCATCTACGTGGGCGTGGCCGGGGAGTTCGCGGGTGCCCTCGTGATGAGCGATCCCATCCGCGGGGAAACCCGCCGCACCCTGGCCGAACTCCGGGAACTCGGCGTCAACGAGACGGTCATGCTGACCGGCGACGCCCTGGCCACCGCCGAGCACATCGCGGCGGAAGCCGGGCTGACCGACGTGCGGGCCGAGTGCCTGCCGCCGGACAAGGTGGAGGCGGTGCGCTCCCTCCCCCACCGTCCGGTCATGATGGTCGGCGACGGCGTCAACGACGCCCCCGTCCTGGCCGTCGCCGACGTCGGGATCGCGATGGGCGCGCGGGGATCAACGGCGGCCGGCGAGTCAGCCGACATCGTGATCATCCTGGACGACCTGTCCAAGGTGGCGTCGGCCGTGCGGATCGGCCAACGCACGGTGAAGGTGGCGCTGCAGAGCATTTGGATCGGCATCGCCCTGAGCGTGGCGCTGATGCTGGCGGCCGCCGCGGGGTATGTCCCCGCTATCGCCGGCGCCCTCTCCCAGGAGATTGTGGACCTGGCCACCATCCTGAATGCGCTCCGGGCGCTGCGCTCCGGGGCACCTGGGACCGCGGGCCGGGCAGCCGGGGCTAGCCCCCGGACGCCAGCTTCTCGGCTTCCGCGATCCGCGGGACGGTCCTGAGGTAGCTGTCCGGATTCAGCGAGATCGAATCGATGCCCTCGCCTACCAGGAACGCCGCGAACTCCGGGTGGTTGCTGGGGCCCTGGCCGCAGATGCCGATCTTGATTCCGGCCGCGTGCGCCTTCCGGATCGCCTCGCTGATCATCGACATCACGGCCTCGTCGCGCTCGTCGAACAGCGCCGCCAGCTGCGCCGAATCCCGGTCCACGCCAAGGACCAGCTGCGTGAGGTCGTTCGAGCCGATCGAGAAGCCGTCGAAGCGGGTGGCGAACTGCTCGGCCAGGACCACGTTGGAGGGGATCTCGCACATCATGTAGACCTGCAGGCCGTGTTCGCCGCGGACCAGGCCGTTTTCCGCCATCACCGCCAGCACCTTGTCCGCTTCCAGCGGTGTCCGGCAGAACGGGACCATTACGATGATGTTCCTGAAGCCGAGCCGCTCCCGGACCCGTTTCAGCGCCCGGCATTCGAGGGCGAAGCCTTCACGGTACCGCTCGTCGTAGTACCGTGAGGCGCCGCGGAAGCCGAGCATCGGGTTCTCCTCGGCTTCCTCGAAGGAGGCGCCGCCGAGCAGGTGCGCGTACTCGTTGGTTTTGAAGTCGCTGAGCCGCACGATCACCGGGTTCGGATAATAGGGCGCGGCGATCTTCGCGATGCCCCTCGCCAGGGTCTCCACGAAGTAGTCGCCGGGATCGGCGTAGCCGGCGGTGAGTTCCCGGATCTGCGCTGCTTCCTGCAGGTCCGTGACCCGTTCCGGGTGGACCAGTGCCATCGGATGGACCCGGATCAGGGCGCTGATGATGAACTCCATGCGGGCCAGCCCGACGCCGTCCGCGGGCAGCCGCCACCACTGGAAGGCCGCCGCGGGGCTGGCGATGTTGACCATGACTTTGGTGCGCGTCTGCGGCAGTTCCCCCAGGTCCACCTCCTCGGCTTCGAAGGCGAGGCTGCCGGCATAGACGCGGCCCGTGTCGCCCTCGGCGCAGGACAGGGTCACGGCCTGGTCCTCGGCCAGGACGGCGGTGGCGTTGCCGGTCCCGACGACGGCGGGTACGCCCAGTTCCCGGCTCACGATCGCCGCGTGGCTGGTGGGACCGCCGTGGTCGGTGACGATCCCGGCGGCGCGCTTCATGACGGGCACCCAGTCCGGGTCGGTCATTTCGGTGACCAGGATGGCCCCGTCACGGAACTTGTCGATGTCCGCGGCGCTCCGGATGACGCAGGCTGTTCCCTGCGCGATTGAGTCGCCGATCGCCGCCCCGGTCGCCAGCACGGTGCCGGTTTCCAGCAGGTGGTGCAGGGTGAAGCGGGGGCCGGTTTTTTGCGACTGCACGGTCTCGGGCCGCGCCTGGACCATGAACAGCTCGCCGGTCTCCCCGTCACGGGCCCATTCCATGTCCATCGGCCGTTGGTAGTGCTCCTCGACGCTGACGGCCCAGCGGGCCAGCGTGAGGATCTCGGCGTCGGCCAGGACGAAGGCCCGGCGTTCGGCATCCGAGGTGTCCACGGTGCGGGTGCGGGCGTGGCCGCCGCGGCTGTAGACCATCTTTTGGGCCTTGGAGCCGAGGGTCTTTTCGATGATCGGGCTGGGGCCTTCGCCGGGACCTTCGGACGGCCCTTCCGCGGCGGCCCCGGCGGCGGCCCCGGCGGCGGCCCCGGCCAGCAACGGTTTGAAGACGAGGTACTTGTCCGGGTTGATGGTGCCCTGGACCACGGTCTCGCCGAGGCCCCAGGCGGCGCTGATCACGGCCGCGCGCGGGAAGCCGGAATCCGTATCGATCGAGAACATCACCCCGGAGGCGCCCACGTCGGAGCGCACCATCCGCTGGACCCCGATGGAGAGGGCGACGTCGAGGTGGTCGAAGCCCTTGACCTCCCGGTAGCTGATGGCCCGGTCCGTGAACAGCGAGGCGTAGCAGCGCCGGCAGGCGTCCATCAGCTCCCGCTCGCCCGCGACGTTCAAAAAGGTCTCCTGCTGGCCGGCGAAGCTGGCGTCGGGCAGGTCCTCGGCCGTGGCGCTGCTGCGGACGGCCACGGACAGCCGTTCCAGGCCCGCGCGCCGGCCCAGCTCGCGGTAGTGCGAGCGGATGGAGTCGGCGATCTCCGGCGGGAAGTCGCTGGCCAGAAAGAGTTCGCGGATGGCGTCCCCGGTTTCCCGCAGCGACGCGTCGCCGGAGCGGTAGGCCAGGATCCGCGAGCGCATCGCCGCTTCAATCCCGTTGGCGGCGACAAAGGTGCGGTAGGCCGCGGCCGTGGTGGCGAAGCCGTCGGGGACCCGCACGCCGCCGGCCTTGAGGGACTGGATGAGTTCGCCCAGGGAGGCGTTCTTGCCGCCCACCTGCGGGACGTCGCCCATACCGATCTCTTCAAACCACTTCACGTGTTCGGGCATGTGGGGGCTCCTTTGGGCGATTGTCCACCAATGCTCCGATCCTGCTGCCGGCCGGCGGGCGGGGTCAGAGTCTTAGGACCTTTTAGGCGGTGCCGGCGGAGCCGGGGTGCCGGCCCTGCGGTGCCGCGCCGCCTTGTAGAGCCAGTCCGCGAGCAGGACCGCGGGAATGGCTGCCAGGGCGATGGACAGGCCCCCGGGCGTCGGCGGAGCATGGCCCAGCAGGGCGGCGAGCGGTCCGAGGAACAGGAAGACGGACAGCAGTCCCAGCTCTGCCAGCACGGCCCAGAGCAGCAGCCGGTTGGTGAACCAGCCCAGCCGCCAGGGCGGGGAGGTGGCGCTGCGGCAGGCGAAGGCGTTGGCTAGCTGCGCCAGGACCACCGTGCTGAACGCGGCGCCCGAGGCGGCCATGAGCGCATCCGACGGCGGCAGTTCCGCCCCGGGACTCCAGCCGGCACCGAAGAGCACGGCCGTGTAGGCGGTCATCTCCATCAGGGCTTCCACCGGGCCCAGCAGCCCGAAGACGCGGAACATCAGGGCCCGGTCCATCAGGTGCCGGCGCTCCGGCGGGCGCTTCAGGGCCCCCTTGCTGGGCGCCTCGCTGCCGAGGGCCAGGGCCGGCAGCAGGTCGGTGCCGATGTCCAGGGCGAGGATCTGCAGCACGCTCAGCGCCAGCGGGAACCGGCCGCCGGACAGGGCCCAGAACACGAACGGCGTCAGTTCCGCGACGTTGTCCGTGAGGTGGTAGGTCAGGAACCGTCGGATGTTCGCGTAGGTGGCGCGGCCCTGCTCCACCGCCGCGATGATCGTCGCGAAGTCGTCATCGAGCAGCACCAGGTCAGCCGCTTCGCGGGCCACATCGGTGCCGCTGAGGCCCATCGCGACGCCGATGTCCGCCTGCTGCAGCGCCGGTCCGTCGTTGACGCCGTCGCCGGTCATGGCCAGCACGTGGCCGCGGTGTTGCAGCAACCGGGCCACCCGGAGCTTTTGTTCGGGCGTCACCCGGCTGACCACGACGCCGTCGCGGTCCAGCAGGGCGGCCAGGACCTCGTCGTCCTCCGGCAGGGTGTGGCCCTCCAGCACCAGCTCCGGGGAGCCGATCAAGCCGGTCTCCCGGGCGATGGCTGCGGCCGTGAAGGCGTGGTCGCCGGTGACCATGCCCACCTTGATGCCGGCGTCACGGGCTGCCTGCAGCGAAAGCCGCACCTCGGCGCGGGGCGGGTCGTGCAGTCCGATCAGTCCCAGCAGCGTCAGCCCGGTCTCAACCTCGTCCGCCGTCGCGGTGTCCCGTACGGGTCCCGGCAGCGTACGCTCGGCGACGGCAAGGACCCTCAGCCCGTGCGAGGCCATCGTGTCCACCATCCGGCGCGCGCGGTCGGTGCCGTCCTCATCGTTGCCGCGGCTGCAGAGGGGGATCACGGATTCAGGTGCGCCCTTGACCAGGAGTTGGGTGCCGACGATGGCGGACTCGCGCAGCCGGCGGGGTTCGAAGGCGAAGCGGTGCGAGGGCCTCGGCCAGGCCGGACGGTCTCCGGGCCCGGCCAGCCGGGCGGCCAGTGCATCGATGGCGGCCTCCATCGGATCGCCCTCGGCGACCCACTGGCCCTCGTGCAGCACCGCCCGGCCCACCGAGGCGGCACGGGCGGCGGCGCTGAGGCGCTGGCCCGCCTGGAACGCGTCCGCTCCGGCGCCCGCGCCGCCCTCTCCGGAGACCTGGGCTTCCGGCCCGTAGCCCTGGCCGGTGATGGTCAGCCGCCCGGCGGGCGTCCAGACCTCGACGGCGTTCATCCGGTTCTGCGTGAGGGTTCCTGTCTTGTCCGTGCAGATGAAGGTGGTGGAGCCGAGCGTTTCCACCGCCTGCAGGTTCCGTACCAAGGCCTTGCGCGCGGCCATCCGCTGGGCGCCGATCGCGAGCGAGAGGGTGACGGTCGGGAGCAGGCCCTCGGGGACCAGCGCCACCGCCACGCCGATCGCGAAGAGGAACGCGTCACGCCAGGAGATGCCCACCAGCAGCGAGAGGATGAAGAACAAGGCGCCGATGCCCAGGGCGACGCCAGCGACAATCCGGACGATCCGCTGCAGCTCCAGGGCCAGCGGGCTTGGCGGGGCCTCGATCTTGCCGGTCAGTGACGCGATCTCGGCGAGTCTGGTCCGTCCCCCGGTGCTGGCCACCACGCCCTGGGCCGTGCCGATGACCAGGAATGTTCCGCCGAAAACGGTGTCCCCTGCGGCCTTGCTGACCGCTTCGCTCTCGCCGGTGAGCATCGATTCGTCCACCGTGCAGCCCGCAGCCAGCTCCAGCCGGACATCGGCCGGCACCCGGTCTCCGGCGACCAGCACGACGGCGTCCCCGGGCACCAGCTCGGTGGTGTGCACCTTGACGATGCGGTTGTCCCGGCGGACCGAGACCATGGCGGGCAGCAACTCCCGCAGCTTGGCCGCCGCGTGCTGGGCGCGCTCCTGTTGGATGTAGGCGAACACCCCGTTCACCACGATCACCACGATGATCGCGATGCCCAGTTGCGGCATGCCGGCGACGAAGGCGAGGGCGGCCGCCACCCACAGCATGACGGCAAAAAAGTGGGTCAGCTCTGCCAGCAGCCGGCGCCAGCCCGGTACTGCACGGGGCTCGGGCAGCCGGTTCGGCCCGAAGCGCTCCAGCCGCAAGGCAGCCTCCGCCGAGCTCAGTCCCGAGATCCCGGACGCCGGTGCTGCTGCGGCAGGGTTCACCTTCCGCAGCCCGTCATGCGCAGCACCCTACCCCGGCGCCGCCCAGGTGCATCATGCCTCCGAGGATGCTCCGGCGCGGCGTCCCGGGTTAGGGCCAAAGGTCACCGGGGGGGCGGCGCGGCCGGCGGCCCGCGCCAAGCCGGCCGGGCGGGCGGCGCCAAGGCGTCAGTTGCCGGTGCCGGAGGTCAGTTCCCGGCGTCAGTTGCCAGGCGTCAGTTGCCGGTGGCCGCCGGGGGCCGCTGCCGTCCCAGCGAGCGCAGGTACGCGCCGAAGCCCTGGGGCGCGCGTGCGTGGATCCGGCCAGAGGTCAGCACCCGCATGCTGTCCGTGGCGAGGACCGTAAAGGCGAGGCTGCGCAGGCTCTGGACCAAGGTGCGGTCCTCATGCGTTTCCAAATGGGAGAAGCCGCCCGCAGCAAGGTAGGCCGAGGCCCGGACCCCGAAGTTGGCGCCGTAGATGTGCGGGTGGTTTTCCTCGAACGGGTGGCGGTCCAGCCAGCGGCGCAGCAGTTCCGGGTCCATCCCCACCGGGTCCGGTTCCACCGAGCCCAGCACCGCATCGGCACCGGCATCGGCAAATTCGAGCTGCCTCACCAGCCAGTTCACCGGGACCTGGGAATCGGCGTCGGTGTTGGCGAGCCAGGTCCGGCCCGGCCAGGGCAGGGGTGCGGAGCGCTGGCCGGGGGCGCGCCGGTGCGGACCGAGCACCGCGGCACGGACGCCTGCCGCCCGGCTCGCGCCGGCGCTGCGCAGCCTGACCTCGTGCAGGCTGATGCGCGGGTCGGCGTCTGCGTAGGCCGAGGCGATCTCGGCGGAACGGTCGGTGCAGCTGTCCAGGACGACGGTCACCCGGACGGTGACGCCGGGACGCTGCCGCTGCAGCTCGTCGGCGGCGCGCTGCACCGCCCGCAGTGCCCGGTCGAGGTGCTGGTCCTCGTTGTGGGCCGGCATCACCACGGCGACGGCGTCGATGCCGGGCCGGCGTTGCGGGGACCGGGCCTGGGTTGCCACGCTGCTCACCCGAGCGGCTCCGGGGCACGAAGGATTTCCAGCACGAAGTCGCGCTCCCGGTAAAGGCCGGCGCCGGCCCAGCGAAGCTGCCGGCGCGCGGCGGCGTGGACGGTGTCGCCGTCGAGCTCCCAGCCGTCGATCGGGTGCCGCCAGTGGCAGAGCGCCAGCGTGCCGCCGGGCAGCAGCGTGGCTTCGATCCGTTCGAACAGGGCCGCCAGTTCGCCCGGTGAGAGGTAGTAGCCCACCTCAGAGACCACGATCAGGTCAAACGCGCCTTCGGGCCAGTCCTGCGGGACCGTGAGGTGGCGGGTCTGCGCGGACGGCAGGTGCGCGAGCCGCCGGGAGGCGTGGGCCAGCGCCGCGCTGCTCGCGTCCACGGCCAGGAAGCTCTCGCAGCGTTCCGCGAGTTCCACGCTCAGGGTGCCGATGGAACAACCGATTTCCAGACCCGCGGTGTAGCCGCGGCCCGGGAGCGCGGCCAGTGTCAGCGCGCGTTTGCGGTGTTCGTACCAGCTGGTGGTGTACTCCCAGGGGTCCTCGCTTCGAGCGTGGACCGTGTCGAAGACTTCCTCCGCGTCCGCCGCGGCGTAGGCGGGAAGCGCGCCGGACGCCTCCGTGCCCGCCGGGGCGGTTGGCCGCTGCCAGGCGAAGGTCTCCCAGTGCCGGGAAAAGTGCTGCAGGAAAGCCGCCGGGAGCAGCACTTCGTCCCCCGGCTGGTCCGAGAGCGCCTGGACCTGGGAGGTGTGTGCCGCCATGGCCTGCGCTTTGGCCTGCTGCTCGGCCGGGCTCAGCGGAAGCCGCAGCCAGGAGCGCCAGGCCGGGTCCTCCGGGCCGGCCCAGAGCCAGTACCAGACCGGGTACTCCAGCAACCCGAAACCGGAGGCGGCGGCCGCTTCCGCAGCGGCGGAGCCGAGGGCGTCGTGGTCGGTGTGGCCGTCGTTCCGGTAGGGCGCCACGAGGACGACGCGGTCCGGGGGGCACCCGGTGGCGGCTGCGGCTTCGCCGATCGCGGCCAGGACCTGGTCCCGGTGGAAGGCAACCCTGCCGTCGGGCAGCCCGAGGTGGTGCCACTGTGCGGCGGGGACGAGCCGCCCGAGCGCACCGGCGAACTCCCGCAGCCGTAGGCCGGCAAGCTGTTCCGGCGTGGTGGTGGGCGAATCGGGGTGCGAGGCCTCCCCGGCCGTGCACAGCAGCACCTGTACCTGCGCGCCCAGCCCGTGCAGCCGGGCCATCAGGCCGCCGGCGCCCAGCGATTCGTCGTCCGGGTGCGCGGCCAGGACGATGAACGCGGTGCCGGCCAGCGTCCCGGCGTCGAGCGGAAGTTCCGGCAGGGTGGCGGCGCCGCTGCGCGCCCAGTCCTCTTCGGGCGTCCCGGCATCGTTGTGCGTGAAGCTCACCATGGGTGGTCCTCCTTGAACGTCAGGGCGCCGAGCTGGGCGTCGTCGCGCATGGCGTGGTGCTGCCGGATGTAGAGCGAGAGGTCCGCCATGCGCTTGCCGTAGCGGGCGTCGAAGGCCAGCGGGGCGGGGCCGAGGTTCTGGCTCACCAGGGATTGGATGCGTTCGACGGCGGCGGCCACACTGCCGCGGATGCGCAGCGCCTCGCTCCACGCCCCGGGTCCGGAGAGGTCCCCGGCGTCGATCCGGGCAGCGGTCCGGGCGAGGTACTGGACGAGGCCAGCCACGGTCCGGTCAATGTCGCCGAGGTGCGCGAGCGCCAGCTGGTCGGGTTCGCGGCCACGCTCGGCGGCCGTCTTCAGCGCGTCCTGATAGCTGCGGGCGACGGCGACGGCGCCGCCGAGCCAGCAGGCAGCCACCCCCATGCCGCCCCACGCGAAACCGGGGCGTTGGTAATACCAGCCGGCGGCGCCCAGTGGGACGGCCGGCACGTCGTCGAAGTGCACGGTGCCGCTGGGGACCTCGCGCAGGCCCAGGCTGGTCCACTCCGGGTCCGCGAAGCTGACCCCGGCGGCGTGCAGGTCTACGGCGAAGGCCGCGCGGCCGCCGTCCGCCAGGTGCGCGGTCAGTACGGCGTGGTCCAGCTGAGCTGCAATGGAGCACCACGGCTTGGAACCGTTCAGTACGACGCCGGCCCCGGCGTCGCTGGCTTCGAGCCGCTGACCGGGGGCTTCGGCGGCGAAGACACCCCAGGCACCGTCAAAGCAGACGCGGGCCGAACCCGCCGCCTCGGCCTGGCCGAGGATCGCGGCGGCGTCCAAGTGGGGTTCCAGGATCCGTCCGGCGGCGATATCGACGGCGGTGACCGAGGCGAGGACTTCCCAGAGGAACGCGGTCTTGCCCGCGCCCGGGTGCGGGGCGGTCTCCCCCACGTCCTTGGCAAGCGCCAGCAGGGCCGGGACGTCCCCGACGCCCGCACCTGCCGCATCCAGCAGCGGCGAGATCGCGGCCAGCTCAGCCGGCGTGGAGCTGATCCGCACGGGCCTGGGAGCGCGGGTCTCTCGGGTCGAGTTCATTGCCTGATCCGTGTCCTTTGCGAAATGTGCCTGGTGCGCGTGCCGGCGGCGGTCGGCCGAAGCCGCCGGAAGGTAAATCTAAGCATACTTAGTAATGCGCCTCCGGGTCGCGCCGACGCACCGCACCGACACCGCGCCACCGCACCGCTGCCGCACTACCGCACGAGGGCTAGCGCGAACCCGTCCCAGCCCTTCGAGCCCACCGTCTGGATGACAGTGGCGTCCAGCCGCGGGTCCTCACCCATCATCGTCAGCGCCGTCACGATCCCCGGAGCGTTGACAGGGTCCAGGGTCGGCTCCAGCACCGCACCCTCCCACACCACGTTGTCCATCACCACGGTGGTGCCGGGCCGGCCCAGCCTGATGGCCCAGTCCAGGTAGTGCGGGTTGTTTTCCTTGTCCGCGTCGATGAACACGAAGTCGAAGGGCCCCGCGCCCTCACGTTCCAGCGCGGGCAGCGTCTCCACCGCCGCGCCCACCCGGATCTCCACCACGTGGCCCAGCCCGGCCCGGTCGAGGTTGGCGCGCGCCACCTCGGCGTGCCGGGGCAGGTATTCGCAGGTCACCAGGCTGCCGCCGGCGGGCAGTCCCTGGGCCATCCACAGGGTGCTGAACCCGGCCAGGGTGCCGATCTCCAGCACCCTGCGGGCTCCGGATAGCTGGACCAGCAGCTTCAGGAGCTTGCCGGCGTTCGGCGCAACCTCGATCGGCGGCATTTCGGCCGCCACGGCGGCTTCCACCGCGTGCCGCAGTGACTGATCCGGACGGACCACGAGGCCGGAGAGGTACTCCTCGACGGCGATCCAGCGGGATGTGGGCTGGTGCTCGATCATGCGCCCCAGTCTTACAGCTGCCACCGCCGGAGGGTAGGGCCGGGCCCGGGACCACCCGCCGTGCAGGCCCTGCGCGCCCCGGGCTAGTCGCCCAGGGCCTGCTCCAGCCGCTCGAGCTTCCCGGTCAGTTCGCCGGTGTAGCCCGGGCGGATGTCGGCCTTGATCACCAGGGAAACGCGGCTGCCGTAGCGCCCCACCGCCTCCGTGGCCCGCTTGACGACGTCGAACACCTCGTCCCATTCGCCCTCGATCGTGGTGAACATCGAGTCCGTGCGGTTCGGCAACCCGGATTCCCGGACGATCCGCACTGCCTCCGCGACAGCGTTATGGACCGACGCGTCGTCGGACTGGGAGCCGGCGGGAGCACCGGCGGGGCGGCCGGAGGGGGCGACAGAAAATGCAAGCAACATGGCTCCAGTCTGCCACGCGGGATCCGCCCTGCCGGGGCCCGCACCAGCCGGTCGACACGTCACAATCAGGCTTACCCGCTGGTAACAGGTTTCCTCCAGCTCCGCGTTGCTACCCTGAGCAAATGAACCGGGCAGTAGACCGCAGGCCGCTCCGCGCGGACGCAGCGCGCAACGTCAACAAGATCATTGCCGCGGCCCGCCAGTGCTTCCGCGAGCACGGCCCCGAAGTCCCCCTGCAGACCATCGCCGTCACCGCCGGAGTGGGCCCCGCGACGCTGTTCCGGAACTTTGCCGACAAGGAAGAACTCGTGCTCGCCGCACTGCACCAGCAGTTGAAACTGCGGGTCAATCCGGTCATCGAGGAGGCGCTGGCGGGCCAGGACGCTGCGGAGGGCCTGTTCCGCGTCATCGACGCCCTGATGGGGGTGGCCAGCGACGAAGCGAACCTGCTCGGCGCCGTGGCCGGCCGCCGCGGCGTGCTCACCGGCATCACCGGCGACCTGATCGAATCGGTAGCCACGCTGCTGGGCCGCGGCCAGGGCCAGGGCACCCTGCGCAGCGATATCTCGATGACGGACATGGTCCGGCTGCTGGCCATGCTGATCGGCGTCGTGGACACGATGGAAGCCGGTTCGGATGCCTGGCGCCGTCCGGCCGCCCTGGTCGAGGACGCCATCCGCGCAGAACGGCCGGAGCGTCCGCTGCCGCCCCAATCGCGGACGCCGGGAACCACGTACGGCACCGCGTTCGGCGTCGGCTTCGGCTCGACCTACGGAACCACGTACCGTTGACCCCATGACGTGGGAAACCGTTGCCGGCGTGCTCGGCGGCCTATTGCTGGTGTACGCCGTGCTGCTGGCGCTGCTCTGGGACTACGCGCGGCGGCATCCCGAAACGGTCACGTTGAAGGATGCCCTGCGGCTGCTGCCGGACCTGCTCCGGCTGATCCGGCGGCTGCTCGCCGACCGCACGGTCGCGGTGGGCGTCCGCGTCCGGCTCGCCCTGCTGCTGGCGTACCTGCTCTCGCCGATCGACCTGGTGCCCGACTTCCTTCCCGTGATCGGCTACGCGGACGACGTCGTCATCGTCGCCCTGGTGCTGCGCTCCGTGGTCGCCCGCGCCGGCGAAGAGGCTGTGGAACGGCACTGGCCCGGCACCCCGGAGGGCCTGCAGCTGATCCTGAAACTGGCCGGCCTCGGCACCTCCCGGTGAGCTGCCGCACTTCCGGGCGGCACACGGAATAGGGTCCCGAAAGCAGCCGTTGTAGCCAGTATGAAGGCGATAACTTACAGCGAATATGGAAATCCGGACGTCCTTGAGTTGGCCGAGCACCCCATGCCAAAGGTCGGCCCGGGCGTGGTCCTGGTCAAAGTGAAGGCTGCCTCGGTAAACCCGGTGGACTGGAAGATCATGGCGGGCTACCTGGACGAAATCGTGGACCTGCAGTTCCCGGCAATCCCCGGCTGGGACGTGGCCGGCGTCGTGGAAGCGGTCGGCATCGACGTCCAGCATTTCCAGCCCGGCGATGAAGTCATCTCCTATGGCCGCAAGGACTACGTTCACGGCGGGAGCTTCGCCGAGTACATGGCCCTGCCCGAACGCCTCCTCGCCCGCAAGCCGGCCTCGCTCGGGTGGAATGAGTCCGCCGGGCTTCCGCTGGCCGGCCTGACGGCCTATCAGGTCCTCACGCGTCTGGGCCTCAAGGCCGGCGAGACCGTGCTGATCCATGGCGGGGCCGGCGGCGTCGGTTCCCTCGGGATCCAGATCGCCGCGGCACTCGGTGCCCGGGTGATCGCGACGGCATCAGAAAAGAACCACGAGTTCCTGCGCTCCCTCGGCGCCGAGCCCGTCAGCTACGGCGAAGGACTCGCGGACCGGGTGCGGGCACTGCGCCCCGAAGGCGTCGAGGTCGTTGCCGACTTCGTGGGCGGGAACCTTGAAACCACGCTGGCGGTGCTGGCCGACGGCGGCCGGCACGCCTCCATCGCCGACAGCGAGGTGGAGCAGCATGGCGGAACCTGGATGTGGGTAAACCCCGTCGGCGCCGATCTGCAGGAACTCGCCGGGCTGGTCGACGAGGGCAAACTTCGGGTCGAGGTGGCCAAAGCCTTCCCGTTGGCGCAGGCGGCAGATGCCTTCCGGCTCAACATGGAAGGGCACACCCGCGGCAAGATCGTCGTGACCGTCGACGGCGACGCCTAAAGCCCGCGGCGGCAGCCGTCTGCGGCTGCCGCCGGACCGCCGCGACTCAACCGTAGGAGCGGACCCTTCAGTGCCCGCCTTGATCGTCCGCGGGCTTCCCCTTGGCCTCATGCAGGTGGTGCGCCTCCTGCAGATGCTGCTGCAGCTTCTCTTCGGCCTCACGCCGGCGGCGGGCCATTTCGCGCAGTTCCCGCGTGGATTCGGCCCCGGGGGAAACAAAGTGTTCATGCGGCTTGGCCGCATGCGCCTTGCCCGCGGCGTCCGCACCCGGAGCCTCCGGGTTCACCGCGCCTGGATCCCCCGGCCCGGACGCAGCCGTATTCGGAACGTCTTTTTCGGTCATCATCGAATGCTCCCATCGGGTGGCCGGCCCAGCTAGGGGCTAAAGACCGTTGAAGGCCCGAGGGGGAAGGTCAGCTCCAGCCAAGCAGCCGCAGCCCGGCCGCGGCGCCGGCGCCGGCCAGCACCACCACCAGGAACGGGGCCCTCAGCCACAGCGCGACGGCGGCCGCCGCGAGGGCTCCGAGCCGCGCGTCCAGCGCCAGCGCCTGACCCGACGCCGACGTGTTCACGACGGTCAGTGAGGCCAGCAGGCCGATCGTCATGGTGCCGGCGATCCGCGACATCCGGGGATTGCGCAGCAGGCTGGCGGGCACAAGGTAGCCCACCAGTTTCCAGGCGTACGCCAGCACGCAGGAAAGCAGGAGCCAGAGCCAGAGCGTCATGAGGCCTCCCCCCGGCCACGGCCGGCGC
>Ga0213837_1001198_pt1 | contig 15246 bp, 12 predicted proteins | sample SWPATP12_FD_160572 | JGI IMG/M metagenome (GOLD analysis project Ga0213837, IMG submission 160572) | Coastal seawater microbial communities from Marineland, Florida, United States - SWPA TP1 #2 | ecosystem: Environmental > Aquatic > Marine > Coastal | place: USA: Florida | collected 2016-08-06
ATTGGCCGGTTTACGAGCCGCTATCGGGGTTAAACGCCGCGGCTTTACGCCGCTTATCTTAAGTCTGGTACCTCCCAAACGCTCTCACAGTGCGGCAGCACAAGGCGGAATGCAGGCAAGTTTAGGCAACAGCGCCAAGGGCTGGGGCGATAACGAAGACATTCATTTTGCCGATACCATTCGCGGCAGTGACTGGGGCGCCGATCAAATAGTCGCCCGCATGTTTGTGCATACCGCGCCTAAAGCAGTGCGCGAGCTTGCTGCCTGGGGCGTGCCCTGGAACCGGGTACAAAAAGGCGATCACAAAAGCGTAATCAACGGTGAAGAAGTCACCATTACAGAACGCGATGAGGCGCACGGGCTTATAACCGCACGAAACTTTGGTGGTACTGCCAAATGGCGCACTAATTATGTGGCCGACGGCACCGGCCATTCCATGCTTTACACCATGAGTAATCAGGCCATTGCCGAGGGCATCGAAGTCCACGAACGCATGGAAGCCATAGCCCTGTTGCATGAAGAGGGGCGCTGTCAGGGCGCGATTGTTCGTAATCTGATTACCGGTGAACTGATTGTTTACCTGGCTAAAGTCACCTGCATAGCCACTGGCGGGTTTGGCCGCATATACCGGGTCTCCACTAATGCCGTGATTAACCAGGGGATTGGTACCGCCATTGCGCTGGAAACCGGCCTTGCCAAACTGGGCAATATGGAAGCGGTGCAGTTTCACCCCACGGGTATTTTCCCGGCGGGTATTCTGGTCACCGAGGGCTGCCGGGGTGATGGCGGTTTATTACTGGATGCCAAAGAACACCGCTTTATGCCGGATTATGAACCGGAAAAACGGGAGCTTGCCTCCCGGGATGTGGTATCGCGCTGGATGGAAACCCACATTCGCAATGGTCACGGTGTTCAGTCCCGATTCGGCGATCATTTATGGCTGGATATTCGTTTACTGGGCAGAGCCCACATCAACAGTAAGTTGCGCGAAGTGAAAGAGATCTGCCAGTACTTTTTAGGCATCGACCCTACTGAGTCACTAATCCCGGTGCGCCCCGCCCAACACTATTCCATGGGTGGTATTCGCACTGACTACCGTGGCGAGTCCCCTACACTTAAAGGCTTGTTTGCAGCCGGGGAAGCAGCCTGCTGGGACATGCACGGCTTTAACCGGTTAGGTGGTAACTCCGTAGCAGAAACGGTGGTCGCCGGTATGATTGTTGGCGAGTTTATGGCAGACAGCCTGACTACAGACGCATCGCTGGCGATAAGTTCAGTGGCCATCGAGGGCCAGGTAACCGCAGTACGCGATGAACTGGCGTCGTTCCAGCGCAGTGACAACAACGAGAACGCCTGGCAGATTATTGAAGCCATGCAGTCGCTAATGACCGAAAAAGTGGGGATTTTCCGCCACGGTGAACAGCTCAGCGAGGCCGTCAGCGAACTGCAAGCATTGCATGAACGTGCCTCCCGAATCAAAGTTAGCGACACCAGCCGTGGCGTAAACCCGGAACTCTGCGCGGCTTACCGGGCCAAAAAGATGCTTAAACTCAGCCTGTGCGTGGCCAGTGGAGCCCTAGCGCGGGAGGAAAGCCGGGGCGCTCACTCGCGCGAGGACTTTCCGCTTCGCGATGATAAACACTGGCTCAAGCGCACGCTGAGCAGTTGGCCAACCGATGCCTTCACCCCGGCTATCAGCTATGAAGCGCTGGATGTCAAAACCATGGAATTACCACCGGGCTGGCGGGGCTATGGCGGCAAAGAACGCATTGAGCACCCTGACACACCGGCGCGCCAGGCAGAAGTTGATAATGTGCAGGCCTCAGCTGAGGACCGTTTCGCCAAGCAACAGCAATTAATGCCATTTACCGGGTGTTTACCGGCCCCTTTTAAAGGTCGCAATGGTCGTTTATCAGAGGAACTTGAATCATGAATGCCGATAACCAACAAAGCATCCCGGTAAAAGTAAGTACGGTGCGCACCATCGAGTTTGCCATTTTTCGGCACAATCCTTTTGATAACACCAGCGAGCCGCATTTTGAGCATTATGAACTGGAAGAAGCCGACAGTATGACACTGTTTATAGCACTGAATGAAATACGCGCTAAACAAGCACCTTCGTTGCAGTTTGATTTTGTTTGCCGCGCCGGTATTTGCGGTAGCTGTGCCATGCTAATTAACGGTCGCCCGGGGCTGGCCTGCCGAACCCTAGTTAGGCAGCTCCCCGCTAAAGTAACCTTAATGCCGTTGCCCGGCTTTGAACTGATTGGCGACTTATCGGTGAATACCGGCAAGTGGATGCACGGCATGAGTGAACGCTTGCAAACCTGGATCCACAGTAGCGAGGAAACCAATATTGATGCCATCGAAGCGAAGATGGCGCCAGAGAAAGCCGAGCAAATATACGAACTGGAGCGCTGTATTGAATGCGGTTGTTGTATTGCTGGCTGCGGCACGGCGCAGATGCGACCGGAATTTGTTGGCGCAGTAGGCCTCAATCAACTGGCGCGCTTTAAAATAGACCCTCGCGATAATCGTACTGATGCACAGTTTTATGAAGTGGTAGGCAATGAAGACGGTGTGTTTGGCTGTATGACCATGCTGGGATGTGAGGATTTTTGCCCCAAAGAACTGCCGCTGGCACAACAAATCGCCTATATGCGCCGCGCCATGGCGGTTGCCAGCGTAAGTTAGCCGTTAACCCATTTCCTCAAAGAAAAATGCGGCGAGTTCGTGGCGGCCGGTACAGTTTGACTTTTTGTAAACCGCCGAGGCCTGGTGGCGAATGGTTTTCTCAGACGTCTGGCGCAGTTCGGCAATTTCGTTAAGGCTGAGCCCTTTTAACAAAAACAAGCCCACCTCTTTTTCGCTGGGGGTGAGTTGCCAGCGCTCAAACTGTTCTTGCACCGCGGCGAAAAAGTCACGCTTGGAGCGTTTCAGTTCTTCAGACATCTGGCTGACTTTATTGTTGGAGAGTTCGAGATTATCGCGCAACGCTTTTAAGGCATTGGAGCGCTGGCGAATATCAAAAATAAGAAAAACAAACAGTCCGGAAGAGATAAGAATTAAAATGGATTCCTGAATAATATGAATTAACTCAAGATCCTCTGAAAAGTCGATATACAGGTCCATGCACTTCAGCGCAATAATGCACACCAGCGCGACAGACAGGACTTTATCTTTCACCACTTACTCCAACAATTCATCCGGTGGGTAGAAATCATATCAGTAGCCAAAAAAAATGGCCTGCATAATTCCCTTATGCAGGCCATTTTTACGATGATTGACTAAGCGTAATGATTAATCGTCACCAAATTCGCGAACAATGCTGTTGATAGTTTCTTTTGCATCACCCAGTACCATGCGGGTGTTATCTTTAAAGAACAGCGGGTTATCAACCCCGGCAAAACCCGCATTGGCAGAACGTTTAAGCACAAATACGGTTTTGGCGCGGTATACTTCGATTACTGGCATGCCGTAAATCGGGCTGCCTTTCATCTCTTTGGCCGCCGGGTTAACCACGTCATTAGCACCGATAACGATAACTACATCGTAGTTTTCCATGCGTGGATTGACATCGTCCATCTCGCACAGCAGATCGTAAGGGACATCGGCTTCTGCCAGCAGTACGTTCATGTGACCAGGCATACGCCCTGCTACCGGGTGAATCGCGTATTCCACCGTACAGTTGTTTTCCTCCAGTAGCGACTGCATCTCGCGAACCGCATGCTGAGCCTGTGCTACCGCCATACCGTAACCCGGCACGACCAGTACCGACTGCGCGGCTTCCAGTACGTAAAACGCATCCTGGGCAGACATGATTTTCACTTCGCCCTGGATGGCTTCACCCATCTCCACCGGCTTGGCAAACCCGGATAGCAGCACATTCATGAGCGAACGGTTCATGGCTTTACACATAATGTTGGTCAGAATAAGACCCGACGCGCCTACCAGCAAACCAGTCACAATCAAAATGGTATTGGCAACCGCCAGACCCGCCGCACAAGCTGCAACACCTGAGTACGAGTTGAGCAGGGCAATCACCACCGGCATGTCAGCACCGCCAATAGAGATGGTGGCCCAGATACCAAAGCTTAGCGCCAATGCAATCGACACATACAACCACAGCGGATTGCCGGGATCGGTAGCAAACAAATAGCCCACCACAAAAAACGCTAACAGATGCAGAATGCTCAGTTCACGCAAACCGGTAAAAATAAACGCTTTGGAGGACATTTTGCCCGACAGTTTTCCCCAGGCAATCACTGAGCCTGAGAAGGTGATACCCCCAATTAAAATGGTCAGAAACACGGTCAGAAAAATCAGCGAGTCCGTGGTCGCCAGGGCGATGGAGCTCATGCCGGATACCGTTGCCCAGCCAAGCAGTAAGGAGGCTGCGCCACCAAACCCGTTAAACAGCGATACCATCTCTGGCATCTGTGTCATTTCAACGGTTTTGGCTTTCCAGGCACCGTAGGCTCCGCCAATCACAAAGCCCAGCAGGATCCAGTGATAGCTGATAATCTGCTGGTCGATCAAGGTGACGACCACGGCGATAAACATACCAACCGCCGATACCAGGTTGCCTTTTTTGGCCGATGACGGATGACTCAGTAGCTTAAGGCCAACAATAAATAATGTGGTTGCCAGTACGTAGGCAAGATTTATGATCAATGCATTATCACTCACAGCATAATCTCCTTACTTGCCTTGTTTTTTCTTGAACATGCTGAGCATACGGTCGGTCACCATATACCCGCCCACAACGTTGATACTGGCGAGCGCTACGGCGGCAGTACCTAAAATTGTGGTCAGCGTATCGTTGTCGGAGCCCGAAGCTACCAACGCACCCACCAGGGTGATCCCGGAAATGGCGTTAGAGCCAGACATTAACGGCGTGTGCAGTGTTGCCGGTACCTTGCGGATAAGTTCGAAACCTAAAAAGGCGGCCAGCAGAACAATAAAGATCAGGTAAATAGTTTCCATGTGTTAGCCCCCTTTGTACGCGTTTTTGAGCATGTCATTGGTGATCTCGCCAGCGTGAGTAATTACGCTACTCGCGAGGATTTCGTCTTCCAGATCCAGCGTAAACTGCTTGGATTCCTTGTCGAAAAACTCATCAATGAGATTGTTCAGGTTATTGGCATACATATCGGTTGCATCACGAGCCACGCGCTGGCTCCAATGACCGTCACCAATTACGGTAACGCCCTCAACCACCGCGGTTTCGCCAGGCACAGAGCCTTCGACATTACCGCCTGATAGTGCCGCCATATCCACCACAACACTGCCGGGCTTCATTAATGCCAGGGTTTGTTTGGAGATAAGCACCGGCGGTTTACGGCCGAACAGCTGGGCAGTAGTGATAACGATGTCTGAGTCGGCAATGGCATCGCGCTGCGCCTCCTGCTGCTTGGCTTTTTGCTCGTCGGTAAGCTCTTTGGCATAACCGTCTTTAGTCTGACCGGTTTCGCCAATATCAATTTTGAGGAACTTGCCACCTAAGGATTCAACCTGCTCGGCCACTACCGGGCGGGTATCATAGGCCAGCACGTTAGCCCCTAAACGCTTAGCAGTCGCGATGGCTTGTAAGCCAGCTACACCGGCACCAATGATAAATACCTTAGCCGGTTTAATGGTACCGGAGGGTGTCATCATCATGGGCAGAATGCTTGGCAGGGCATTTGCGGCCTGCATCATCATCACGTAACCAGCCAGACTCGCCTGAGAGCTCAGGGCATCCATTTTCTGGGCACGAGAGGAACGCGGGATCATCTCAACCGACAGCGTCGACAGCCCTTTGCCAGCCATGCTCTCTACCAGCTCCTGTTGGAAGAACGGATCGATGTGGCCAATCACCAATGCATTGGCTTTTAGCTGTGCCAACTGACTGCTAATCGGGCGGTTAACGTAGAGCACAATATCGGCATCACCCAGCACGTTGGCTGTGGCTTCTACGATCGTGGCACCCTGTTCGGTGTAGGCAGCATCGGGATAGCCTGATAACGCGCCTGCGTCTTGTTCAATCATCACGGTAAAGCCCATTCGGGTAAACCGCATTACTGTGGCAGGCGTTACAGCGCAGCGCTGTTCGACAAAACTATCATCAATTGCTTGCCTTGCTTCGTTTAGAACTAAGAGTTTCAAGAGTATCCTCCTCTCCTCCGGGCAAAATTAACCCAACCGCTATTGTTAAGAAGCGATTAAGCAGTATCTGTTTGTTGCCACAAGGTGCTTTTGATCCATTTACTACAAAATTGTAAACCTCGTGCTTTATAAATCTGGTTTATATCTACAATTTTGTAATCTTCCATTTTTATTGGAGTTTTAGGAAAGGATTACAGCGAGAAGCCAATGATGCATAAATAAAATCAAAATTGAAAGAGAAAATTTAGCGTAAAACACTTAAATACCACTTATGGAACGATTAAGCCTTATAACTCTTACTTATAATACAATTCAAAGAAGTAGGTAAATAGTGCTGGCGGGGAATTGAGTATTTCATTGAGATATGCAAAGCGCGGCAAATCGCCGCGCTTTGGTTTTCACGGTTAAGTGATTAGATGTTTGCAACAACCGCGTTGTAATAGGTTTCTGGAGAAGTTTGAGCGTTAGCCGCCACAACACCGGCCATATCAGCACGCACTGCGGCAATCACATTAGCACGCTCAGCCTGCTCTACGCCCAGAATATCCATCATGGCAACCAGGTGTTCACCTTCGCCCTGACTGGTTTCTTCCATCACTTTTTTGAAGTTATCCTGGATGAACACAGCAGCAGTCACCAGTTTGCCTTCGCAAGAATCAGCAGATGATACTTTTGAAGACACGGCGGTTGTTCCCAGGTCCCAGATAACGTTTGAGATTGCCGCAGCGGTACCATTGTCATCAAAAATGATGGCACCAATACCACAGTGTTTCCATGGGTTAATGTTTTCCTGCGCCAGAGTCTGGCCAGATAGCGTTGCAGTCATCAGCGTGGCAGCCATTGCGATCTTCTTGAACATTGTAGTTTTCCTTTTTAGTAATAATATGAAATTTGCACTCCTGCTTCCGCCTGTCCAAGATACTGATAGGTTGCCCGCAGATCCCAGTGCTGGCTAATCAACCAGCGGGTTTCCACCTCAACATACTGACGATGTTCAGACAACGCATTGATGTACCATTGATGCCCGGCAGAGAAGGACATTGCTAATTTTGGTGTAAAGGTTATTACACCTCCCATTTCGGCACCGGCGGCAAGATTACCGCCCATACGATTGGAACTGGTAGCGGTACCGGAAACGGCACCGTAAAATACCTGGCCAGCAGCCGGTGACCAGGCCTTGCCAACAAACCCCTCCACAAAAGCGCTACCGCAATGAAGACAGGCGTTAGACTGCTGGCGATAACCCAACGCCATTTTCCAGGCCAGGGCGTCGTCGCCTGGTAAGCCGGTTTGTGAGGCGTTGAGGTTTATCACCTTAAGTAAATTAAACTGTTGAACCGATAGCGCATGGTTATCACGGTACGCCAAACGCAAATCGAAGGTACTGAGTTCAGAAAAAGGGATCCTACCCGGGTTATACGTCAGCAAATCGTAGTAGTTAGCGCGATACCTTAACAATACTGCAGACACATTGTTATTGACGGATAATCCGGTTTGCAATAATGACGTTAACTGAGCATGATGCGGTGCTATCGGTGTTACACTCTGCCATTGCACTTTGCCAGGTGCCATGGCAAAGCGTCTCGCCATGGCCAAGCGTTTCTTCTCGTGTAACTCGGCCGCGGCTTCATCCTGACGGACTTCCTGAAACGCCACATAATCGTAGAGGGTATCGATAACCGCTTTTGCATCTTCATCCTCTAAAGCCGCTAATAACCTTGTAGTTTGCGCAGCCGGTGCAGCTAAAATAGCCGTAAGCGTATTTCGCTGTTGAGCATTTAACTGCAAGTAGTGTTCATATAGCGCCTGCTGTCGGGAACCATGAAAACGGACTTCGGTATAGAGTGGTTCACCGTTTGCCGACTTATTTAACCGCATGATTAAATCCACCGGCATAACCTGGTATTTACCTGGTTCAGTCAGCGGTGTGTCAATGACCAGCTCAAGCAATTTGGCCAGTTGATAGGCGCAGTTTTGGCGAAAGAAATAATAAGTCATCGAGGTATTTTCGAGTTCCCACAGATGGGCAAGAATAAACTCTACCTCCGGGCGGTCGAGATCTAAGCGATACTCCCATAAATTGCGCAACTCAGACTCATTGTAAGTGAGGTCATGATGATGATATTTCTGATTGGTAAAGTGCCCCTCGTAGCCACCACTTGTCCCTTTGATCATGTAGGCCAGTTTATTGTCTGACTCGGGTACACTGGCACCATAGGAAAAGGTGTTATCCAGCAAATCATGTTCGCCGTCACTGTTAAATTTAACAAAAACATGACCAAACATAGAGGCCGGATTACCCAGATAACCTGATGCGTAGATGAGACTCAGGCTGTCGGTAACAAAAGCATCCAGATACGCCTGATACTCGGCGCATGCTACTACCGGAAAATGACGGGCAGGATAATAGCGCTGCAGAAATAACCGCCGGGCAGGATACCGGCATTGTGATTGCGGGTGTTGCTGAAACGCTGCAAGGGTCGCCTGAAGCTCTGCTAATGAGTTGTCACTACCGTCGGCGGCAAGATAAAACGATTGCGACACTCCCGTTACCGGAGTTTGCCTGATATGCAACAACTGCTCCCAGACAGGATGTGCAGCAATCTGGCTATCAGTGGCTATTTGACCTATGGCGTTAAAGGTAATGCAGCTAAGCAGGACTATTCGCAACAAACTACGGCGAAGCATGGAAATTCCGTTTAATACTACTACGTTTACAAGCCGCTTTTTATATCAGCTTTATTATTATGACTAGGGGCTGTTGATCTTTGCTGTACACTTTTGCAGCAGTCTGTGTATCATTTAGACAAGGCGACTGTTTGCAGGTCTAGTGGGCTAAATCAAAAACAGTCAACACAGTATAAATGATACACAGGCGCTGCCCGAAGGGGTCGTCATGAAAGCATTTTACTCATTGTCACAGCCCTTTGACGTAGAACAACTATGCCTTCAGGACTGCTCCGCGATTAAAATGCTTTCATATAGACCAAAAATCGTACAGCAAAGATCAACAGCCCCTAGCAAGATACAACACATCTGAGCAGTTAATCAAGCTGCCAGTTAGCTGGCATGCAGCCTAAGTGCGTAGGCTCGATTTCTTTAACCTTTTGGATAAATTGATCGGGCAATTGCTGCACATCATTGTTAGCTCTTAGCGATTTTGCATAGGCGTGGAAATAGCTGGCTATGTCCTGATGAGTGGTTGCTAAAAATTCATCACAGTCAAAATCTCTAATAGCCAGACGATGACTCAGATAGTCTTTGAGTGTTTCTGCGTGCAGAACAGACAAAGCACTGCCGTGTGCAGCACTTTTATACCCTTTTACCACAAATAAAGACGGCAACACCTTTAATGCCCCGAAAAAGTCGACATTTTTACACCGGGCAGCTAATAACGGACCGAATAAATAATCGGCATTGGTTCTGCGCTGAAGCACGGTTATTCGAGCCGGAATATCGCCCAGCAATTCCATAACATGCAACGCAGCCCCCTCAGCAAGCACAATCTCTGTTGCGCTCTTATAATACCTGAGCTGTGCATGGAGTGAGTGGTTTTCAGGTCGAAAAATGGTGTAGCCATGACAGGCCAAACATTGTTCAACATAGCGCTCACCAGCGAAGCTTCCACGCAGTAAAAACGGCGTGCGACTCACATAAATTTTTGCAGGCAGTTGCTTATCGGGCACGATGCCGGCACGGCGCTCGCACTGCAACAAAAACTGACGATAATCCGCTGAAATTTCACTGCGGGTGCGGAACAGACTCTGCTGTGGCGCGACCCACAGGTTTTCAACACGCTGCGGCTTATCGACTAACACTACGCGCGACTTATCTACCCCAAGGTAGTCGAGGATTTCATAAAAATTGGGCGGCAATAATGGTTTAGCCAATTTACGTAAACGGCGGCGGAGCTGGGGTAAAATGAGCACCTTACTGATATTGGCCTGCTGTTTGGCGCCGGGCAGAGCGGCTAACCGGTGTATCGATTCAGCTATAAAATGCCCAAAGTTACTGAACGCCGGCCCGCCATAATAGTAATGGCCCTTTTTATTGCGGGTAATCTGTGATTGCTCGGCCAATACTTTAGTGTCGGTCACGCACACCGGTGCCGTTTGCTCCGCAGTAATTTGCTGGTGCCGAAACTGATGGGCAAAATCCGGCATTTCCTGTGCCCGTACACCGCCACGAACCCGGGCCGGGGTCGAACCGGACAATTGTGGAATAATGTCAGCATTGGTGATCTTTACTGCATTATTCAGCGATGCTGCGGGTTGTAGCTGTGGTCGGGACGCTGAGGCATTCAGCTTTTGCCTGATTTCACCCACCATGCGCTTACAAAATAATGGCAACGCAGCTAACCAACGCGCACCATGGCTCAATTCAAACAGGTGCTTTAACGACGCGTCGTCAGCTGGCAGTTTGGCTGAATCAACAATGACGCTAAGTGTCCTGAACAGCATCGGCTTATCCCGTCGCAACTGACAAACTAAACCGGCGATATCCGACTCATATACGCCCTGCTGATACCAGGGCAGTGCAGCGACTTTTTTGAGGGCTTCAGTAACCACTTGCCAGTCCTGCTCAGGGAGTAACTGCTGAAACTTAGTCGTAACATCGGCAAGCTGCTCTTTATAGGCTGACAGGGTCTCATCGTCTAGCAAACGATATCGCCCCGAACCGGCACTGGCCGCCTGTAAATACGCATCCAATTCTCCCTGCAAAGCGCTAATCGGGAATTGGTTAAGCCAACGTTTAAGTTCGAGCGCGGCAAAACTGTACGAAACGTTCACCGAATTTTCACTCACTGAAAATGCATCCTGAAGACCTAACACACCAGCGACATCGGCAATGACATTGCCTTTTTCACCATGATTTTTATAAGCGAAGCAATGGAGCTGGTGAGCCTCAAGCTGCTTGGCTGCTTTTAAAACACTCTCCCACTGGCCGAGGTTGAGGCGCTTGCCCGGTGTAAAAGGTTTTTGATTACCGTGACGTTTTACCGACTGGTTATAAATTGACAGCTGAAACTCCACCGGATTTCTCAAAAAGCAGATAATCTCTGCATCAGGAACGGCCCGAATAATATCGTCAAGAATCCTGAAAAACGACTCAGAGCTAAGTAGCAGTATCTTCGCTCTAGGGTTTTTCTCAAAAGTGTTAAGAACATGGGTAAGCTTTTGATGATCCAGCACCAGGCGGCCCTCAGGATCCGGCGCGCAAATTTCTCTGGCATTGCCCGAGCTAATGCCGTTTTCATCCACAGAGTGCGCGGGATACAATACTCCCGACGCCAATAGTTGCTGGCGGTGCTGATGAAGAAACTGTTGGATCGCCGAACTGCCGGTTTTTGGCGGACCCACATGAAAGATAATGCGCTTATTCAAACTACTGCTCTGTCCCTGGAAAACGGCGACATATTAGCACACATACCGGCCGCCTCGCATAACGGGAATCAGATTTTGTGTCTTCGCTTTTAACTGACGAATATTTGTCCAATTTGTAAACATCATTCTGAAAAAACGAATATCTGTGGGGTTTTAATCTGATGGATGTACTTTTCAGGCTCCATTATCATTACCACAATGAATAAATTAGCAAGGGGCAAATTATGAAAATTGTAGCTTTTGGAGCAAGTACCAGTTCAACCTCAATCAACAAAGCACTGGCCACTTATACTGCAGGTTTAGTTGAAGGTGCTGAAGTAAAGGTGTTGGACATCAATGATTATGATGTGCCTATGTTCAGTGAAGATCTGGAAAAAGAAATTGGCCAGGCTGAAGGTGCGCAAGGCTTCTTAAATGATTTAGCCCAGGCAGATGCCTTTGTGATCTCTTACGCCGAGCATAATGGCCATTACCCGGCGGCTTACAAAAACCTGTTTGACTGGGCAACGCGGATCGACCGTGAACTGTTCAAGCAAAAGCCGGCGGTTTATCTGGCAACCTCTCCCGGCCCGGGCGGCGCAAAATCAGTATTGGCAGCGGCTGAAGCCTCTGCACCATTCTTTGCTGGAAATGTGAAGGCCACGGTTTCAGTACCGGGTTTCTATGACAAGTTCGATGCAGAGGCGGGTAAAGCCACAGACGAAGCACTTATCTGCGAACTAAAAGCGGCAGTAGCCAAATTAACGAGCTAGTCATTAGCCAGTTATTTAGGTTCGTTCTCCGGCGCATACCTGGCTGTCAGGTACTGCGCTGGTGACATCCCCAGCATATCTTTGAAATCTCTGATCAAGTGCGACTGATCAGTGTATTCAAGCTGAGCCGCCAGTTCAGCCAGTGTTAGTGTGTTGGATTCAAGCGCCTCAAGCGCATCGTGCAACCGGTACTTGCGCAACAGCCATTTTGGCGAGAGTCCGACGTAGCGGTTAAATAATCGTTGTAATGTCCTCACCGGCAGGCTAGCGTGTTGGGCCAATTGTGCGACCGTATGAATTTCGTTGCTATGCTTTATGCTGGCCAGAAGCCTTGCCACCTGCGATTGTTGCGCCGTAACAGGCTTTACGAAGCCCAACAGAAAGCCGTTGAGAGCCGCTACAATATTTTCGTCGGTCAGGGCGTCAACTCCTGTTTCAAACATGCCATTCACGTCTGGCCCGAAATACCTGCTGGCAGACATTTCTTTATCGACATAATCACCTAATGGCTTGCTCAATAACGCATTGAGAGAACCCGGAATAAATTTCACACCAATCACAAAGCCACAGGCAGCCATCGGATAGTGATACACTTTGCTCACCGGCCCGATAAGTTTTACCCCCTGACTATCAAAGGTTAAGTGAAAGTTAGGATCAGGCAGGTTCTTCTGCACATGCTCAACACCGCTTTGCAAATGCCAGTTTACCAGCCAATACTGTTCAACAAGGTTTGTCAGTGGCTTGTCAGGCACATAACGGCGCAGCTGGTAGTTTTTTTGGCTATCACTGTGATGCATAACGCCGGATACAGGATGATGACTGTGTTGCAAATCGGTGGCTCTTACTAAAAGATGAGTGTCGTGTTTTTACAATACCAGAAGTATCGGCGATGGTACCCTGCAAACTCAAACAGGATATACAACAACGAGGTTTACATGACACTAGAAGGCATGTTTTCGATAACCGACTGGCAGGAAACTACTGAAAAAACCTTTGAGCAGGGCAGTAAGCTCAATACTGCCAAAGTTTCCCAGCACTATAGCGGCGAGTTAACAGGCACCAGCGAGGTGTTTTATCATATGCATTATGGTGCTGCCGGTGATGCTACTTTCAGTGGCTTTGAATACATTAACGGCGTTATTGATGATCAGGCTTGTCGATTGGTGATAAGCCACACAGGCACATTTCAACAAGGTGTTGCATCCAGCCTCTTTACCATTATTGAGTGCGACACGATTAAAGCGCTTGAAGGGCAAAGCGGGTATTTCACCTCTGCCGAAGGTGGCAAAGCCGCCTATGTTATTGGTGAATAGCTGACAGTCTGAGAATGTGGTCTTAGAAACAAGAAAGGCGCTCAATTGAGCGCCTTTACTTTATAAGCGTTAGCTTATGGGTGGCTTACATCATGCCGAGCGAACACACCCACAGCCCTTATTCCTATTGACTTTCAGTTAGTTATGACAACAATACTGTCTACATTGTTGGCTACAACACGCAACGATATGAGTAAGAAGACAGACACAAAGCACCTAAAGTTACGCGGAAATATCTGGTGGTATCAACGCAGAGTTCCCAAGCATCTAATCAACCACTATCCAGACCAATCATTCATTCAAGTAAGCCTTGATACAGCTGACATCCGTGAGGCACGGAGAAAGCGAGACATCTTGAATGGTGAACTCGAAAGCAAAGCTTACAGAGCAACGACAAGTTCAGAAGGCCATCGTTTCAGAGAGTTAGTCCGCGAGATGGAGCGAGACCGCAAGAACCATCCAGACGAATGGGACTTAGCAGTGTTTCCAGAACTACTTGAGCAGCAAGGCCGTAAGCTTGAACTTGAAGCTTATATGACTGTGAATGGCGCAAGAGACTTTAGCGGTAAATATAAGATACGCATGTCCGAAGCCGTGCAACTGTGGAAGGAAGACTGGGGCAGAGGTAAAACGGAGGACACCTTACAGAAAGTCGATAAGGCTGTGGCTGAGTTCGGTAAGTTTTGCTTCAAACACTTCGATTGGATAGACCAAGCTGACGTTGCACTAGAGGACATAAGTAAAAAGATGGTTTACCAGTACATTAAGTACTTGGAGAAGTCATACAAGAAAGCGACAGTACAGGCAAAGATAAGCCGACTGAAAGTCGTTTGGGAGTTCGCTGAGACTATGGAAGAAGTTCAAGGCACAAACCCCTTTACTGGTCATAAGTATTCATCAGCTGAGGAACACCAAACAGAGAAGCGTGAGCCATTCACCAATGATGAAATGGCAATCATTCGATCTCATAAATGGGAAAAGCCTGTCTACAAGTTGCTGGTGGACTTAGGCATCTACTCTGGCTGTCGTATCAGTGAGCTGTGTAATCTCAAGAAAAAGCATGTAGTTGTGGATGAAGGCATCATCGCGATTAACATTGAGAAAGGTAAGACAAAGGCGGCAACAAGAACTGTTCCTGTACCTGACTTTATCGGAGAGCAATTACTTGAGCACATCAAGAACAAACAGGACGATGACTTAGTGATAGGCATCGGCAGTAAAACAGCAAGTCGAACTTTCTCAAACTTCAAGACAAAGCATGTCACCAGTAACAACCTTAAAGGCTTCCACTCGTTCAGGCATATGTACATCACTGCGATGGAACGAGCAGGTATTGAAGAGAATGTTACGGCTCAGATCGTTGGTCACGAACGAGGCAAGACGATGTCTTATGGGTACTACTCGAAAGGGCATGAATTAAAGTGTTTGAAAGAAGCAGTAGATAAAGCAATTGGAACTATTAATTATTACTGACTAAGCAAATGAATAGAGGATGTTTATAATAATCTTTCTTGCAGTCGCAGCTGCGTATTCTGCTGAACGTGAACGCTTATTCTGGTGCATCGTGAACACCTAAGATTTCCCGCATTGGGCGAAGCCCATTTTTACGCTAAGTGTTCACCATCAGTCAACTCTGAGCGTGTTTTCCGC
>Ga0213837_1001199_pt1 | contig 15246 bp, 14 predicted proteins | sample SWPATP12_FD_160572 | JGI IMG/M metagenome (GOLD analysis project Ga0213837, IMG submission 160572) | Coastal seawater microbial communities from Marineland, Florida, United States - SWPA TP1 #2 | ecosystem: Environmental > Aquatic > Marine > Coastal | place: USA: Florida | collected 2016-08-06
TTCTGCATATCCTCCGTTTAAATCAAGCCATGTCGCGAATTGCGGGTTCACGGTTCCTTTTGCAACCGTCCCTTTATGGCTTCCGGCCAAGGGTGAAAATTGATACAACGTCCATAGCAATTGTCATGCCACGCGGGATACGTCTTTGTTATCAATCGGTTAAAAGTATTTAATAATATTTTTGTATTATTTTTGTAAATTTTTTCGATAGAGATTATTTCGTAACGGATAGGCTGGTTGGCGGGTCGATGGTACGGCAACCGGCAACCGGCAGCCGTGCTAGGCGGCTGGCGCGCTCCGTGTCCGATACGCCTCGGTCTGCTTGAGCAAGCTGCACACCGCATCGACCACCCGCGCCGGCGCCAGTGTTTCCAGTTGGTCGTGAGCGCACGCGTTGTGTTGGCTGTCGTCTTCCCCATCACCGCGCGGCACCCGGCCGGGTACCCGCCAGGGCGTTTGCCCGGCATCCGTCAGCGCACCCAGGTCGACCAGCGGCGTGCCGACCGCCGCGGCGAGCTGGGCGGTTCCCGGGTTGCTGCTCACCAGCAGCGAGGCCTGGGCGAGCAGGGCGCCCAGTTCGCCGATGCCCAGTTGACCCACCAGCGAATGGACGTGGGCGCCGGGCGGCAGGTCGATGGCGTCGATCAGGGCGAGTTCGTGCGGTGCGCCGATCAGCGCCAGCGGGCAGCCGAGGCGCTCGGCCAGCGCCTGCAACAGCCTGCTCCACTGATGACGGGGATAACGCCTGGCCTGGGCGCCGGCGCCGGGATGCAGCGCCAGCCAGCGGCTGGACGGATCGATGCCGACAGCGCGCAGGCGCATGCGCACGGCCGCCATGTCGTGGTCGAGCGGCAGGAAGGACATGCGTTTGTCGGCGACCTCGGCGCCCAGGTGGCGCGCCAGGTCGAGCTGGCGCTGCACCGGGTGGCGCACCATCGCGCCCGGCTCCGGATCGGATATCCAATGCGTGAGCAGGCCGCTGGGGTCTTCGCGACACCAGGCTGCGCGCAAGGGAATGCCGGCCAGGCGGCACACCAGGGCCGCGGGCAGGGCGCTTTCGCGGAAGCTGGTGAAGATGACGGCGCCGTCGAAGGGCTGGGCGGCGAGTCCGGCGATCCAGTCGAGCTGGGCTGCGGGAGGCCCGTCCACGCCGTTTTTCATCCATGGCGCCGCATAGGCGAGCACCGCATCGACGTCCGGCAGGTAGGGGCCGAGCGTGGCGCCAACAGGCGAGCAGAGCAGGGTGACCCGGCGCCCGGGGCATTGGGCGCGTAGCGCGCGCAGCGCCGGCGTACACACCAGGACATCGCCGGGCGCGCCGAGCTGCACGCACAGCAGCTCGCGTGCGGCGTTCCATTCATTCTTCATGCGCATTCTCCTGCTCCTGGTGGCCGGCGATCAGGACGGCCGCGGCATACAGGTCGGGCGCCATGCGGGTGGGAATGCGGCGTGGACCGAGCCGCCATTCGTTTTCCTTGCCGTTGTCGAGCAGGACGGTGCGGCAGCCTGCGCGGTTGCCGGCTTCGACGTCGTGCAGGACGTCGCCGATCACCCAGGAGGCGCGCAGGTCGATGTTGTGTTCGAAGGCCGCCTTGAGCAGCAGGCCGGGTAGCGGTTTGCGGCAATGGCATTCGGTCGCGTACTGCGCCAGCGTGCCGAGCGGATCGTGGGGGCAGTAATAGAATCCGTCGAGGGTCAGGTTTTCGCGAAACAGCAGGTCGGTCACACGGTCGCCCACCGCGTCCATCACGGATTCGGCAACGAGTCCATGGGCAATCCCCGCCTGGTGGCTGACGACGAAGAAGCGGAAATCGAGCCGGGCGAGCAGGCGCAGCGCAGGCCCGGCGCCGCTGCCGAGCCGGATGCGGCGCGGCTCCATGTTGTCGGGGGAATCCTCGATGAGGCTGCCGTCCTTCTCGAGAAAAATCGCTTTCATGCCAGGCCCGCCATGTTGTCTCCTAGATCGTTGTGATATCCGACCCTGCCAGGGTCCGGGTCTCGTCCAGCACGGCCGCGTAGACGGCGGCGACTTGCCGCGCCACGGCGCGCCAGGTGTAGTGTTGCCAGGCGCGGCGCAAGCCGGCCTCGCCCATGCGCACCGCGAGCAGCGGGTCGGCGTGGAGCAGGGCCAGGCGCCCGGCCAGCGCACGCGGGTCGCGCGCGGGGATCAGGAAGCCGGTGAGGCCGTCGACGACCGTGCTCTTGATGCCGCCGACGTCCGATCCGATCACGGGGCGGGCACAGGCCATCGCCTCGACCGCGGTGATGCCGAAGGGTTCGTACCAGGGCGTGGTGACGAAGGCGTCGGCGGCGCCATACCAGAGGCGCAGCGCCGCGCGCGGCTGCTGGTCGATGAAGCGCACGTGGGCGCCGATGCCCAGCTCGCGCGCCAGCGCGCCCAGCCGGGACAACCCGGGGTCTGCGGAGCCATCCGGCGCGCACTGGCCGCCGACGACCAGCAATTCGGCGTCGACCCTGTGCCGCTCGCGCAGCATCGCCACGGCCTGGAGCACGGTATCGACGCCCTTGCGCGGCGCCAGGCGCCCGAGCTGGAGCACCGTGAACCGGCCTGGCGGCAGGCCCAGCCGTGCACGCGCAGCGGTGCGCGGCACCGGCCATAGTTCGTCCGGATCGAAGCCGCAGGGCGCCACCGCGATGCGTGCGGGCGGCGCGCCATACAGCTGCTCCATGTCGAGCCGGTCCTGCGCGCATTCGGCAAGGATGCGGTCGGCCTGGTGCATCAGGTCGGCTTCGATCCGGGTGCGTTCGCGTGGAAAAGCGTCCGCGCCGTGGGCCAGGCGCCGCACCTGGCCGAGCGCATGGAAGGTGACCACCCAGGGAAGGCCGAGCGCCTCCTTGAGCTGGCGGGCGACCATGCCGGACGTAAAAAAATTCGCATGGACGATGTCGTAGGGGATGCTCTGGCGCCGTGCGAAGCGCGTCACCCAGCGCGCGAACTGGGGCAGGTAAGGCAGCAGCTGTTGCGGCGGCAGGTAGTGCGCAGGGCCGGCCGGCACGTGGATGACGCGCAGCGTGCCGCCCGCCTGCACCAGCTGCGCCTGTCCAGCCGCATCGCGCCGCGTGAAGACGTCGACGCAGGCGCCGTCCAGTGCCAGCTCACGCGCCAGGTTGGCGGCGTACACATGCTGGCCGCCGTAATCCATGCTGCCGGGCGGCGCGAGCGGCGAGGCGTGCGTGCTGACGAGGGCGATGCGCCGGGGCGGGGCGGCGCGTACTGCGCACACAGGTGGTTCGATCAGGTTCATGCGCTTTTTTCGCGTCTCAGCTGAAACGGACGCGGTAGCGGATCGCACCGAGCAGGCGCCAGAACACGGCCAGCGGCGGGATCAGGGCCGAGGTGACGACGACGTCGGCGACGTGCGCGGCAGTGTGCGTGATGCCGCGCAGGCGTTGCCGGCACAGGCGCGCCGTGAGGGCCACCCAGCCGAGTCCGGCAATCAGCGCAATGCCGCCGCTGCCGGCCAGCAGGGCGCCCAGCGTGACCAGCAAGGCGGCCACGGCCAGGTAATCGTCCCAGGGCGGCGCGGCGGCGATGCGTTCGCGGTAGAGCTGCGGATGTTTTTTGTAGAGCAGTGCGTCGAACACGACGTCGCGCGTGCGGGCCAGGCTCGCGCCCCAGCGCATGGGCTGCACCGGACGCACCACGCGCGCCTCGGGCGCCTGCACGATGCGCGCAGCGCGCGCCAGCAGCCGGAAGTGGAGGTCGGCGTCGCAATGGGACGCCTGCTCGAAGCGCTCGTCGAAGCCCTTCAACTGCTCGAGCAGGGTCTTGCGGCAAAAGCAGTTGGCGGCGCTGAAGCCATCGCCCGCTGCCTGCTCGAGCTGGCCGGAACGCCCTGCCGCGGCCAGGTCGAGCCGCCCGCACAGCACGTCGACCTGGTCGGTGAGACCGGCCAGGCCCTGCGCCAGCCAGCCGGGCGAGGCGACGGTGTCCTCGCCCGTGAAGGCAATGACCGGAGCGCGGGCGCTGCGCCAGCCGAGGTTGCGCGCCGCGGCCGGGCCGTGCTGGTTGGAATTGGGCAGGTAGACCAGGCGCGGGCCGCGATCGAGCGTGCGGGCACGCCAGCCGGCGACCAGGTGCAGGGTATTGTGGTTCGGTTCGTCATCGACGACGATCACTTCGTAGAGCGCGCCTGGCAGGCTCTGGCGGGTAAGCGCGTCCAGGCAGCGGTCGAGCAGGTCCATTCGCCCGCAGGTTGGCAGGACGACAGAAAGTGCGATTGTGCTGGCGGCCGTCCCTGGCTGTATCGCTGACATGCTGCGCTCCGGTGAATCCATCGAGGTCCCCTTGATGCGAGGTTCGATCATTCAATTCACGGTCGGGTTCCTGCCGCGGCGCCTGTGCTGGATCTGGATCAAAGGTCGAGTTCGCCGGGGTAGGAATCACGCAAGGTGCATAAAATATTGCCCATAAGGCGAAGGACTGATCCTACAGCCGATTTGGGGAGGGTCGCGGGTTTGCGTGATGCCGGCACGAAAAAATGCCCGCGCGAGGCGGGCAAGTGAAGAGGGCCCGGCAGCGTTCGCACGCTGCCGGGTCCGGGTCTATCTACGCAGGCGAATCCGATTATTCGCGCGAAAAGCCGGTGTCGTCATCCATCTTCTGGTCGCCGGCGAGCTTGTTCGCGCCGGCCGGGCTCTTCGGATAGCCGCCCGCCGCATCGTTCGATTCGTGCACGCCGTGCGGATCCTGGTTCATGCTGCCGCCCGGCTTCCAGCCCGGATTGTCGCCACGCGGGCCGGAGTTGCCGGGGCTGCGCGGCAGGCCGCCCATGGTGTCGTTCGATTCGTGCAGCTGGGCGTCGCCGCTGCCGGTTTGCGAGCCGGCGCGGTCGGTGCTGTCCGCAGCGTTGCCGGCCGGGTTGCTTTGCGTACGCCCTGTGGACGTTGGCTCCTGTCCCGACTGCATCGACTGCCCGGCGCCGTGATGGTGGCCGAGCGAGCCGCCTCGCAGTTCGGGCTGGCGTGGGTCCTGCGGGTTCATTTGCTGGGCGGATTGGACATTGCCGCCATGGAGCAGTGAGGTGCCGCTGCCGGCCGCACGGCGTCCGACGGGAAGCTCGAGTTCGCCCCAGGCGCCGGAATGCTGTTCCATCTGGCGCTGGTGGCTGTCGGTGATGCCCTGCTGCGGGCCGCTGCCGCCGCTCTGCTGGGTCTGCATCGATCCGCCGGGCAAATCCCAACGGCTGCTGTCTTCGGCAAACTGTCCCGGGCCCATGCCGCTTTGCTGCGAGCTCATCTGATCCACGCCCTGTCCGCCTTGCTGCTGTTGCGAGGCGCCGTTCGGATACGTGTGGTCGAGCGGCGCGTCGGGCGCGGTCTTGCCCTTGGCGTTCTCGTTCCACTTTTCGTTGCCGCCGTTGTTCGTCTGGTTGTTCATTTCGCTGCGTTGATTCGCGTCCATGTCATTTCCTTTCAAAACCGTTTTCGCTGGCGGAGCGCGGCCGACAGAGTGCTGCCGGCGCCGCCTCATCCTGCCATGATGCGCCTGTCCGCGTAGGTCCAGTATAGGAAGACGCAGCGGTAGTGTGTAGGACAACAACTGATGGGGAAAGTGATCAAAAGCACCCTATTGCGTAAGTGCATTTTCTGTCGCCTGTAGTCCTACAAAGTCATCGGAAAAGCTCCTATACCCTCATCTAATTTGCATGCCTACTATGAATCGACGGTCGCTCATCGGCATTGCTCGATGGACGAGTGCCAAGCCTGCCGCAGGACGCGGCGGTTTACATAAGTGAAACAGGGAGAAAACGATCATGGCTTCGAGTAACCAAGGCAACAAACAGGGCGGCAACCAGTCCAACAGTCAAAGCGCCGGCGGCACCCGGAATCGCGGTTTCGCATCGATGGATCCGCAGCGTCAGCGCGAAATCGCCAGCCAGGGCGGCAAGGCAGCGCACCAGAAAGGCACCGCACACGAATTCACGTCCGAGGAAGCACGCCGCGCAGGCAGCATGAGCCATGGCAACCGTCAATCGGCCAGCGCCGGTTCCGGCAGCAGCTCGCGCAGCTCGTCGAAGGGCGGCAGCCGCGGTTCGAAAGAGTAGTACCACACGCTGCGCCTGCGGGTGCGACGACGAGGATCCACGGGGAGCGCGATGCTCCCCGTTTTCTTTCCATAGGCCTACTTGAATGGGGTAGAATCGCTGCGCCTTTTTAAACAACTCTCGGGGAACATCGTGGTCAAAGAAGCGGTCATTCGTCAAGTCAAGAGCATGTCCATGTCATGCGACCGGGTCGGCAATTCGCTGCTCGCCAAGTTTTCCACGGAAGGCGCGAGCGACGTCTGCCTGCATATACCTGCCACGATCGTGTTCTGGCTGCTCAAGCACATGCCGGTGAACCAGGATCCGAGCCTGCAGCCGCCGGCGGCGCCCGCGCCCCAGATCAGCCAGCACGACTGGGACAACCCGAACAACCCGCGCGCCCGAACCCTGGACTGCCGCGAACTGCCGGGCAAGCTGCGCATGCAATTCAATCTCGAGCAGGGGCCGAACCTGGTCTTCGTACTCGACCGCAGCAACGTCGAACTGATGCGCCAGATCATGGTCCATTACAGCCGCGACATGATCGACCTCGACGCCTGAACCCAGCGCCGCCGCAGCGTCGGCGGCCAGGTCAAATCCGGTATTATCTCTGCCTGAACCGTCCAACAAAGGATCAGCCATGCCTATCAAAATCAGCCAGCATTTCGATTCGGGCGCCATCGAGGTGGTGCAAGCGGAAAGCGCGAAAGCAATCGACCTGAACCTGCGCCGCGACAGCAACGCGGACATCCACCAGTGGTTCCACTTCCGCCTGCAGGGCGCCCGTGGCCAGGCCTGCACCATCCGTTTCCTGAATGCCGGCCAGGCCACCTATCCGAAAGGCTTCGAGGGCTACCAGGTCGCGGCCAGCTACGACACCGAGAACTGGTTCCGCGTGCCGACCAGCTTCGACGGCCAGGTCATGACGGTCAGTCACACGCCTGAACTCGACAGCATCTATTACGCTTATTTCGAGCCCTACAGCTGGGAGCGCCACCTGCGCCTGCTGGGCGAAGTGGCGGAGAACCCGATCGCGCGCGTGCACGATATCGGCAGCACGGTCGACGGCCGCGACATGAACATGGTCGTCATCGGCAATCCCGCCGCCGAGAAAAAGATCTGGGTCATCGCGCGCCAGCACCCGGGCGAGACGATGGCCGAGTGGTTCGTCGAAGGCATGATGGATGCGCTGCTCGACGACGCCAATCCGGTCGCCGTCAAACTGCTGCAGCGCGCCGTGTTCTACATCGTGCCGAACATGAATCCGGACGGCTCGGTGCGCGGCAACCTGCGCACCAACGCGGCCGGCGCCAACCTGAACCGCGAGTGGATGACGCCGACGCTTGATCGCAGCCCGGAAGTGCTGTGCGTGAAGGAAAAAATCCACGAGACCGGCGTCGACATGTTCTTCGACATCCATGGCGACGAAGCCCTGCCGTACAACTTCGTGGCGGGCAACGAGATGCTGGCCGATTTCACGCCCGAGCGCGAAGCGCGCCAGAAAGCGTTTATCGCGCAATACATGGCGGCCAGCCCCGACTTCCAGAACGTCTACGGCTACGCGGCCAGCAAGTACAACGAGGAATTGCTGACCCTGGCGTCGAAGTACGTCGGCCACACCTTCAAATGCCTGTCGCTGACGCTGGAAATGCCGTTCAAGGACAACGCCGACCTGCCGAACAGCTACACCGGCTGGAATGGCGCGCGCAGCGCCGCCCTCGGCGCGGCGATCCTGCAGCCGATCCTGCAGTCGCTCGACTGAAGTGGGCGTCGAGATCGAGCGAAAATTCCTGCTGGCCGGCGGCGGCTGGCGGGAATTGGGCGAACCGGTGCTGCTGCGCCAGGGCTATCTCAGCGCGGACCCGGCGCGCGTCGTGCGCGTGCGCATCCAGGGCGACAGCGCCTTCCTCACCATCAAGGGCAAGAGCCAGGGCGCCAGGCGCGGCGAGTGGGAATACCCGATTCCCGTTCTTGACGCCGCCGAGCTGCTCGATACGCTGTGCCAGCCGCCGCTGATCGAGAAGTATCGCCGGCGCATCCAGGTGGGCGCCCACGTCTGGGAAGTCGATGAGTTCCTCGGCGTGAATGCCGGCCTGGTCGTGGCCGAGATCGAGCTGGGCAGCGAAGACGAGGCGTTCGAGAAGCCCGACTGGATCGGCGCGGAAGTCACCCACGACGCCCGCTATTTCAATTCCAACCTGATCCGCCATCCTTACACTTCCTGGAAAGACCCCGCATGACCACCATGACCCGGCGCGGCGCGCTCATCGTTGGCGCCGCTGCGCTGCTGGCCAGCATGGCCGTGGCCGCCGCCCCGGCGGCCCCGTATTTCCCGCCTGCCGGGGAGTGGGCCCGCAAGGCGCCCGCCGAACTGGGCATGGATCCGGTGGCGCTGGCTGCTGCCGTGCAGTATGCGCAGAGCCACGAAACCGAACGCGCCATCGACTTTTCCGACCAGGAACAGACCTTCGGCTCGCGCCTGGGCTCGATGCCCTCGCGCCGCGCCCATACCAACGGCGTCGTCATCTACAAGGGTTATGTCGTGGCCGAATTCGGCGACACGGCCTTTGTCGACCCGACTTATTCGGTGGCGAAAACCATGCTCTCGACGGTGGCCGGCGTGGCCCAGCGCGACGGCCGTATCGGCAAGCTCGATGAGCCGGTAGGCAAGCGCGTGAACGATGGCGGTTACGCGTCAAGCCAGAATGCCTTGGTGACCTGGAAGCAGCACCTGCAGCAGGAAAGCGAATGGGAAGGCAGCCTCTGGGGCAAGAACGCCGACTTCATCGGCAAGGAACAGTTCGGCGCGGGCGAGCGCAAGCCGCGCACGCTGGGCGCACCGGGCAGCTACTACGAATACAACGACGTGCGCGTCAACCGCTTCGCCCTGTCGCTGCTGCGCGTCTTCGGCAAGCCGGTGCCGGACGTGTTCCAGGAACAGGTGATGGACGTCATAGGCGCATCGAACACCTGGAAATGGGTGCCCTACACCAACAGCTATGTCGAACTGAACGGCAAGCAGGCGCCGTCGGTGAGCGGCGGCACGCGCTGGGGCGGCGGCATGTGGATCAATTCCTGGGACATGGCGCGCTTCGGCTACCTGTGGCTGCGCGGCGGCGCCTGGAACGGGCGTACCGTCGTGCCCGCCAATTACGTGAAGGACGCCTTGACCCCGAGCGCCAACGGCCCGGACTACGGCTATTTCTGGTGGCTCAATACCCAGGGCAAGAACTTGCCGGGCATGCCGGCGACGGCCTATGCAGCGCTGGGCGCCGGCAGCAATACGATCCTGGTATCGCCCGAGCACGACTTGCTGATCGTCTGGCGCTGGCATGGCGGGAATGCGGCGGAGTTCGGCAAGCGGGTCATTGCCGCGATTCGCTGAGCCAGATTCAGTAAGCAGCACCATGGAAAACGGCACCGATTGGTGCCGTTTTTTCATGAATGCATGAAGCGATCAGTGGAAGTGTTCCGTCCCCGCCGGGGTATCTTCCGGCATCTCCGCATGCACCAGTTCACCGGTCGGGTCGGCGAACAGGGGCGAGCCGCAGTCGTCGCAATACTCGGCGACATACAGCTCGTTGATCCGTTTGATGTGGGTGACGCCGGCTTCGTTCAGGTGGGCGATGATCTCGTTGATCGGGCTCAAAGGCGCCGGCAGCAGGCCACCTGCACCCGGGCCGTCCATCGGCGTGCCGTCCTCGTCTTCCTGGCCGTACAGGGGCCAGACGATGCCGTACACGACTTCCGGGCTCTGGCGCAGGGTGAAGCCGACGCGGTATTCGTCGGTCTGGCCGTCGGCCGCGTCTTCGCCGAATCCGGCGATCACGGCGCGCAAATCCGACGCTTCCAGGTCCAGGGTATTCGTCAGATAGTGCACGGCGGCGCGGATCGAGACCGGGCGGATCGCCTTGTCGGCTTCGCGGCAGGCGACGTAATACGCTTCCGGCAGCAGCATTTCGACGCCGCAACCCGGCAGCAGGCGCGCGATGTTGGCGGTGGCCTGCTCGCGCCAGGCGAGGAGGGCGCTCGCGCGCTCGGCCTCGAAATTGATCTGGTGCTGCGGCTCTTGCCAGCGGAACAGCGGAGCGCCGACCGGGGCCACGATCGTCACCAGCAAATAACGGGTGTCGGCCAGGAAGGGCGCGGTTTCCTGGGCACGGACGGCAGGCTTGACGCTCGTGCCCTTGTGCGCCGCTTGCGCCAGTTTATGGGTCAGCGCATACGTTTCGGCATGGGTGCGCGGCAACTGGTCGATCGCGTACAGGGTCGGCGCCATGGCGATTTGCGTGCCTTCGGCCAGCAGGTGGGCCGAGAAATGGGCGGACAGCGTCGTCACCAGCTCGGCGGGAATCGGGCCCGAGCCAATCGAAAAACGCGTCCAGGCCAGGATCGGCGCGGCGACCAGCAGGGCCTGCCAGCTCACTTCGGCGCCGTCGTTGGCTTGCTCGACCATCGTCGACGATTCGCTGACGGCTTCGACGCCATCCATCAACACGTCGTAGGCGGCCAGGTCATCCTTGAACAGGCCATTGAGTGCGGCGTCGATGCTTTCCTGGTGATTGGTCTTGAGCAGTTTCTGCAGCTGCGTATCCAGTTGGCGCTCCCAGGTGCGTTCTTCGACGCGGCTGGCAGACTGCACAATGGCTTGGGCGATGCTGGAGAGACGCTGGCTTTCTGCGGAAAGTTTATTAGATGAATCTTTTGAAGGACGACGCATAGCGCTGAAGAGTCTCTTGTAAATAGGTGAGGATCAAAGTCCGAGGGGTCATGATAAACCCTTATCCCCGGTATTGTAGTTGATTCGGCCACTTGCCACGAACACAGGGGCGGAGGGCAACCCATCAATACTTGCCAAATCCCTCAATAGAAATCATAATGCGAATCGTTCTCATTACTTCTCACATCATGACCACGACCGCAAGCCAGGCAGTCTCGAGCGCCACCCCCTTCATCCGCAGCCGCAAGCATGCGCGCGCCACGGCCCCCGGTTTCCCCGGTTCGGCGATGACGGGTACGGCGCTCGCCGTGCTGGCCTCGCTGGCCGCGCCCCTGGCGCACGCCGGCAGTGGTGACGAGGAAATCGCGCCGCCGGTCGCCAAGGTCGAGGTCACGGGCAGCGCGCGCCGCGACGTCCAGGCGCCGGTCGCCTCCAGCTCGGACAAGTTCACCGCGCCGCTGCTGGACACGCCGAAGTCGGTCACCGTCATCGGCCAGGAAGTGCTGGCGCAAACGGCCGCGGTGTCGCTCACGGACGCACTGCGTTCGGTGCCGGGCATCACCATCGGCGCGGCCGAGGGCGGCAATCCGGTCGGCGACAACGTGTTCATTCGCGGCTACAACGCCCAGACCGATACCTATGTCGACGGCATCCGCGATGCGGGTTCGCAGTCGCGCGAAGTCTTCAACCTCGAACAGGTCGAAGTGGTCAAAGGGCCGAACTCGGCCTACGGCGGGCGTTCCTCGGCCGGCGGCGGCATCAACCTGATCAGTAAATCGGCCCAGCTGGACAACTTCAGCAATGCCAGCGTCGGCCTGGGCACCGACAACTACCGCCGCGTCACCGGCGACCTGAACCGCTCACTGGGCGACAACGCCGCCTTCCGCCTGAACGTGATGGCGCACGAAGCCGACGTGGCCGGGCGCAATGTCGTCGGCGGCGACCGCTGGGGCATCGCGCCGACCGTCACCTTCGGCCTGAACGGTCCGACCAAAGCCATCCTCAGCTATTACCACCTGAGTTCGAGCGAGATCCCGGACACCGGCATCCCGTTCAACAATCCGTTCACGACCGGCGCCAACGTCGCCCGCAACGGCAACGGCACCCCGATCAATGTTGATCGCAACACCTGGTACGGCCTGGTGAACCGCGACTTCCGCGACACCAAGTCCGATATCGGCACGGTCGACCTGCGCCACGATTTCGGCAACAACCTGGTGCTGCGCAACGTGACGCGCTACGGCAAGTCGCAGAACGATTTCGTCTGGACCCAGCCCGACGACTCGAAAGGCAACACGATGTTGTACGGCACCGTCTGGCGCCGCGCCAACACCCGCGTCACCGAAACCGAGTCGATGGCGAACGCGACCAGCCTCTCCGGCAAGCTGACGACCGGCGGCATCAAGCACAGCTTCAACGCCGGCGTGGAAATCAGCCGCGAGACGACCGAGCGCAGTTCCTACCTGTTCACGCCCGGCACCAACAACCCGCTGACCGGCACCTTCACCTGCCCGACCTCGGGCGCGGCCACGCTGTATAACTGCGCGCCGGTGAACAGCCCGAACCCGAATGACCCGTGGGTGACCACCCGCAGCGTCTCGCCGGCCCTCACCAACGTGAAGACCGACACCCGCGCCGTGTATGCCTTCGACACCGTCGAATTCAACCCGCAATGGATGCTGAACATCGGCGCGCGCTGGGATCAGTTCAAGACCAAACTCGACACGAAAGCGTCGGCGACCACGGCGGCGACCCAGGCCCATGTCGACACCAGCTTCGACACCTACCAGCTCGGCCTGGTCTACAAGCCGGCGGCGAACGGCAGCATTTATGCGTCCTACGCCACCTCGGCCACGCCGCCGGGCAACGACGGCGGCGACGGCCTCGATGCGCTGACGGTGGCCGTGCAAAACCTGCAGCCGCAGGAGAGCAAGAACTTCGAGCTCGGCACCAAATGGGAAGTGCTGAACAGCCGCCTTTCGCTGAACGCGGCCATCTTCAAGAGCAAGATGAACAATGCCCGCGTCACGGCGCCGGACGGCACCACGCAAAACGTCGGCCGCAAGGAGCTCAAGGGCCTGGAACTGGGCTTCTCGGGCAAGCTGACCAATGCATGGCAAGTGTTCGGTGGCTACACCTACCTGGACGGCGTGGTGGCGGACAACGGCTACCTGAACGTCGGCACCACCGCCGCGCCCGTGTATGCCGTGTCGCCCTACAACGGCAACGTGTTCCCGACCACGCCGAAACACAGCGCCTCGCTCTGGACCTCGTATGCGTTCAACAAGAATTTCAGCGCCGGCCTGGGCATGAACTATGTCGACATGGTCTACGCCAACATCAACAACACGAAATACGCGCCGAGCTACACCCGCTTCGATGCGATGGCCAGCTATACGCTCAACAAGACCGTATCATTCCAGTTGAATGTGCAAAACCTGGGCGACAAGTACTACTTCGACCGTGTCTCGTCGCCGCATTATGCTGGCGTGGGTCCGGGCCGTTCGGCGAGCCTGACGGCGAACCTGAAGTTCTAAGAGACCAGGATATGTTTTGCACGGCCCTCCCTGCTTGAAGCGGGGAGGGCCGTGCTTTTTGGGAAGGGCTTTCCATTATGATGCTTCACATCCCCGGCGTACTGAGCGCCGCGCAGGTCGCGCAGATGCGCCAGCAATTGCGTGATACCGACTGGATCGACGGCCGCGCCAGCGTCGGCCCGCAGGGCGCGCAAGTCAAACGCAACCGCCAGCTGGCGGAAGGCTCGCCGCTCGCCATCGAGCTCGGCCAGACGATCAGCGCGGCGCTGATGGCGCATCCCTTGTTCTTCTCGAGCGTGCTGCCGCTGCGCATCCTGGCGCCTTACTTCAACAGCTATGCCGGCGGCGAGCACTACGGCCTGCACGTGGACGGCGCGATCCGCGCCCAGCGTCCCGGCCTGCCGGCGATCCGCGCCGACGTCTCGGCCACCGTCTTCCTGAGCGAGCCGGACGACTACGAAGGCGGCGAGCTGGTCGTGGTCGACGCCTATGGCACGCACGAAGTGAAACTGCCGGCGGGCGACGCCATCATTTATCCGTCGGGCAGCGTGCACGAAGTGCTGCCGGTCACCAGCGGCGAGCGCATCGCTTCCTTCCTCTGGACCCAGAGCATGGTGCGCGAGGATGCCAAGCGCGCGCTGCTGTTCGAGCTCGACACCAACATCCAGAAGCTGCGCGCCGCGCACGGGGAATCCGAGGCGACGGTGGGCCTGACCGGGCATTATCACAACCTGCTGCGCATGTGGGCGGAGGTGTGATGCCGCTGTTCCTCTCCCGGCCAACGCTTGCCGATGTCGACGCACTGTTTGCCTTCGAGCGCGACAACCGCGCATTTTTCGAAGCCGCGATCAATGCGCGGCCCACTGCGTATTACTCGCTCGACGGCGTCGCGCAGGCGGTGACGCGCGCGCTGCAGGACGCGGCGGACGATCTCGGCTACCAATACCTGGTGAAGGACGACGGGCGCATCGTCGGACGCGTCAACCTGAGCGGGCTGCGGCGCGCGCATTTCCACAGCGCGGCACTCGGCTATCGGATCGGGGAAGCCGACTGCGGCAAGGGCGTTGCCGGCGAAGCGGTGCGCCAGGTGCTCGGCATCGCGTTTGGCGAGCTGGGGCTGGCCAGGGTCGAAGCGGATTGCCGGGTGGAGAATTCCGGTTCGGTGCGGGTACTGCTGCGCAATGGATTCACCCAGTACGGCCATTCCCGCCGCAGTTTCGAATTAGGCGGGGTGTGGCACGACCGCTTGCACTTCGAGTGCCACCCTACGCCGCCTCGGTAAATAAAAAGGGCTGAAACCCGTCAAGGTTCCAGCCCTTTTGTTTGTCTCGAGCCCGCAGTAAAGCGGGCTCGGAACAACCATTACGCAGCCAGCAGCTGGCGCAGCACGAACGGCAGGATGCCGCCATGCTTGTAGTAGTCGACTTCGATCGGGGTGTCGATACGCAGCAGGACTTGCACTTCCTGCGACGAGCCGTCTTCACGGTGGATCACGAGGGTCGCCAGTTGCTGCGGCTTGATCTCGCCTTCCAGGCCCTTCAGGTCGTAGGTTTCACGGCCGGTGATGCCCAGGGTCTCGACGGAGTCGGTGCCGATGAATTGCAGCGGCAGCACGCCCATGCCGACCAGGTTCGAACGGTGGATGCGCTCGTACGAACGCACGACCACGGCCTTCACGCCCAGCAGCTGGGTGCCCTTGGCCGCCCAGTCGCGCGACGAGCCGGTGCCGTACTCTTCGCCGCCGAAGATCATGGTCGGGGTGCCTTCGGCCACGTATTTCATGGCCGCGTCGTAGATCGACATCTGTTCGCCGGTCGGCTGGAACATCGTGATGCCGCCTTCGACCGCCGAACCGTCAGGCTTGGCCGGGATCATCTTGTTCTTGATACGCACGTTGGCGAAGGTGCCGCGCATCATGATCTCGTGGTTGCCGCGGCGCGAG
>Ga0213837_1001200_pt1 | contig 15236 bp, 14 predicted proteins | sample SWPATP12_FD_160572 | JGI IMG/M metagenome (GOLD analysis project Ga0213837, IMG submission 160572) | Coastal seawater microbial communities from Marineland, Florida, United States - SWPA TP1 #2 | ecosystem: Environmental > Aquatic > Marine > Coastal | place: USA: Florida | collected 2016-08-06
TTAATGAGATGAGCCGTAGTTGCAAAACAATAGGATAGGACTTTAAGGGGTTAAAGGTCTATCTGACTTGAACGATACTTCACCAAGGGCCGCAAGGCCCTTTTATCGTTTTATGTGCTAAGATTTAATTACTAAGTCCTTTTAAGTACATAAATGAACTATTTACGACTTTATTTGCTAATTCTTTTCTTTAGTTGGCCAGCACTGAGTAAGCCGACCCTAACCGTTGTGACTGAACTGTCGCCACCTAATCAAACTCTAATCAATAACCAAGTTGCCGGTGAGAGCACTAAGCTTGTGAAAGCCATTTTTGCTAAAGCTAATTTGAACGCGAATATAGAGCTTTACCCTTGGGCCCGTGCCTACAATATGGCACTGAAGAAACCGAATATATTTATTTATAGTATGGCGAAAACTGCTGAACGCGAAAAACACTTTCATTGGATTGGTGAAGTGGCAACCTATCAAATGGGCTTTGTTAAGTTGAGCTCTCGCAGCGATATAAACATCACTTCAAATGAGCAAGCCAAGCAATATAAGATAGCGGTACAACGTCATGACCTAGCAGCACAGCGCCTAACAGAACGTGGTTATACTGTAGTATATACGTCAGATATCAATAAGTCGTATCAGCTGTTGATGTCGGGCAAGGTTGATTTAATCATTGATGATAAGAACTATATTGCGGCCATGGCTGAGCAATTAGCACTGGATGAAGCTCGTTTCAGCTTTGCTCATGCAATCGACTTTTTAACCATGAAAGGTTATCTCGCAGCAAATATTAATACCGACCAACGCTATATCGATGCCTTAAAAGCAGCGTTTAATGAAGTAATAATGACACCTAAATACAATGCTGTGATGATGCTAGCACAGCGCCCTTAATTTGCTTTATATTGCTCAATATAAGTCTCTAACAAGCCCTGCTTACTCAGCTTGTCATAACTTGCCTGTAATCGGCTGACTAGCTCTTCGGGTAAGGCCTTATTTAAGGCTAGAAAGTTTCCTACCGTGCCATTTAGAGGCAACTCAACTAACTTAACCACTTCTCGCCCTTGGTGACCGTACTGCATTAATTGGTACTTAAACGAAAGCTCAGATCCAATAATGAGCTCTATTTTATTTTTGAAAAATAAATTAATACACTCGTAATAGTGACTCACTTTGAGGAGGTTTTTATCCCCTTCAAAGCCAATGCTCTCTACAAATTTTTCGTAAATACTGTCTCTAACAACACACAGGCTATGATCTTTCACTTGCGATAAATCGATAGGATTAATACGGTCATTTGATTGTAAACGATAAAAAAAGTTACGAGAGGATGCCATTGGACCAATCCACTTGAATAAATCTTCACGGTCGGGAATACGTGCCGTAGAGACCAGACCTGACAGCGGCTTTTGCTGAGCTAAGTGATACGCCCTAGACCAAGGTAAGAGCTCGAATTGACATTCAATATCTGCATCAACACACATTGCTTTGACAAACTCGAGGTTTATGCCCTCTAAGTGCCCTTTGTTTGAAAAATTATACGGCGGAAATTGCTCGGTGTAGATGGTGACACTATCTTTTGCCAATACTACAGGTGCAAAGCTTAGGCATGCTAACAACAAATATTTTAAGATAATTAATACACTCTAATGACATAGCTGCATTAAATATAGAAATATTCACTAGCTCAGTCAATTTTTAGGCATAAAAAAAGCAAGCCGTAGCTTGCTTCTTCTTAATTTTTTACTAAAAGTAAAAATTATAACGGAGTGATGTTATCCGCTTGAGGGCCTTTTTGACCTTGTGAAAGAGTGAACTCTACACGTTGGCCTTCAGCTAAAGTTTTGAAACCTTCGCTTTTGATAGCGCTGAAGTGAGCGAAAACGTCTGGACCATTTTCTTGCTCGATGAAACCAAAACCTTTAGATTCGTTAAACCACTTAACTGTACCTGATACGATGTTAGACATAGTATTATTCCTGATATAAAAAATTAAACATGCCCTAGTGGGCGGGTGTAGCAAAAAATGAGATGGTACTTAAAAACTTCAGGACGGTACTACAAGTATTACTTATACAACAACGAAATAAAGATTTATTAATTACACGCTTTCTTTCTAGCTGGTGCCCACTATATAGAGTTAGTTTGATAAGTCAAACACTATCGACATTAAAATTCAAACTCTAAAGCCAAGCGAAAGCTATGATCTTTGCCTGATTGGCTAAGCTCGCTAATAAAACCTGCTTCCCATTTTAGCTGACGTTTAGGGCTAAATCTGTGTAAGCCAATAAAGCCTGGGCCCACTCCAATAAAGTCCTCACCCGCGTATATTTCGATTGATGGTTGAAATGCCGAACGATAGCGATAACGATACTGTAAGCGAAACTCACTCTCCCATTCGTTTTCAATATCAGCCCCCCATTCATACACTAAAAAAGCGTTCATAGTCAGGCTTGTACGACCAAATTCTTTTTCCCATAAAAAGCCGGTCGTTGCTTCGTATGCATCGAGTGTATGCTGTTTTTCAAGCTCAAATAACGCTCCCCAATCGGCCCACAAACGGCCTTGTTCAACCAACTGCCAACGTAACTCCACTTCATACGAAGATAAACCAAAGTCACCGTTATCATCGCGCTCGCCAACTAAGTAACCCTCTAGGCTCATGGTGTCGTTAATTGCACCACCAAAGCCTGCACGCTGTGCAAGCACATTACCGCTATCCGTTTGCCTAGATACCAAACGCCACTCAACTTCGCGCTCAAAAGGCAATACATAAGGGTGGTACACTTTATCAACCACCATGCCATCAGCATGAGCGACTTGGCTGATACTTCCTAACAGCAAATAAGTTAAGCTAACAATTAAGAACCGCATACTGGCTCCTTGGTCTTTTTAATTTTTAAAACGTGGGCTAAAGCGATAAACCCCAACGTAGCAACGACATACACCCATAGCGCGGTTTTACTCGGCGTAGCTTCGTAACCGACTAAGGCTTTTAATACGCGCCCAAGCTCTGAGTTTTCAACTAAAAACCCGCGCCAATCTAAATAATTTGAGGTCACATCGAGTAAATCGATCTGACTTGCTAAATCAATAAATATCAATAGCTTTGCTGTTGCATTTAAGGCAAGTAACACAACCAAAGGCTGCACGCCCACGCGCTTAGTAATACTCTCAAGCAAAAAGAACAGTAACACGCCAAAGCTAATACAAATCCCCACACCTAAACATGTACCCAGTAGCAATGGCTCAGCAGTATCTCTGCTATGCCAAAAGCTGACTAAATAAATCATGTAATGGCTTAAATACAACGTCATGGTTGCAATCAAGGCCAGCGCAGCCGCCATTTTTCGTTGCTGACAGCTAATTAATGCAGCGATAAAGATGACAATACACAGCAGCATTTGAATGAACTCTAAGCCTCTGTGATCAAATAACTGACTCAGCCAAGCAGCGCCTTGCACAAACACTAAGCTTAGTAGCGTACCAATCACTGCATAAATACTCAGTTGGCGCTGACTTAAAGGCACAATTAAACTCAAAAGCACGGCTAAAATCACCACAGGCAAAAGCTGATTAATGCTCATTAATAAACTAGTTATCAGCATCATTCACCTCCGTAGCCACGACAGTTCCTCTGGCTGTATTAGGCGAAAATTCACCAAAAAAGTCATAACGCCCTGGGCTGAGCGGCCCAATATAAATGACGCTCGTGCGACCTGGGTAGAGCACTTTTTCACGATTTAAGTCAAAGCTATCGAACTCTTCTGGGGTGTCATCTTGGTTTTCGATCAAAAGCCGCAGCTTTTTATTGGCAGGCACTTTTATTTCTGCAGGATAAAACAAATGGTCTTTTAAGATCAGCTTGTACTCTTTGGCATAGACTAGCCAAGACGGCATGCATAGTAGCAACATAGAAAGCGCCAAAATCCATTTATTCACTGACATCTCCTTGCATAAAAGAGACACTCACCCGCAAGCCACCAAGGTGACTGTCAGCTAAAGCTATATCGGCGTTATAAATCGACACTATGTGCTCAACAATGGCCATACCAAGACCTGCTCCTTGCTCACCTGATGGATGTTTATCGCCACCCACACGATAAAAACGGTTAAAAATGCGCTGTTTTTGAGCTTCATCAATACCGGGGCCCGAGTCATCTATTTGCCAGATAAAACGATTGTTTTCGGTTTTCAGAGTAATAGAAATCTCTCCCGCAGCTGGGGTATATTTTATGGCGTTACTCAGTAAATTGCCAAACAAAGTAACTAAGGTGAATTCGTCACCGGCAATGATAAAATCATCGCCATCGATGCTAATGGTATGATCTTTTTCGTCAATACGATCATAAAGTTGTGAGGCAACTTGTTGGCTAATTTCTAACACCGACACAGGACTAAATTGCGCTTGCCATTGCTCTGGATAAGTACGCCCCAAAATCAGCATTTGCTCAACGATATTGCTTAGTTTATCAACGCCTTTTTCCATCGCATCAAGCTCAACACTCTCAACACCTTGAGCCACTAAATTATGCACATTAATTTTTAAACTACTGAGCGGGGTACGCAGTTCGTGGGCCGCATCAGAGGCAAAAAAGCGCTCTCGTAAATAGGCACTTTCAACCCGTTTGAATAGATCGTTTAAGCGGCTAATTACGGGTTTTATTTCTTGCTCTGGGGTTTGCCAAGGGATTGCAGTAAAGTCATTTGCTTGACGATGTTTAAGTTGATTAGATAACCGAGTTAGTGGTGCAAGCCCTTGTTTCACAAATACACTAATAAGAAGAGCAAGGATAGGCACACTCCATAACAGCGGCGTCATGGCCGATAAAATCACAGTTTCGGTTAGCGCCACACGTTTGCTCAAAGGTTCTGCAATAAGCACGCGCTTATTGCCTTCGCTTAAGCGATACACTTTGACTCGTTGCCCAGCCAAGTTCTCAACACTAAACCCGGTTTGCCACTGACTTTGATTGCTAGGGTTATGCTGCAATGATTTTGAGCTTGAGGCCAAGCTGTCATCGACCCAAACTTGAAACAATAGCTGTGGTAAATCACTGGTATAAGCTGGGGTTTCTTTACTGAGTGGCTGTTCGATTAACACATGTGCCAGCGTTACCAACTCATTATCGAGCAGTGCTTCAGCCTGATTCATGCTTTCACGGTAACCTTTAGTGAAAGCCAAAAAGCAGGTTAAGATCACCATAGACAAAATGAGTAAAGTCAGCCTTTTACGAATTGACACTAGCGTTTACCCACCACATAACCAATACCGCGTAAGGTTTTAATAAACTCTTTAGGGAATTTTTTACGCAAGTGATGAATGTGTACTTCGATGGTATTAGACCCCACCTCTTCACCCCATTCATACAGTTTACTTTCTAACTGCTGTTTTGATTGCACACGACCTTGGTTTTCTAGCAAGGCTTTAAGAAGCATAAACTCTTTGCGCGGCAAGTTTACTGGCTCACCTTGAAAGCTCACGGTAAAAGCGGCGGTGTCCATTTCAACATTGCCAACTTTTAAAGTGCTGGTTTGTGCTTGGGTCAAACGCCTGCTGGCAACCCGTAGACGGGCAAATAATTCTGCGGGATCAAAGGGCTTTGCTAGATAATCATCAGCGCCTAAATCTAGCCCCATGACTTTATCATCAATACTGCCCCTGGCTGTTAAAATCACCACAGGTATATTTTTACGATGCTTTTTGATGTGCTTTAGAATATCAATGCCGTCACCGTCTGGTAGCCCTAAATCAAGGACTACCAGCTCAATTTCTTCACTTTGCAGCCACTGCATTGCTGATTGAACAGTAGAACTATGTTCAACACTGTATCCTTGTTGACGTAAAGAACGACATAGGCCTTCTGCCACTAAGTGGTCGTCTTCAACGAGCAATAAATGCATAGTTTATCTCTTTATTTTTTTCTCTACCTTAGCCAGTAATTTAGTAATTTCTTGCTGGCGGTAAAGATCTGCTTTTGGTCTTTCAGGACGCGCTGGCGCTTGCTGTGCAACCAATAAAAACTCTTTAGCTGATTTATATTTACGCTCGTCATACAAGAATGACGCATACAAATAGTTGCTATCGATACCACGCGGGTTTAGTTCAAGCGCTTGCTTAAACAATTTTTTCGCTTCATCGTCATCACCAAAACCAATTGGCCAACCTGGTACTTTACCGTATAAGGTTGCAAGGCTTGTGTATGCCGAGCCATCAAGCGCTTTTGGATCTAGGCTTAGCGCTTTTTCAAATTGCGCTTTAGCGTCTTTTGCAAGGCCTAGCGCGCCTAAGCCTCCTTTCGCCCCCGCATAGCTCGATAGCACAATACCGTACCAAATATGGCTGGCTGCTTGCTGGTCGTTCGCTTTGGTAAACTCTGCGGTTTCGCTTGCTAATTTTTCAAAGGCATCTAGCTGCGCATCGTCAACTAACTCGTAATTAACCACTGCCCACTGCTTTTGCACCGAACTTAAATCGCTATTAAAGTCGGCTTTTGCAGGCGCAGCCATGATAACACCTAACATCATTAGGGCTTTTAAATTTAGTTTAGTCATAATCATTCACCTTGATCAATTTAGTTGGCAAAAAAACTTTTAATTTTAGGAAGTTGTTTTGCTATTGCGTTATCAACGAGTGATGGAAATGCGCCGTTAATACGGGCAAATAATGTTTCTGGAAAACCAATAAAACGACGACGTTTTTTTGATTTAATTAAATCTATTAATGCATCAGCCACTTTTTCTGGCGGATCCATGGTGTTACCCAGCTCTTTATTCATCGCGCGCACTTGTGGCGAGTTAATTGCGGTGTCAGTTGCACGAGGCGCTAAATACAATACTTTCACATCGCTGTGGCTGAGCTCTCTGGCAAGAGCTTCGGTCATCCCTCTTAGACCAAACTTGCTAGCGCAGTACAAGGTTTGATACGGATAACCAATGCTGCCAAACGATGAACCAATATTGACAATCGTGCCTTTATTGCGGGTCACTTGTGGTAAAAATAACTGGCACAATTTAATGGGCACATGCAGGTTAATATTTAACAGGTGATCAATTTGCTGCTCGCTGATTTCAGTAAAGCCCTGCATCACATTAACACCCGCGTTATTAACAAGTAGCCTTGCCCCACCAATTTGCTGAGCAAACTTAGCAAGTTCATCGCGAGATTCACTGTTACTTAGGTCAGCCTGAAAATACTCAGCATCATTGCCACATTCCAATTGCAGTGCAGCAAGTTGCTTCACATTTCGACCAACGAGTAATAAACGCCAACCTTCTTTTGCAAGGCGAAGGGCAATAGCACGGCCGATCCCCCCTGTTGCACCGGTTAGCACACAAACTGGGCTACTCATGCGCTTTGCTCCAAGTCAGCCTCGCTAAAGAAAGGCTCGATATCGAGGTCACGGAAAATATTGCCGTATAGTTTGTAAAAACATTTAGCGGCATGAATGATGGCTTGCTGGTCGTCTTCGTTGTCTATTTTGTTCATCAGTGATTCGAAGAACTTAACGTGTTCAATATCCAGTGCACCGTGCGAAGTAAGGTAGGTAAACGCCTTTTTAGGCAAACCTACAACCTCACGGATTTGCCCTGCTGCATTATCGGCTAATGCAATCGAAGTGCCTTCAAGCACATGAACCATGCCAAAGAATGCCAAAGGGTTACCGCGATTAATTGTATCGTAGGCGTACGACACCATTAATTCGGTCGAAAACTGTGGACGAGAATCGCGCACTAGCTCTTTATCAAAACCGCATGCTGCAATATCGTTTAGCACCCATTCTTGGTGGCCTAACTCTTCTTCGATGTATTCTGCAACGGCTTCGCGCAACCACTCTTGTTTATCGCTCAGCTTTGCACCGACTGCCATTAGCAGTGGCACTGTGTGTTTAACATGGTGATAAGCTTGCGTTAAGAACGATGCATACTCACTCAGGCTTACTTCACCTTTAAAAACGCGGCTAATAATTGGCGCAGCTAAAAGGTAGTCGCGCTCAGTTTGTGTTTCGGCTTGTAATGTATTGAAAAATTGACTCATGCTCGTCGCCTCTTGATAAAGTGCTGAAATTTCTGTAGCAAAAAAATGATTGATAACATCGCGTTTAGGGCGATTATTGCTGGTTAATAAACCTTGCGTGTGGCTCATAGGCTCTGCCATTCGATGCCACTTTCTGATCTGTGCGTATTCGGGTAATTGCGCGTTTTGTGCCCTAATATGGGCAGCAAGTTCAGCGTCACTCATCGCTTGGTTTGCATAGATAAGTGCGGCTAGAAATGCCTGACCTTCGCCAATCACCACCGCTTGTTGTACCTGGCTGTGGCTAAGCAATAACGACTCTGGCCACTCAGCACTGATATTGCGACCAAAGCTGGTGATAAGTTGGTTTTTCAAACGGCCTTGTATAACCAAGCGACCTGCTTGCTCAGTAACGAGATCGCCAGTTGCATACCAATCGTCAGCATTTTGTGCAGCTTGACCTAAATAGCCCAAAAACAATGAACCCTTGATATAAAGCTGACCATTTTCAATTTTGTATTGAATGTGCTTAAGCACTCGCCCTGCGGTGTCGATGTCATCATCATCGCGAGTGTTTAAACTCACTACCGATGACGATTCAGACAAACCATAGCCTTGATAAACGGGTAAACCGAGCTCACGGGCTTGCTTAATAAGCGCTTGGCTTACAACAGCACCACCTACTGCAATAAACTTTAAGCTTTTAGGTGCTTCCCAGCCTTGCTTTGCAAAAGCCACTAAACAAGTCAGTAGCTCAGGCACTAAAATAAGAGTATTTGGCTCAGTACGTTCAATTGCGGCTATTAATTTATGTGGTTCAAGTAGCTGCGCACCAGAAAAACCAAGTTCAGCTAAAGGCACTAAATTAACCGTACCGCCCGCTAATAGCGGCGCATACACACCGGCTAAATTCTCAAGCAAGACCGGTAGCGGCAACAAACACAAATGGTTTGGTTTTTCTAAACCAATGCTTTGATAAAGTGATGTTGCCACCTGCAATTGGCTTTCAAGTGATAAACACACGCCTTTTGGTGTGCCCGTTGAGCCCGACGTAAAGGTGATCTTTTGCGTGTTTGCAAAATATGGCACAGGCTGTGTATTACTCAATTGGTAAACATACAAAGGGTAATGCTTGCATACATCGACTAACGCCACTAACTTTGCATGCTCACCTTCATAAGCGCGGTCACATACAAATAGCCCTGCTCCGCTATTTTGCAAACCAAACGCAACTTGCTGAGCCGTAAAAAACGTTGGTAGCGGAATTGCCACTCTTTTAAGTTCGCTAAGCGCAGCTTCTAATACACACCAAGCAGGTGTGTTATCTAATTGATAAGCCACACCTTGGGCATCAAATTCTGCCAAAGTAGGTAGTAAACGAGTTACTTGCTCAGTAAATTCTTTTTTAGTTAGTGAGCGCACACCATCGCTTTTGTGGCAAACCATTAAGGTATCGCTATCTTTATGTGGTAATTGTGTCAACCAACTCATAACACCTCCAAAAATACAGCAAGCTCACGCGATGACTGCAAACACTGCTGTTTGATATTGAATAAAACTGGGGTGTTTAGTACACGTTGATGTGCTTCGTTTAGATCAACCACACAAATGGTTGGTTGATTGTCGTAATAGCTACCCCAGCTTGCTGGGTCTTGTAGTGCTTGTGCATTGGCAACACCGATTTCTTTGCAATTCACACCCAGCATTTTTAATAGCGCTCTCACTTTACGGGTTGCGCAAAACACTAAATATTTTGCTCCTACTTGATAGAGCGCTTCATTCATTAAAACAAAATGTGCCAAGGTGGCTTTTCGATGCGTTGAGCATAAATTACCGAGCTCAAAAATGTGCTCACGCTTGGCACCAACAAAGTGCTCAATAGACGCAGGGAGGTATTGTTCAATAAACAAAGGCTGTGATGCAGAGCGAAGACCTAAAGTACATACTTCATCATCAACATTAAGCTCGCAAAGTAGCGGCATGAATTGCGAAATTTTCGCGTCATAGGCTGCAGCAAAACCTTGCTTAATATTACGCTCAAGGCGGTCACGTAATTGACCTCCTTCACGCGTGCAAACAAAGGCAGGCTCTTGAACTTGAGTTTGATGTGATTGTTGAACTGAAAGCATAATTGTTCGCTCCACTTAGGTCATGTGTAAAATTTATCGAGCGAAACTTAAATAAAACTTAAGAAAAATTAACTTTTATAAATATTTTTCAACCTCATGATATTAAATGATTTTATTTTCATTAAAAACAAAAATGCCAGTCTGTTAGACTGGCATTTTAATACTTAAATTAACGTTAAACTTAGATTACTTAACGATAGTCATCTCTTTAAGTAGGTTTTGAGCATTATCAACTTTATCCATCACCCACAACATGTATCGTGAATCAACGTGAATTGAGCGATTTAAGTTTTCATCGTAATCCCAGTCACCAATAATGCTTTCGTACACACCATCAAACAACAAACCAACGAGCTCAGCATTGCCGTTTAACGTTGGAGAGCCTGAGTTACCACCTGTGGTATCTACATTAGATAAAAAGTTAACCGGAACCGTATTCATACCGCCTGTGTAATCGCCATAAAGCTTTTGCTTAATTAACTCGTTTTGTTTCTCTGGTGAGTTAAATGGTTCAACACCGGTGTTTTTAGCAAGTAGTCCTTCTAAAGATGTAAAGGGGGTTGCCACTAAGCCATCTTGCGGTGAATAGCCGCCTACCGTACCGTAAGTTACACGCAGGGTGCTATTAGCATCAGCATAAACAGGTTTATTAAGTGCCTTGTTATAAGCGATGATTGCTTCCATTAATGCAGGGCGAGCAGCTTGCTGTTTACCAGCCAGTTCTTTTTTCGCATCTTCAATATCTTTTGTGACAGCAAAAATTGCATGCGCATACTGAATAAATGGATCGCTACTTTGCTTTAACTGAGTAAGGTCAAGATCTGCCATCCATAAACGTTTGCTTTCATCTGCAAGAACCGATTTAGCATACATGTCATCAAGCAAGGCTTTCTGCTTTTGTTTATCAAAACCGTTAGTTAGACCAAGAGCTTTATCAACCTCTGCAACTCGCTCGTCTTTAGGTAGTGCAGCATATTGCTCAATAAAGTACAGTAAAATAGCTTTATCAACGGCTTCATCATAACGACGGCTCATGCTTTTTAAACGAGACTCGATACGTGGCATATCACGCTCTTGATAACCACTTTCGCGCTCAGCATCTGGCTTTTGTTTTTCGTAAGCTAAACGGTATAAACGTCGAGCAGTTGAGATCATTTGTGAGCGGTGTACGTAACCTAACATGCGGTCGCGCTGGTTATGCTCTTGCGACTGTGCAACTAGCGCAGATAAATCAGCAAGTACATGTCCGTATTTAGCTTTGCGCTTACTATCTTCATTGATCCACGCAGTGAGATCTTTTTCGAATTGTTGCTTACGGCTATACATTGACCCTTTATTGAAACTCTCAATCATTGAGCCATAGTTTTTAATATAGTTGTTATAACCCGCAATCGTGCTTTCATAAGCGATACGTGCCTCTGAGCCTTCAGGCGCATTTTCTTCAATTAACGAGACATATTTAGAGTTATATTTACGCGCTAATGGGTAAGCTGTGTTAAACACGTAATCAACTTCAGGCGAAATACGGTAACGGTTTGTGCTGCCCGGATAACCAGTAACCATCACAAAATCGCCTTCTTGAACGCCTTTAGCGCTTACTTTTAAAAACGCATCACTTTGGTACGGCACGTTATCTTCTGAATATTCAGCTGGCTTGCCATCTTTGCCAACATACGCGCGATAGAACGAGAAATCACCTGTGTGGCGCGGCCACATCCAGTTGTCGATATCTCCGCCGTATTTACCTACGCCCATAGCAGGTGCATACGCTAAACGTACATCTTTAATTTCTAGCGATTTAATAAGGTAATATTCAAGACCACCATGGAAAGTATACACATTACAGCGGTAGCTCTTGTCTTGCTCACACTCACTAACAAGTGCTTTTTCATTTGCTTGAATAGCATCAAAACGTGCTTTACCGGTTAACTTTTCAGTCCCTTTATTTACTTTATCTGTAACGTCAGTTACTTGCTCTGTTACAAAAACACGAGAACCCGGCGCAGCAGGGACTTCTTCGCCGGTAGTTTTAGCTAAAAAGCCATTTTCTAAAATATTGTTTTCGGTGGTCGAGTTATATTGAATCGAACCATAGGCACAGTGATGATTTGTGACAACTAAGCCTTTTGGTGAAACAAACGAAGCAGTACAACCACCAAGGCTAATTACCGCGTTCATCGGGAACTCTGTTAATTTTGAAATTGACTCTACATCAATGCTTAAGCCTTTCGCTTTTAACACTGATTCAAGCTCTGGTAACTGGTGAGGTTGCCACATGCCTTCGTCGGCAACAGCAACATTTGCTACAACGAGACCCACTGCAGCAGCAATAAATTTAAAACGCATAGTCGTCCTTTATATTATTATGTTTATCATTTTTAGCGCTCGTATCATTATCATTGTGAAAATGAATAGCAATATTTTGCGACCGCTAATGTCAAAATTTGTAAACCATTTTAGGTTCATGGCCTAATACTTAGACTCATGAGCTTAATATTTAGATTCATGAACCACAGCATTGTGGCCATGTAAGCTTTCTTGGTGTTCAACCTTAAACTGGTAATCAGCAATACTCGGCATGGTTTCGAAGCACTGCTTCAATCGCCTTGCTGCATCTTCGCAAAACAGTAAGTTTTTTGCGTTAAGGGCAGCAAATGCTTGTTCATCTTCACGCTTTACGGCGGTTTGTACTGGGGTGCCTATGGCTTGCTCACATACTGTGATAAAGCCGCTAATATCAGGTAGCTTTTCACTACTAAAAGTGACATCAATATAAGCATAAGAGCGCTGGCTATGGGGAGTTGCAATTGAGCCCTGTTCACTTGCAAGCCAATTGAGTAAAGAGGCTTTATCTATATGCTCATCACTAAATTGCTTATCGACTGCCTCGCTCAAAAGCTGCCTCGATAATGCCGCTGAACACGGGCAGGTGCTACTGTAGGCAATATCGACTTTTAAGTTAATGGTGAGCGATTGCTGCTTAGTAATCGTTAAAACGACAGGGTAAGCATTGTATCCGGCATGGTCGCTAAGTAGCGCTGGTTTTAGCTGTGGTAAATCAAAATGCAGCACCAATTTTGCGCCTTTACTTAAGCCTTTTTGTGATGCTAAAACGGCCTGCATAAACTCACTAACACGTTGACTCGTTAAGCTTTGTTTAGCCAATTGCTGATTAAGTAATAAATATAGACGCGACATATGAATGCCTTTAGCATCACTATCAAGGCTAACAAACACATCAGCTTTGGTATTCAAGTGCACATCAACATGAGTTTGTGCAAGCTTCAAAGGCAATGCTATTTTTTCCATGCCGACCCATTTTAAAGGTGACTGAAAATCTACATTAGAGTGCGAGGTAATATCGGGTAATTGCATATCAACTTCTTTTAACGATTGAATGTTAAGGCCATAGCGGCCTTTTTGTGCGGGGTTACGTGCTGCTCATCAAAGACACACTCACCATTAACAAAGGTATGTGTGATTCGATTTGAAAAAGTGGTGCCATTAAATGGCGTCCATTGGCATAAATAATGTGTGTTTGTGTGCTCAACGTGCTTTTCTGCATTTGGGTCAACCAGGACTAAATCAGCAAAATAACCTTCTCTGATAAACCCCCGCTCTTCGATAGCAAATCGCTTTGCCACGTTATGCGCTGTTTTTTCAACGACTTGCTCAAGGCTCAACGCACCATGTTTTACCTGCTCAAGTAACGAGAGTAATGCATGTTCAACTAGAGGGAGGCCAGCTGGTGCAGCGCTGTATTGTTGCTGCTTTTCTTGCCAAGTATGAGGGGCATGATCGGTGGCAATAATATCAATGCGACCATCGCGTACTGCTGCGAGTAGCGCTTGGCGGTCTTGCTCTGATTTTATGGCGGGGTTACATTTAATTTGATTGCCATAGTTTGCGTAATCGTCTTGGTTAAACCACAAATGATGTGCGCAAGCTTCGGCGGTTATGTGCTTTTGCTCTATGGGTGCGTTACTAAATAGTTCTAGCTCTTTTGCTGTTGTTAGGTGTAAAACATGCAGCTGTGAACCATAACGTTTTGCCAGCGACACGGCATACGATGATGATGCATAACACGCTAACTCATCACGAATTAACGGGTGATGTTCTATTTGTAACTCGCCATAACGTTTTTCTATACGGCGCTGATTTTGTTGAATAACCTCCCCTTGCTCGCAATGAGTGGCAATGAGTACTGGGCTTTCCCGAAAAATGGCTTCAAGGGCATGAGGGTGTTCAACCAGTAAATCGCCTGTTGATGCCCCCATAAACACTTTAACGCCACATACCTTTTTGGCATCAAGAGCCTTAATTTCATCGAGGTTGTCTGGGGTCGCGCCAAAGTAAAACGCATAATTTGCAGCGCTCGTTTGCGCTGCTATCGCGTATTTATCAGCAAGTGCTTTTGCCGTGGTAGTCGAAGGTGAAACATTGGGCATTTCCATAAAGCTTGTAATGCCACCGGCCACTGCTGCGGCAGATTCACTGGCAATCGTGCCTTTGTGGGTAAGGCCAGGCTCTCTAAAATGAACTTGATCGTCGATCATGCCTGGTAATAGCAACAAACCGCTTGCATCAATTACTTCATCATTGGCCTTAGCACTAATACCTTTGGCAATTTCAGCGATTCGATTGCCCACAATTCGTACATCGTTTATTTCGCGCTGCCCTTCATTAACGACGCAGGCGTGTTTAATTATGATAGCCATATGACTCCTTGCTTATTCAGCAACATTTGCAACTTATCGTAAAAAAATGCACTCCATGGCAAGATTGATTGCAGAATGAATTGTTACAATATAACATACCACAAAGTTTTTATTTGGACACTGTTATGAGTCAAAAAGATCAATTGGGTCGGGCTATTTAAGCTGTAAAGTTATAAGTGGCTTTCCGATCTTAGAGAATTTTAACGGCTTATCGCAGCCAATAATCACCTTATCGCAACGTATGAGGTCAATTGTAATAAGACACAGTATGCTGGGCTCATTGATCACATGGTGATACCTGCCTCATATAAGTGCTTTTTTAGCATCTTTTTGTAATCCGTTTTAACCGCTATGCAAATCAAGAGCTTATAAAACGTATGT
>Ga0213837_1001202_pt1 | contig 15227 bp, 13 predicted proteins | sample SWPATP12_FD_160572 | JGI IMG/M metagenome (GOLD analysis project Ga0213837, IMG submission 160572) | Coastal seawater microbial communities from Marineland, Florida, United States - SWPA TP1 #2 | ecosystem: Environmental > Aquatic > Marine > Coastal | place: USA: Florida | collected 2016-08-06
CCGACGTACCCGCCGCCGACGACGAGTACCCTGGGACGGTCCTGGAGCTGAGGGGAGGATGCCATTCCCCAAGAATACCGTACTTTGTGAAAAACTTCACTAACTACGGTTTCCCGGCGGAATCCACTGAATCAAGCACTCCCGCGTCCGGGTTTCCGGGACCGTCGGGGGCTCCCTTGGGGCCCGTCCGTACCGCACGGCGCAGCTGGAACACGGCGGCGGCCACGATGCACAGGAACAGTCCGCCGAAGCCGAGCACCACCATGGCCGGCACGGCGCTGTCCAGCTCGGACGGGGGCTCCGCGACCGGGACGGTGGCCTCCGGAAGGGTGGGCGCCGCGCTGGACGGGACCGCTGACGTGGCGGGCGGTGCAGTGGCGAGATTGCCCCGCCGGTGGACCCGGATCCAGTCCGAAATCGAACCCAGCGGATTGACCCTGGTTTCCGGCACATCGGCCTTCAGTGCCGCTTCGGCGTTGAGGATCCCGTACCCGTACAACGGGTCCTTCCCCGGCGCGCCGGCGTCCTTCGCGGTGCTGACGATTCTGTTGATGACCTGGCTGGACGTCATTTCAGGCCATTTGGAGCGGATCAGAGCGGCAACTCCGGCGACGATGGGGGTGGCGCCAGAGGTCCCGGCCCATTCCGCGTAGCCGCCGCCGGGCATGCCTCCGATCAGGTTCTCCGCCGGGGCTGCGACGCCGATGCTGATGCCCTGGGAGGAAGAATCGATACTGGCGGTACCCTTGCGGTCCAGCCCGGCGACGGTCAGCACCCCGGGGATGGTGGCCGGCGCCCCGACCTGGACGTTGCCGCCCCCGCGGTTGCCTGCGGCGGCGACAATCACCACGTCGTTCTGTTCGGCGTAAAGGAAGGCTGCGTCCCAGCTCTGCGGCCATTCCGGTGAGGTGCTGCCAAGCGAGATGTTGATGACGCGGGCGCCGTTGTCGACGGCCCAGCGGACGGCCTGGGGTATCTGGTCCTGGTCGCTCTTGCCGCCCGGGTTCGGTGATCCGAGCCAGGTGGAGACCGACATCAGCTGCGCCTCGGGGGCGACACCGACGATTCCGTCGGGCCCGACGGTGGGGCCGGAACCGGGGCTGGGCTTTGCCGTCGATCCCACGGGCTGGTGGCCGCGGCCTGCCAGCATGGTGGCGACGAGGGTTCCGTGCTCGGGCTTTGCCCCGATGCTCTTCTGGCCGTCCGCGCTCCCGGCGCCGGAGACGTCGACGCCGCCGGCCAGCACGCCGGCCAGGTCAGGGTGCTTGCCGTCCACGCCGCTGTCGATCACCGCGACCTTGACGTTGGCGCCCTTGGACACTTCCCAGGCCTTCGTGATGCCGGACTCGGCAAGCCAGTACTGCTTGTCGCGCCAGTCGTCGGCGTGTGCGGCGGGGGCGGCGGTCAACGCGGCCGTCAGGGTGCCGCCCGCAAGGGCCAAGGCCATCAACGCGGAGGCGGTCCGGCGGCGCCGGTCTGTTGCTCTGGTCATTCGGGTCCTATCGGCCGGACAGCTGGTGGCGCTGTACGTAAAGTGGCGCTGCGGTTACGGTGGCGCTGCGGAATGCGGAGGGGTCTGGGCGGAGGTGGGGAACGGGCGCCGGCGGGCCGGGCGTCCGCCGGGGCCGCGGTCCGGCCGACCTGCGGCTTAGCTGATGCTGAGGGCGATCCCGTCAAGAATATCGTGTTCACTGGTGACGGCCGTGACGACCCTGTGGTCCGTGACGTCGGCCAGCCGTTCCAGGACGCGCCGCCAGACGAGCGCGCCTGCCCCGATCACGTCCACCCGGCCGGGGTGCATGTAGGGCAGCGCAGCCCGTTCCGCGTGGGACATCGCGAGCAGCTCGGCGCAGGCCCGGCGCACGTCCTCCAGCGAAAGTTCGGTGCCGTGGATGGCCGCAGCGGAGTATTCCGGCAGCCGAAGCGCGTGGGCCGTGATGGTGGTGATGGAACCGGCCACCCCGACGACGGCGGCGCTGCGGTCCAGCGGTACGCTCCGGGCCGCCTCATCGATGGCGGCGTCGACGTCTGCCTCCGCGGCGGCGATCTGTTCTGCCGTGGGCGGGTCGCTGCGCAGGTGGCGTTCCGTCATCCGGACACAGCCGATGTCGACGCTCCTGGCGGCGACGACGCCGTCGGCGTTGCCCAGTACGAACTCCGTGCTGCCGCCACCGAGATCGACCACGAGGACGGGGTCCTCGCCCCTGGAGGGCAGGACGCTGCTGGCACCGGCGAACGACAAGGCGGCTTCCTCGTCCCCGGTGATGACTTCGGGTTCGACGCCGAGGAGCTCGCGGACGCCGTCGACGAAGACCTGACGGTTGCCGGCGTCGCGGGTGGCGGAGGTCGCGACGAAGCGCACGTCAGTGGCCCCGTGCTGGCGGATCTGCCCGGCGTAGTCCGCGGTGGCCGCGAAGGTCCGGTCCAGGGCTTCCTGGGCAAGTTCGCCGGTGGCGTCCACGCCCTGGCCGAGCCGGACGACGCGCATTTCGCGCACGACGTCGGCCAGCCGGGGCGCCGTCCCGTCCGTTTCCACGTCGGCGATCAGCAGGCGGATCGAGTTGGTGCCGCAGTCGACGGCGGCCACGCGCGTCACTGGCCGGCCCCGGTTCCCGGGGCAGTGCTGCTGCCGGCGTCAGCGGTGCTGCCCGGGACTTCGGCGCGCGGCTTCCGGACCGGGGCCGGCCTGCCCACGATCTCCGGAAGACCCTGCGGGCCGTGCCTGCTGAGGTCCTGCGAGGGGGCCTCGCCGCCGGTGTCCCAGGCGCCGTCGCAATAGCACCGGTCCTTGGTCCACCACTCGCTGATGGCCGCGATGGCCTCGTCGCCAAGCGGGTTCACGCCCGGTCCGGCGGCGAGTGAGTGGCCCACCAGGACGTGCAGGCATTTGACGCGCGCGGGCATTCCGCCGGCGGAGATGCCGTCAATTTCGGGCACGGCTCCGATTCCGGACCTGGCGCCGATCTCGGCGCGGGACGCCAGGTACGCCTCGTGGGCGGCGCGGTAGTCCGCGGCCAGCTCCGCGTCTCCCCCGAGCCGGTCGTTCATGTCGTTCATCAGGCCCGCCGCTTCCAGCCGCGACACGGCCGAGGTGATGACCGGGTGCGTGAGGTAGAAGGTCGTGGGAAAGGGTGTGCCGTTGCTCAGCCGCGGCGACGTGGCCGCCACGAGCGGGTTGCCGCAGACGCAGCGGGCGGGGATTTCGACGACGTCGCGCACCGGTCGTCCCAGTTGCCGGCTCAGGACATCGAGGTCGCGGGGCGAGGGCCGGCGGGAGTCCGCCGCGGAGCGGGCTGGATCCGGGGCGCCCAGGGTCTCTGTGCTCCGGTTCGCTGACGTGGGGGTCTCGTCCACTCGGTTCTCGTCCACGGGGGCGGCACCTTCCTGCCCTGTTTGGTTTGTCCGGCGGACAATCCTGCGGCGGGCACCGCTTTTAGTCTGTTGCCGAGCGCCGGATGGAGTCCCAGAGGGAGTCCACCCAGGGCAGTTCGGCCGGGTCTTGGGCTGACCCTGCGCCGGCCGCGCCACTGGCGGATCCGGCGGGAAGATCGGTGCCGAAGACCCAGTAGCCCGTTTCGCCGGGCATAACCATGTTAATGCGGTCGCGGGCCTGTTGCTTCACATAGTTCGGATCCTGCCACCGGGAGACCTGGCGCCGGAGGTCATCCTGCTGGGACTGTTTCGCGGCGATGTCCGCCTGGAGCGCGGCGATTTCGGCACGCTTCTCGAAGAAAATCTTGACTGTGGGCGCCAGCATGATGGTGATGGCAATCATGACGACCAGCAGCGCCAGCATGCGGCCGGAGAAGGCCTTGGCGGGGACGGGGTGCTCTTCTGCCGGCGCGGAGCCTGCCCCGGAGGATGCGGCCGTGCCGTTCCTGGCCGGGTTCGGCTTCGCTGCCTTCTGCTGGGCTGTGCCGGACGGGGTTGCGGCCGACGAAGCTGCCGGACGGGCGGTGGCGGCGTTGCCGGTCTGCTGGCCGGCCGGGCCGGGCGTCCGGGGGGTCGGGGCGGCCTTGCCGGCCTGGTCCGGCTGGGTCCCGCGGGAACCGCCGAAATCAGCCTGGATGACGTCGCCGCCGTCGCCGGGGTCCGGAGACTTCGGGGCCGGAGGCGTGGCCCGGGGAACCTTGGGTCGGCGGGTAGCCATGTCACTCCTGTAATGCCCGGTCCTCACCGGGCTGGCTTGCGGCTTGCGGCTTGCTGGTTCAGTGCCGTTCAGCGCTGTTCAGTGCTGTTCAGTGCTGATCCCCGTGGCCCGGCCGGACACCGGCGGGATGGTGCCAAAAAGGAACCGGTGGCCATGGTCTTTCAACCATAGCCACCGGTTCGCGGTTCGTGCTGTTACTAGCCGTTGAAACGCGGGAAGGCGCTCCGGCCGGCGTAGCGTGCGGCGTCGTCGAGTTCCTCTTCGATGCGCAGCAGCTGGTTGTACTTGGCGACGCGCTCGGAGCGTGCCGGGGCGCCGGTCTTGATCTGGCCCGCGTTGGTGGCGACGGAGATGTCGGCGATGGTGGTGTCCTCGGTCTCGCCGGAGCGGTGCGAGGTGATGGTGGTGTATCCGGCGCGCTGGGCGAGGGAGACGGCGTCCAGGGTTTCGGTCAGGGAACCGATCTGGTTGACCTTCACCAGCAGCGAGTTGGCGGTCTTCGAATCGATGCCGGTCTGCAGGCGTTCCGGGTTCGTGACGAAGAGGTCGTCACCCACGATCTGGACTTTGTCGCCGATGGCGTCGGTGAGGGTCTTCCAGCCTTCCCAGTCGTTTTCGTCCAGCGGATCCTCGATGGACACCAGCGGGTAGTCGGCAACGAGCTCGGCGTAGTAGGCGCTCATCTCGGAGGAGCTGAGGGACTTGCCTTCGAACTGGTAGGCGCCGTCCTTGAAGAACTCGGAGGAGGCCACGTCCAGGGCGAGGGCGATGTCCTGGCCCGGGGTGTAGCCGGCGTTCCGGATGGCTTCCTGGATGAGGTCCAGGGCTGCGCGGTTGGACGGCAGGTTCGGCGCGAAGCCGCCTTCGTCGCCGAGGCCGGTGGACAGGCCCTTGGCCTGCAGGACTGCTTTGAGGGCGTGGTAGACCTCGACACCCCAGCGAAGGCCTTCGGAGAAGGTCTCGGCACCCAGCGGGACAACCATGAATTCCTGGATGTCGACGTCGGAGTCGGCGTGCGAGCCGCCGTTGAGGATGTTCATCAGCGGAACGGGCAGGACGTGCGCGTTCGGCCCGCCGAGGTACTTGTAGAGGGGCAGGTCAGCGGACGCGGCGGCGGCGTTGGCGACGGCCAGGGACACGCCCAGGATGGCGTTGGCGCCGAGCTTGCTCTTGTTGGCGGTGCCGTCCAGGTCGATCATCGACTGGTCGATGCTGCGCTGGTCCGTGGCGTCGAACCCGATCAGGGCCGGGGCGATCTGGTCGATGACGGCGTCGACGGCCTTCTGGACGCCCTTGCCGAGGTAACGGCCCTTGTCGCCGTCGCGGAGTTCCACGGCCTCGTGCTCGCCGGTGGAGGCGCCGGAGGGAACTGCTGCACGGCCGATCTGGCCGTCCGAGAGCAGGACTTCAACTTCTACGGTGGGGTTGCCACGGGAATCGAGGATCTCGCGGGCGTGGATGGCATCGATAAGCGCCATGGATAGGCTCCTTTGGGTGAAGCGATCTGCTGGGAATCTGAATGGAATCAAGCTGGGAATCAGGCTGAAAAACCGACGTCCTCGTCGCTACCCAGCCTAGTCGAGAGTGGGATAAGTTACAGAAACCTATCCAGTCCCCGGACGTCATTTGGCGGATTACGGGGACTGTTCATGCGGCGGAGCCGCTGGCCGGCCCGCCTGGAAGCGGCGGTTCGCGCCGCGGAGCGCGCGTTCGGCGTCCAGCCCCCGGGCACGGGCGGCGGCCGCGATGGCGAACAGCAGGTCCCCCAGGTCATCTTCCGACGCCGGGACGTCAACCGGCCCGCCGGATGCCGGGAAGCCCGCCCGTTCGGCGCGGTCCAGGAGTTTCTGCGCCCGGGCCAAGGCGGGAAGGGCGCCGGGGACGCCGTCGAGCGGCCCCCGGCGGGAAGGATCAGCGCCGGAAGGATCAGCGCGGGAGTGCAGGACCTGCTCTGAGCGTTTGACGGCGTCCCACGTCCGGACGATCTCCTCCACGGTCGCCGGGAAGGATTCCTGCAGGGAACCGTCAGGACGGAACACATGCGGGTTGCGCCGGATCATTTTGGCCGTGAGGCCGCGGGCGACGTCGTCGAGGTCGAAGGAGCTGCGTTCCTGGGCGAGCCGGGCGTGCAGCACCACCTGGAGCAAAACGTCGCCCAGTTCGGCCTTCAGCTCGGCGTCGCCGCCGTCCGTCTCGATGGTTTCCGCCACCTCGTAGGCCTCCTCGAGGAGGTATTCAACGAGGGATTCGTGGGTGAGGGCACCCATCCACGGACAGTGGGCGCGCAGCTCGGCTATGCAGCCGACCAGCGCGCCCACTGCGTTGGAGTCCTGGTTAGCCAAGGTCGGCGTAGGCCTCGTTGATGTATTCGACGAGCGCTTCCTTCTCCTCGAGCGGCAGGAATGCGGCCTCGGCTGCGTTCAGGGTCAGCTCCAGCAGGTCGTCGAGGTCGTAGTCGAACGTCTCGACCAGCAGTTCGAACTCGTCCGTGAGGGTCACGCCGCTCATGAGCCGGTTGTCCGTGTTGATCGTGACGTTGAAGCCGAGCTGGTAGAGCATGTCCAGCGGGTGGCTTTCGATTCCCTCGCCGAAGCCGGCGATGGCGCCGGTCTGCAGGTTGGAGGAGGGGCAGATCTCCAGCGCGATGCCGCGGTCGCGGACCCAGCTGGCAAGCTCGCCGAGGGTGACCATGCCGATGTTGTCGTCGAGCTCATCGGTGCTGTCGGCGTCTTCGTCCGCTTCGAACTCAACAGTGACATCCTCGGCGATGCGGACGCCGTGGCCCAGGCGCAGGGCGCGTCCGTCCACCAGGGCGGACTGGATGCTTTCGAGTCCGGCAGCTTCACCGGCGTGGACCGTGACGGGGAAGTTGTGCTGGGCGAGGTAGGTGAAGGCGTCCTTGAACCGGGACGGCAGGAAGCCGTCTTCGGCGCCGGCAATGTCGAAGCCGACGGCGCCGTTGTTGCGGTGGCGGACGGCGAGCTCGGCGATTTCCTGGCCGCGGTCGGCGTGGCGCATGGCGGTGATCAGCTGGCCGACCTGGATGTCGCGGCCGGTCTCGGCGACGGCGTCGACACCGGCGTCGAGGCCCGCCTGCACGGCCTCGACGACCTCGTCCAGGCTCAGGCCCTTCGTCAGGTGCTGTTCGGGAGCCCAGCGCACTTCGCCGTAGACGACGCCGTCGTCGGCGAGGTCTTCGACGAATTCCTTGGCGACGCGGAAGAGGCCTTCCTTGGTCTGCATCACGGCGATCGTGTGGTCGAAGGTCTCGAGGTAGCGGACCAGCGAGCCGGAGTCGGCGGATTCGCGGAACCACTCCCCCAGGGCGACGGGGTCGGTGGAGGGCAGTGTGTGTCCCACGGCCTCGGCAAGTTCAATGATGGTGGCCGGGCGGAGTCCGCCGTCCAGGTGGTCGTGAAGGGAAACCTTGGGGAGGCCCTTCAGGTCGAATTCGAGGTCAGGGGCAGCGTCAAGAATTATCTCAGTCACGTTCCAACCTTAGGGTCGGAGGCCGGGCAACACCAGCCGGTCCGGCTGTGCGCGCGGCGACGCGGCGGGATCAGGCCTCGACGTCGGCCGGTGCCGCCAATGGCGCGGGCGTCACGGGGCCTGCGGGCGCCGTTTGGGCGTGCCCCTTTTGGGCGTGCGCCGCTTTGGCTTCGGCAGCAAGGCTTGCGGCCCGGCTGGCCGCCCCGGCAGCGCCGCGGGTGTCGCGCCAGCGGTGCAGCCAGGTCAGCAGGTGGTCGATCACGATGCCCAGCACGATGGCGAAGGCGATGGCGATGCCGACGCCGAGCAGCGGGTGCTCGTGGACCCAGTTGCCGGCAATGATGCCGATCCCGGCGGAGTAGGCGACCCACGTGACGGAGGCAAAAATGTCGAGGATGACGAAGCGGCGGCGGGGGTAGGCCGTCGTGCCGGCGATCCAGTTGACGGCCACGCGTCCCACCGGGATGTAGCGCGCAGTGAAAATCAGCATGGCGCCGCGCTTGTCGAGTTCGTAACGCGCCCAGGCCAGGGCGCGCTGGACCTTGGGCCTGCGCATCCAGCGGAAGCGCTCGACGCCGATATGGCGGCCGAGCAGATAGGCCATGTTGTCGCCGGCAATGGCCCCGAGGGCGGCCGCGGCCATGACCCACCACATGTTTGGCTGGCCGGACGTGACAGAGAGGGCACCCAAGGCGACGATCAGCGTTTCACTCGGCAGGATCGGCACGAAACCGTCGATGAAGCAGAAGATCGTAAGAATCGGATATATCCACCACTGTCCCGCGGCATGGAGAATAGCCTCATTGATGAATTCCACGCGGGCGTTGCTCCTAGGAAAGTGACGAAAAGCGCTCTTCAGTGTCCCACGGCCGGCAGGGATGCGCTATGTTCCGCCGGGATAATTCTTTCCCGTTTCGGGCTGCACCGTTCAGGGCTGCACCGTTCAGGGCTCCGCCGGAGGAACCGGCTGTTCGGCCTCCTCGGGAAGCCTCCCGCGCAGCCTGCTGATGGCCAGGTCTACCAGGATGCCCAGGACGATCGCACACACCACGGCGACGATGACACCGAGCAGGTGGTTCTCTTCAAACCATTGGCCGAAGAAGAGGCCGATTGCGACGGAATAGGTGGCCCAGAGCAGCGCGGAGAGCACCGTCAGCCCGATGAAGCGTGAGCGCGGGAAGTGGGTGGCGCCAGCCGTCAGGTTGACCGCGACGCGGCCGATCGGCACGAAGCGGGCCACCAGGATCAGGGAGGCGGGCCGTTTCCGCAGTTCGGTGCCCGCCCAGCGGAACGCCCTCTGCATGCGCTGGCCGCGCATCCAGGCCCACCGCTGCGTTCCGGTGCGGCGGCCGATCAGGTAGGCGATGTTGTCGCCGATGAAGGCGCCGGCGGCGGCCGTCGCGGCCAGGAACGCCGGGTTGGGGACATCGGCGGTGGCTGCCACCGCTGCGAGTCCCACGACCACCGACTCGCTCGGAATGGGCGGAAAGAAGCCGTCAATCACGCAGCACGCGAACACGAGGAAGAGCACCCAGGGTTGCCCTGCGGCGGCCAGGATGAAGTCGTTGATTGCCTGCACGGTTTCCTACCAAACAACGGGGGACGGCGGTCGTGCCAGTGTACTGCGGGGCCGGGCCGCAGCTTGCCCTGTCACGTCTGGTGGCCAAACCGGAGGGTCAGGCACCATAAGTGACAGGGCAAGCTGGCTGCTGCCGGCTGTTAGGAGATGCGGTCGATGATGAGCTGCTGCGCCGGGCGGGAGCCCTCCGGGGCAACCACGACGGCGTGCTCGAGGGCTTCCTTCGCCCGCTCGAACTTCTCCGGCGTATCCGTCAGGAGCGTCATGAGCGGCTCGCCGGCCTTGACCATGGCGCCGGGCTTGGCGTGCATGCGCACCCCGGCGCCCGCCTGGACCTGGTCCTCTTTGCGGGCGCGTCCGGCGCCGAGGCGCCAGGCTGCGACGCCGACGGCCAGCGCGTCGAGTTCCACCAGGACGCCGTCGGCCGGCGCGTAGATGACCTCGGATTCCCGGGCGACCGGAAGTGTGGCGCGCGGGTCTCCGCCCTGCGCCTCGATCATCCGGTTCCAGACGTCCATGGCCCGGCCGTCCCGGAGCGCTGCCCGGGGGTCGGCGTCGCGGACGCCGGCGCACGCCAGCATTTCCTCCGCGAGCCGGACGGTCAATTCGACGACGTCTTCCGGACCTCCGCCGGCAAGCACCTCAACCGATTCCTCGACCTCGATGGCGTTGCCCGCGGTGAGGCCCAGCGGCGTGTTCATGTTGGTCAGCAGGGCGACGGTGTTGACTCCGGCGTCCTTGCCCAGTGCCACCATGGTCTCGGCAAGTTCCCGGGCGCGCGCCTCGTCCTTCATGAAGGCGCCGCTGCCGACCTTGACGTCCAGCACCAGCGAGCCGGTGCCTTCGGCGATCTTCTTGCTCATGATCGAGGAGGCAATCAGCGGGATCGCCTCGACGGTGCCGGTGACGTCCCGCAGGGCGTAGAGCTTTTTGTCGGCCGGGGCCAGTCCGGCGCCGGCCGCGCAGATGACTGCGCCGACGTCCTGGAGCTGCGCCAGCATATCCTCGTTGCTCAGCGCGGCGCGCCAGCCCGGGATCGCTTCGAGCTTGTCCAGGGTGCCGCCGGTGTGGCCGAGGCCGCGGCCGGAGAGCTGGGGCACGGCAACGCCGAAGACCGCAACCAGCGGCGCGAGCGGAAGGGTGATCTTGTCCCCCACCCCACCGGTGGAGTGCTTGTCGGACGTGGGTTTCACGCTGCCGTCGGGGCGGCGCAGGCTGGAGAAGTCCATCCGTTCGCCGGAGGCGATCATCGCCGCCGTCCAGCGCGAGATCTCGGCCCGGTCCATGCCGTTGAGCAGGATGGCCATGTTCAGGGCGGCCATCTGCTCGTCGGCGATGGCGCCGCGGGTGTACGCGTCGATCGTCCAGTCGATCTGGGCGGGGCTGAGCACGCCCTTGTCCCGCTTGATGCGGATGATGTCGACGGCGTCGAATGCTTCGGTCGTGCTGGGCGTTGGTGTCACCGGGGTTCCTCCAGGTGTTGGGGGCCAAAGGCATCGGGAAGGACCTGGTCCATGGTCTTGATTCCCTGGGTGGTCATGAGCTCCATGTCAGGAGCCCTGAATTCGTAGAGCAGCTGCCGGCAGCGTCCGCAGGGCATGAGGACGTTGCCGCCGGCATCCACGCAGTAGAAGGCGCGGAGCAGGCCGCCTCCGGTCATGTGCAGATTGCCCACGAGGGCGCACTCGGCGCACAGGGTCAGCCCGTAGCTGGCGTTTTCGACATTGCACCCGCTGACGATCCGGCCGTCCGCGGTGAGGGCTGCTGCCCCCACCGCGAACTTCGAATACGGCGCATAGGCGTTTTCCATGGCGGCGACCGCGGCGGCCTCGAGGGCCGCCCAGTCGACGTCGGCGCTGTCCACGGTCAACCCTTGACGTACGGTATGCCGCTGGCGGCCGGCGGCCGGGAGCGGCCGACGAGTCCGGCGACGGCGAACACGGTCACGAGGTACGGCAGCATGGCCATGAACTGGCTCGGCACCGGGGTGCCGATGATCGTCACAATGCTCTGCAGGTTGTCGGCGAAGCCGAACAGCAGCGCGGCGAAGAACGCCCCGATCGGGTTCCAGCGGCCAAGGATCATCGCGGCGAGGGCGATGAAGCCGCGCCCGCCGGAAATCTCCTTCGTGAAGCTGTCGATCGCCACAAGGGTGAAGAACGATCCGCCGATGCCGGCGACGGCGCCGCCGAGCGTGACGTTCCAGAAGCGGGTGGCGTTGACCTTGATGCCCAGCGTGTCGGCGGCCTGCGGGTGTTCACCGACGGAGCGGACGCGCAGGCCCCACTTGGTCTTGAAGAGTCCGATCCAGACAACAACCACGGCGATGTACATCAGGTAGCCCACGACGGACTGCTTGAAGAGGATGGGGCCGAGGACCGGGATGCTGGACAGGACCGGGATTTCGATGATGGGAAGCCTGCCGGGCGAGTTGAACATTTCCTTGTTCGCCTGCATCACGGTGCTGAACAGGAAGCCGGTGAGGCCCGAGATCAGCACGTTGAGCACCACACCGACGATGATCTGGTTGACCACGTACTTGATGCTGAACACCGCCAGCACCATCGACACGAGCGCGCCTGCCACAGCGGCCGCGAGCAGGCCCAGGTAGGGGTTGTCGGTCATGCTGGCGACGATCGCGGCGGTGAAGGCTCCGCCCAGCAGCTGGCCTTCGATGGCGATGTTCACGACGCCGGCGCGTTCGCACAGGACACCGGAGAGGGAACCGAAGACGATCGGCACGGCCAGGGTCACGGACCCGGCGATGAGTCCGGCCAGCGAGATGCTCGGCGTCCGTGCGCCGCCGACGACCCAGATCAGGAAGGCCACCACGAAGACGACGGTGAAGACGACCGGCAACCAGCGGGGCGGCCGCTGGTTCCTTTTCGCCTTCTGGGTCAAGGCGTAGCCCGCGAGGCCCAGCAGGATCACGGAGAGCACAATGCCGCTGAGGAATGCGGGAACTTCGATCGCCGGCAGCTGGAAGAAGTCGCCCCCGGAGGAAACCCCGAACTTAGCTGTTCCTTGCGGGCCCATCAGGCCAAAGAAGATGAAGGCGACGGTGGCCAGCGCCGCCAGTGTGACCGGCAGCTTCCAGGTCACGGGCTTGGCGGACACTGTCTGCTTGCGTTCCTTTGCCTGCTCCGGCTTTCCCTGCGGGCCACCCGGGACGGGCGCTGTTGCTGTTGTGCTCATGCTGCACCTCCGGTGGTTGCTGCCTTCTGGGACTTGCCGGCGGTTGCGGCCTTCTTCTTGCGCGGGTTGAGGCCGAAGATCGCCCGGACCAGCGGCGGCGCCGCGATGAACAGCACGATGAGCGACTGGACCACCAGCACGATGTCGATCGGGGTTCCGGTCTGGATCTGCATCTGGACCGCACCGGCGCGGAAGGCGCCGAACAGGACGCCGGCGGCGAACGTGCCCCACGGCGTCGACCGTCCCAGCAGTGCGACGGTGATGGCGTCAAAGCCGTACGTTGCCGCGACACCGTCGGTCAGGACCTTCTCGGTGCCCGCCACCTGCGCGACGCCGGCCAGGCCGGCCAGGCCGCCGGCCAGGGTCATCACCAGGATGGTGGCGCGCGGGACGTTGATTCCGGCGGTGAGCGCTGCCTTGGGGTTGGCACCGACGGCGCGGAATTCGAAACCGATCGTTGACCGGTTCAGCAGCCATGAGACGAACACTGTGGCCGCGATGGCCAGCAGGAAGCCAAGGTGCAGCCGGTACTGGCTGCCAAAGATCTGCGGGTACAGCGCGGACGGGTCCAGGATCGGGGAAATCGGGGTGGTCTCCCCCGGCCGCTGGAACAAATCCGTGTCCAGCAGGTAACGCAGGAAATAGAGGGCGATGTAGTTGAACATGATGGTCACAATGACCTCATGGGCTCCGGTTCTCGCCTTCAGCACACCCACGAGTCCGCCCCAGATGGCGCCGCCGATGACGCCGGCGACCAGGACGAGCAGCAGGTGGAGCCCCACCGGCAGGTCCAGCGCGAAGCCCACCCAAGCGGCAAGAATGCCGGCCATGATGATCTGGCCCTGGGCGCCGATGTTGAAGAGGCCCGCACGGAAGGCCAGTGCGACGCCGAGGCCGGCCGTAATCAGCGGCGTGGCGATGGTGAGGGTTTCCATCAACGGCGCGAACTGTCCGCCGATGCCGCTCCCCCGCGGGTTGAACACAGAGCCCTGGAAGAGCGCGACGTAGGAGCTGGTGGCGGCTGACCAGACGGCCGACAGGAAGTCCGTGGGCCGGGCAAAGAAGTAGCTCGACGTGGCCGCTACCACCTTGTCCGTGGCGGCAATGAGCAGGCCGCCGAGGATCAGGGCGAGGAGGACAGCCAGGATGGTCACGATCCCGTTGCCGGTGAAGATCTTACGCAGCACCGAGTCCGGTTCCTCAGCGCCGGGGAGCTTTCCACTCTGGGCGGAGACCGGGACTGCAGACGGGCGCATCGCCCCGCCGGCTGTGTCCAGGGTGGTGACGAAGTCGGCGTCGTCCTCCAGGGGGTCCTGGGGTGCCGCATCCGGGGACTGGGTTTTGGGAATCCGCTCCGGATCCGGTTCAGCCGAGCGTCGCGGCTCGTTGTTCTCACTCATGGTCGTCTCCTACGGCGCCGGAGCGGGGCTCCTGCACAGGCTGGGCGGCGGGCGCGTTGTTCGTTTCTTTGTTCCCGGCGGCGTTTTCGGCCGGTTCCTGCGAGGGCACTTCCCCTGAATGAGGAGCCGCTTCCTTGCTCGCGGCGTCCGCGAGGGCGTCCTGCGGGGACAGCCCTGCCATCATCAGGCCGAGGACGTCGCGTCCGGTGCCGGCCGGGACGATCCCGACCAGTTTGCCCTTGTAGAGCACAGCGATCCGGTCGGCGAGTTCGATCACCTCGTCCAGTTCGGTGGACACGATCATCACGGGGGTGCCGTGGTCACGCTCGGCCACGATGCGCTTGTGCAGGAACTCAATGGATCCGACGTCCACGCCGCGGGTGGGCTGGGAGGCGATGAAGAGCCGCAGCGGACGGGAGAGCTCCCGGGCCATCACGACCTTCTGCTGGTTGCCGCCGGAGAGGGTGCCGGCCGCGAGCGAACCCGAGGGCGTGCGCACGTCGAACTCCTCGATCCGGGTCTTGGCGTTCTCCAGGACCTTGGCCGGGCTCATGCTGATGCCCTTGGCGAACGGAGGCTTGTCATAGCGGTCCAGAATCAGGTTTTCGGCGATCGAGAAGGCACCGATCAGGCCGTCGACCGAGCGGTCTTCCGGCACGAAGCCGACGCCCGCGTTCAGGACATCCTTGACGCTGCGGCCCAGGAGCTCTTCGCCGTCCAGCAGGATTGAGCCGTGGGCGCGATCCTGGAGGCCCAGGATTGCCTCGGTCAATTCCGTCTGGCCGTTGCCCTGGACACCGGCGACGGCGAGGATCTCGCCGCGTGCGATGTCGAAGCTGATGCCGTCCACAACATGCTGGCCGCTGGGGGCGATCACGGTGAGGTCCTTGACCTGGAAGGTGGTCTCCTGGGGCTTGGCCGGGGCCTTGTCCAGGGTCAGGTTCACGGCGCGGCCCACCATCAGGGAGGCCAGTTCGGTCGTCGAGGCGCCCGGGTCGGCGGTGCCGACGACTTTGCCGCGCCGGATCACCGTGATGGTGTCGGAGACGGCCTTGACCTCGCGGAGCTTGTGCGAAATGAAGACGATCGAGGTGCCGTGGCTCTTGAGCTGGCGCATGATGTCCAGCAGCTCATCGGTGTCCTGCGGGGTCAGCACGGCTGTGGGCTCGTCAAGGATGAGCACCTTGGCGTCGCGGACGAGGGCCTTGATGATTTCCACGCGCTGCTGCACGCCGACGGGGAGGTCCTCGATCATCGCGTCGGGATCGACGTCGAAGCCGTACCGGTCCGAGATTTCCTTGATCTTCCGGCGGGTGTCATCCAGGTTCAGGAATCCGCCGGCCTTGGTGGCTTCCGCCCCCAGGGCGACGTTTTCGGCGACCGTGAACACCGGTACCAGCATGAAATGCTGGTG